>Ga0255759_10003358_pt1 | contig 14057 bp, 17 predicted proteins | sample 101ome_20_FD_179959 | JGI IMG/M metagenome (GOLD analysis project Ga0255759, IMG submission 179959) | Coastal salt marsh microbial communities from the Groves Creek Marsh, Skidaway Island, Georgia - 101404AT metaG (version 2) | ecosystem: Environmental > Aquatic > Marine > Intertidal zone >...
AGCATCTTCTATATAAAATAATAACATTTCACCTATTTCACTCATAACTTCTAGTATTTGTGAAAACGGAGAAGCCGTGGTAAATAAAGTGCCAGCCCTATTATAGATTCTACCTATATATGTTTTAGCATCTGTTATAATTTCAGAAGCTACTACTCTAGTTGTATTTAAAAATTTAAACTCTGCCATCTTATGCGTTGTTTTATTAACTTATATAAACTTGTAATAAGTACTTAGAGTCTATAGTTATATCTACGTATGCTATATCTCTTACTGTACCTTTAACAAAACTTACATCAGTTGATACATTATATTTTTTTGCTAGCGGACAATAAAAGCTTATTTGTTGATCGATAACCGATTTTATTTGAAAATTATTATAGTTTAATGAATAAATTAAGTCCTCTAGATTACATCCAAAATCAGTATTTCCTAAAACCTCTCTTTTATTAGTAAATAGTGTGGTTTCTATTTGTGTTATAAGTTGAGCAATTTCACCATCGCTATGTACTTTAAGAGGATTGTAGTTAGGGTCGCCTATTGTTTTGATGTAGAGTTCCATCTAGTATCTATTCAACTTTCTTTTATTATGAATGCATCATCCAATCGACACCTTCATCTCCCTTTATTTCTTCTATAATAGATGAAAGTTCTTCATCTCCCATAGATTTTATTTCTGAATAATCAAATTCTACATTACCTGGTAAAGAAAATTTGAATACTCCCAATTTTGCACCTAAAGATTGCTTAACTTTAGCTGAAACATATCTAAAGAAAATCTCATCAGAATACAATGCACAATCAGGTATAGTTTCATATACTTCGAGTACGACATCACCCTTAGGAGTATCCCCCATAAATTTAAGTTCTCCGGTTAATTGTGAGTAATGAAACGAAATAGGGTTTTCCATAATTTGCCTAGATAAATCAACTAATGATTGATTAATTACATAGTATTGTAACTCTTCTGCACCCCTAGCCGCACCGTCACCATCGTATACATTTCTGAATAACATACGCTCTAATGCAAAATCGGCTCCACTTTCAAATCGTAAATCCATGCCACCTCCGGGTTGATTCCATCCGCTTGCTAGGTCATATAAGCCAAATACAGAATAAACCATACCTCCTCCATCAACGCCGGCGTCTGGTAAGTGTAACGCACGATGTGCTTTAAAATAGTCCGTATTAAATACGTCATTAGGCACATGATAATAGTTTTCTTTTACAGAATACTCATAGTTTTTATAGAACCATTTTTTAGCTCTTTTCATTATATTAAGAACCTCCTTTTTAGGTAGGTTTATAGGAATCATACATGCTCCGGTTAAGTCGTCTGCAATTTCATCTAGGAATAAGTTTTCACACTCATTACTAAATTCTCTTGGAGTTCCTAAGCTTTCATTACTTCCACTTCTAATTTCGCTCATTTTACGATTTTATTTTTTTACTTACGACAACCTCAGTGTCTTCGAATCTAGCATCATCAGATATCATACCCTCTCTAAATATGCCTCCGGTCATTTTGCCTTTGAAAATACCATCCCTACCAAATACATAGCTATTAATAACTTTACAGCTTCCATGCACATAACATGACTCCACTTTAGATTCCTTAACTTCAGTAGACTGGTATAAGTTACACCTCAATAGCATAGAACCGTCTAATTTACAACCAAAAAGGTCACACCCTTCTATGTTGCCTTTAATTTCACAATCAACAAAATCATACCCCTCTAATTGAAAGCATACTGGAAATTTACCATCTTTAACTTGAACGTGACCTATATTTGAATCATAATTGACTATGCCTTCGGTCATACCACCTTGTGTTATAAGATTCATAACTTTATGTTTCATGCGATCCCAATACATGTCTATAGTCTCACCATGACTATTAAGATCTACTAAAATTTCTATCTTAGGCCAATTCTTATTTACGTTTCTAAAGTCCCTTAAAGATAATGCAACTGGCTCGTTCTTATGTAAAATTCTACGAAGCTCTAATTTATTCTCTTCTGTAAAATTAGAATTATTACAAGATTTCCACATTTGATAAACAAACATTTCCCATAAGTAAAAAATAGAGTCTTGCTTATCTTCATAATTTTTACCTCCTAGATATCTAAATTCCAAATAGTTTTTAAGTTTCTTCTCAAAATTAATTCCATAGTACTTAGTATTTGGGAAATCATAGTTATGAATAGAAGTGTTGACTGAATCATAGTGGAATGCGTCAACTTTTGGCATAACCCACTTAATGCTTTTAGCATAAACTGAATCTTCTCTATCGGGAAATAAGCTATAAACTTGTTTCTCATTAAAGTCCAAAATAAACTTAAGAGTGTTCATTCTAGAAATCATATTCTTATCCTCTAAAAAATCTTTATCAAATGAAAGATTTAAGTGAATTCCAGATCTTTCAGTTGTATAACCATTTTCTCTGATCCAACCTAAAACCTTAATCATAAGAATTCTAGCATTTCTATAAGGCATAGCCCCAGTGACAAGCTCCATTAGACCTTTACCACCTGACATATCTGGTTCTATCTTAAACTCCTTGTCAGTTGGTTCAAAATCAGAATGTGCTTTGTCTTCTATACTAATAGAGCGGCCTAAAAGATCCTCCAATTGCTTGGTGGTTTCTTTTAGGCCCAATTTAGAATAAAACTCAAACTCTACTCCACACAGTGAAGCGTTAAGTATCTCTGCTCTATTAGAATTTTTATGAAGTTTGTTCATCGGGACCGATATACTTTTCTTTTGGTATATATCAATCTCGATATGACATCATATTATGATGGTAGCTTTAAGAACACTTTTCTAGTTTCAGCTTCTATTCTGGTTATTTGAACGGTAATATTATCACCGCCCTTAAACACTTTAATTAAATCTTCGCCAACTTCACTTATGTGTAATAAACCAACTATACCTTCTTCTAAAGTTACAAAGATTCCATAGTCTTTAACTGCTTTAACTTTAGCCTCAACCGTACTAGGAACCTTATATCTTTCGTTTATATTGATCCATGGATTGGTTTCTTCAAGTGTTTTTTGAGTTAACGTAATCTTTGTATTAGAAACTATTTCTTTAATTAAGAATTCTATTTCTTCTCCAGGTTTAATACTTTGTGATTTATGTTTCTTAAAGGTTTCTTCATCTAAATCATTTACGTGAATCATACCAGTTAAGCATGTGTTAAATTCACAGAATACGCCATATTTAGCGGTTCCGGTTACTATTCCAGAAACTTTTTCAGTAATATTTTCTCGAAGCTTAGATATTTCAACCGGAATCATAGCCTGCAAATACTTTCTATGAGACACTACAATCGTACCTCTTTCGGGAGAGAATGAAACAGGTACAACATACATTTCTGAACCAACAATTGATTCAAAATCATGTAACTTATTAATACCAGCAAGAGAACCTGGCATAAAGCAGTCTACGCCTTGTACGTTAACGACATATCCTCCAGCTGAAATCATTTCTTTAACAACACCAGTCCATGCAGTGTCTGCCGAATCTATGCCCTCTCTTAGATCCATAAAGATACGTTGACGCATACCTCCAGATATAGTTCCTATAATGTTGCCTCTTTCGTCGTCATTAGTACCTTCAGTTATAAGAACAGATACTTCTTCGCCTGGCCTTACGTCTCTATATTGAGGATCCTCCTTGGAAAGTTTAACAAAGACAAGTTGACGATAGTTTACATCAACAGTCGCGTGCGTTTCATTAATACCATAAACTTTACCATCATAAATAACTCCAACTTTTAATTTAGGAATGAATTCAGATTCTTTTTCTCTGTTAGTCAAAATATCATAAAACTCTTGAGCATATGACTCTCTAGAAAATACCTTATCTGTACCTTCTACTTTAACATGAGGATTAGATGTTCTAAGAGTTTTTGGACAATCAGCTGCATACCCATCCCAATCAAATTCACCACTGTCAAGAGTCCATTTATCTCTCTCGCTTTCGATCCTTACTTCTGTTTGTTCTTGTTGAGCTGTTGACTCAGGTTGATTTACTTCAACCCCCTCGATGGCCTTTTTATTAATTCTAGGCCTTGATTTTTTTTGTGACATTTATTTTTTATATTAAAGGTGTAACATATTATATATCTATTAAACTGTGATTCCTTTCCACGGTGTAATAATTGGAAGAGGAGGAACCGATGTCGATAATCCAACATAAATCCCGCTAATGCTAGCTAAGTGGTCTTTAAACCCCTTAATTATATCATCTAACATTTTAGAAGTCGCAATATTAAAATCTCTCTCATTATCATATTTTGAAAAAGCATCTTTAAACCCCTTGGCAATGGGCTTTGGATTTCCGGGAAATAAGACTATAACACCAGGAGCGGGCGTAGGGGATACCGAAACAGGTGGCAAAGGTAAGAAAGCACCTGGCGCCATTGCAAATGTCCAGTATGCAACTACAGCTGTGCCAATGGGCAACATTAAAGGAACAGAAGGTTTTGGTCCTTTATCAGAATGCATAATTTTTAAAACTCCGAGAATAGCCAAAAATATAGCTTCTTTTGCAGTATTCATAGCTTCATTATAAATAGTTGGATTTATAGGCCTAACTTGTTGAATAGAAGTTCCTATTGCTAAATGATATTCATCAGTTATTTTTCTAGCCAGCTTTCTTAGTTCTTTATCAGTATCTAAAACTTCAATAGTTTTTTCTGGATCTTGTGGATCTGGAATCTCTATCATATCAGACACTGGCATATCTTCAGCTGGAATAACTCCGCTTGCGCTACCGTTCTTATTTTGAAAGAACGTCGTCATATTTGTTTTAAATAACTCGAAGCTCATTATAATATGCTTTGAACATTAAACTCTTCTTGATAATCTTCTAATAGTCTAAAATATGTTTTGATTACGGTCTTATTAGAGAACTCTTCTATATTATATTTAACTATCGTTCCGAGTTCGACTTCTTCTTCTAGACCTTGTATTCTACTAGCCATTATCTCTTCTCTAGCAGATGCATCGCTTGGAAGATCTCCTGATTTTTCAACGTTATACGTTATTCCTTCTGGAGAAGTTTCAGTTGCCATAACCTGATTACCATGCAAGAGTATTTCCTCTTCGTATTCTTCTCCTACAATCTTTTGACCCTGAACATCTATCTTAAAATCTTCAACATATTCTTGACATCTATTTCTAATTCTAGTAAAATCTAAAACTATAGATGATCCACTAGTTGTTATAGGTCTATTAACTTGCGTAAAGTCAGTTAATCTATGATATAAATTTTTATTACCATCGTATCCTCCCCTGACAGACAAAATAATTATATCTTCAAAATCATTTGGATTTGCGTCATATGTTAATTTCTCAATAGTTCCTTCTCTATTTTGAAATATATAAGCAATTGCAGCTGCAACACCAACAACATCGCCATTACTAAGTTTGTCCGATAGGCTGGAAATAGAATCTCCAAAATCGTGACTTCCAGAAAATGTAAAAGTTTTGTTTCCGGCTTTTAAGTTACTACTCAAAAGGTCTTCGCATGCAGAAATAATATTGCTGGCTACAGTATTATAGGATTGGCTAACGGTATGTGAATTGCCGTATATATCGATAAGATTGTCAAAAGTCATTGCCTATCATTTTTGCTGGATAAAACCCGGCCCTTCATTAGCTTTTATCTTAGTTTGCAAGTTAATCATGGCCGGTAGTTGAGGAGGTAAAGGAGGACCCGAAGGACCTACGCCAGTTGGATGCGTATGGCCATTAAACTGAGTTATAATCTCATCTAATAACTCAGCTAAAGTTTGACCTTTAACTGCGGGCTCATCTGTATTAGTTCCATCTGTAGCAATGTATATCTCATTAGAATTAAGAAATATTTGACCTTCTGGAGAGAATCTAATCATAGGCTGAGCTGTTTGAGAATCTCCGGTAGTCATGACTAAACCATCTTCTGGAGACCAATAAATTCTCACGTTTCTATCAGGATTAGCATCATAAACTAAGGATATAACATTATACGGCTCAGAACTATTCTGAAGTACTTCTGTCTTTAAGTCTGTATTTTGATTGACTTGAAATAGGTATTCAGGGTGGTAGATATCGCCATTATCAAACCTAATACCAACGATATCGCCTACTCTTGGTACTACATGATGACCAGGTGTCATTCTATTCATTGGAGAAGCCCACGGAATAGCTTCAACCGGAATAGTATCAAACTTACCAAATACTTTGACTTTACATCGACCGTTTGATAATGGATCTTGATTGTCCACTACTTCTCCTAGCCAATGTGCGTCTCTAATATTATCATTTATAAGTTCCTTTTGCTTCATACTCTTCTTTGAATAGTGTTGCCCAAATCTTTTGGAATTTTAGAAACTGAAGGATCCTTTCCCCTACTCGAAGTGGAGGGATCTGCTCCATATATATTACGAGGTTCAATCGGAACGCTTTTAAGTTGAGTTGGATCTGGGTAAACGTTATCGGGCATTCCAGAATTATCAGGTTCTCTAGAGCCCCCTCCTATTATTTGACCAGCTGCGTTTGCAATTCCATTTATACTACCAGTTCGGATAGCATCTTGTATAGTAGATGCCGCATTTACACCATATACGTTGCCTAAAAGTAGTTGCCCAATTGTATTGTTTAGTGTATTTTGTATAGCACCTTCTACTTTATTTATAGCTCCGCCTATTAATGCATCTTTTGCCCCTTGTGCAAGTAATTCTCCTGCAGTTTTATCCTCATCGCCCATACCTTCTGGCATACTATTTGCATATTGATCCTTAATATCACGTACAGTTTCGTATCTTATAGAAATAGATGGTGCAATAGCTACATCTGGGCTTTTACTTAAATCCTGAAAAACGGTATTAGTAGAATCCATATCAAATGTACAGTGTCCTAACTTTATTTGAAAAAATGGTTTATTTTGTCTGATATCATCTGGCGTATTAGAATTTAATATACCCGTTGCTGTTTTATTTGTATTTTCTCCTAAAACCCCAGACGAATCTATAAGATTAGCTAAACCCTGTACATTTGCATTTGTTTTAAAAGTTCTCACCTCTGAAACAAAAATATACATGCTAAATCTTCTTAAATTCACAGGTACAACCTCAACCCATCTATCAAGATCAAACATTGCTTTTTTATATAAGTCCATTAGACCGGTTACGGTTAATTCTACCGTTTCTAAGCAATCTATATCTATTCTACTATCAGATCCGCCTCTAAATGGATCTTCCATTTTATTATATTGTTTGGTGATTTCTAATCCTTTAACAGATTGCCAAAACCATGGCATTTCTTTATTTAGCTTTTTTAGTATAGCCTTAAATCTTTTTAAATATTTAACTCTATCTGGATCCTTTACTACATTTTCAAGATACCATTCTGCCCCGCTTTTAGCAAATAATGGAGATTCTTCTCCACTATACCAGTCAAACATAAAGAAAAAACTAAGATATGTAGGATCATCGTGTATCTTTTTAGTTACACGCATTTTTCTAAAATTATCTAAGGGTGTTAAATCTGCCATATTCTATATATTACATTTAGATAAGCGCTGCTATTCTTGTGGGCCATTCTCTTCTTATAAGGGTTATTGTTTGAATAAGTCCCTTAGCTTTACTATATGAATAATCTATATTTTCAATTATGTAATTACCCGTTAAAAATGAATCGGTTCTTGATTGTTCATTTTCACCATTGTTTTTAAACTGCCTTTCGTTAAACCCTAATTTTTCAGCCTCTTGGGTTTTTATATCTTCAGCAGCTTTTCGTTCATTGGTATATGCATAAATAATAACAGGAACCTTTTGGTATTTATACAAAGATGGATTAAATGAAGCTAAAGTTACTATTAACTTCATTTTAGATGCTTCTAAATTATTTCTAAAATTGTGTATCTTAGAATAAGAATGATTTTGATGTACATTACCTATTCCTTCTTCTCCGGCATCTTGTCTACCTACATATTTATGTTTTATTTGACCTAAATACCTATCTTCATCTCTTCTACCTCTTAAAGGTTCTTCGCTATCTAAAAGATTTTTAGAAGTTAAAGGATCTAAAGTAAATTCATTTATTTCTTCTAATACGTTATCGTACAATTGTACATCTCTAAAATGACCATGACTAGATACCACACTAGCTGAATTATTTTCCAAAGAATAAGTATTAATATAATTATTTAAACCCTTAAATCTAAAATGATTAGATATAAAAAGTTTAGACTTAATGTTATCAGCATCATCTGTCTCACCTATATCCTTGGATAAAGAAGTTGCAAAAGAAATTAAGCTTTCTTGAGAATCTTCAACGTCCATCATGTTTTTAGCGTTAAATATTCTATTTAAATCAATAAAGTTTAGATAATAATATTGATCTATGAACCAAAGTTGAAACGCATCATCAGAAATATATGAAGACTCGACTATATTTTCTATAAATTTAGAATGAGAAATATATGGCTGAATTCTTGTTTGATCGTCATTAGTAACATCTACGTTGGTGACTAGGCCTAAACCAAGATACTTAGCCTCTTCCTCAAGGTGAGACAAAGAGTTTCCGTATTCGTAATATCTACATTCTTCGCTATCTAAAAAAGGCACCTTTGCTTTACAGGTAAAAGAATATTTTGTGTTTGATTCTTCATTAGTGGGTATATTAGAAACTTTCAATATATCAAAATCCATATGGATAGATTTAAATGTAGATTCATTTTTAGAGCTTAAAAGGAATGTGAGTACATCGCCATCTCTTGGAAAAGAATCGGTTGAAAAATTATCTCTAGTATCTATGACAGTTAGATTTAAAGTAGGAATTGTACCTGAACAATTTAATTTAAATGACGTTATAGCACTAGAACTAAATGAATATCCATTAACAATAACATATGGCTCATTTACTCCAACTGTTTTACTTTGCTTAAATCCACCTTCTTCTTCACCTAAAGAATCAAGCTTAATTTCTGTAGGCATTATTGATGGCTCAATAACTGCATATGTATTATTATTTAATTCCATATTACCGGTTTAAAGTATCATTAATAGCATCATCCAAGCTAGAATCTTGACTATTAGAAAATTTACTTTTCCCAGGATTAGATAGTGAAGTAACAACACTATCATTTTGAGATTGAGCCCCAAATATTATAGCGCCTGCCTCAAACTTAAATGTTTTTTTATCAATTGCAATAACGTTAGGTGGAAGTAAGGTCTCTTTATTATACTTCTTCTTCATCGCGTCAGCTCTGCGTTGATCTTTTTTACTAAGCCTTTTAGTTTCAACAAATTGCTGCTTAACTAAATTTTCTTTATGAGATACTATTCTTTCTAAACGTCTAAATGGAAAATCAAGCCTAGGTATTTTTATTATTTCATCTTCTAATATAGAAAAAGGATCAGATATGCCATTAAATTTAAGAATTATATCCGCTTTAGAAGCATCTCCATATTCATCTAGAGCTATAAGATCTGGTCTACCCGAATTAAATTGGCTTACTCTTTTAAGACGATAATCACGACCTTCTACCGCATTATCTATTTTTGTATTAAAAAATACGGTGGGCTGTACCATAATTAGTTTTATGCCCTCAATTAATTTATTTTTTATTGTAGCTAAATTCATTATCCTACTCCCATTTCTCCGGTTCTAAATTTCATACCAGAATTCATTTTCTTTATATTTCCGTATGCGTCTACATTCATTACTCCATCTGGATCTATTAGGCCATTGTCGTTTCCTGCAAAAGCTGCAGATTCTAAGGCACTTAATGTTTTACCTTCTGGTGCTATATAAATTCTACCTTTTCCAACGTTAAACATACTTTCTATATCAGCCTTATCACGCGGTCTACCTGGTTTAAGAGTTATTGTAAGTTTTAATTTAGTAGGAAAGTCTTCAAATCCTAAAGGACCGTCAAACTCAAACTTTGCACTTTGTAATCCTAAATTACCAACAACCATCGCAGGGTTCATAGGATTTCCTATAGTTAAATGCCATTGGCCAGTTGGATCACCCGTTAAAAACGCGTTAAGTACAGTGGCACCTTGTGGACTTCCGAATAAATCCATAAGCTGATCTCCTATTAGTGCATTCATTGTATCTCCGGTTTTACCGTTTTGAAATAAATCTTTAAGTTCTCCCATTATATTTGACGCCATATCTGAAAACTCATCTTTTATATCTGTTAAAAATCCTTTAATATCTCCACTAGCAAGTTTACTTATATCGCCAAACGGTTTTCCTACTTGACCATTAGAAACACCTCTAACTGCCCCTCCCCAGAACGGTGCATTGTTAGAAGTGAGTACCAATAAATTAGTAATTGTATCCATAAATGCAGCTTTAGGACTTGTACGTCCATATGCTTTCATATCATAATAAAAATTAAGAGTAAATTCTTTATCAAAAGTTAATCCTCTATCTCTAACCATCATCTCTTTAATAACATTAAGGGGACCGTAAACGTGGTTTGGATAAGTAGAAGATAATGGATCAAAACCAGCACCAAGTTGAGCCTTTCTTCTAGCAGCAACCGGATCAAGACCTGAATTGCTAGTTTCAATAGCTCTTAATATAGGATTAGATTCCATAAAAGAGCCTACTTTTCCCCTATCGGTACTAGACTGAGCAGTTTGAACATCTGCTTCTACATTTTTCCAATTAAACCCTGTACCAAATGAAAATATTTCCTTTAATTCATTTCCTAACGTTGGACTCATCCAAGTTATAGCTCTTGCAATATCAGGTTGATCGCTTCGTACTTTCTCATTTGATACACTAGAAAAAACTTCAGGGCTGTATATGTCATCTGGCGCAGGAAATGGAAATCTACGTAATGTTACCATATAATTATTCGGTATAGCGCCGTAGTGTTCACATTGTATAAAATCTCTATGCGTATATTGACAGCCTGCGGGCTTATCTCCTGCCCATTCTACTATTGCACCAGCCGTTGGATTTTTAATATTGTTCATGTTTGCTCCTTCAGCGCCATCATAGTTCGAGATTTCATTTGCATTCTCGGTTCCCTTAGCTTTAGATTTATATCTAAATAAACTCCAACCATTAAAATTACTAGAAGGTGCAGCTCCTGGATCTATCGTCTGTTTGTTTGATGTACCATCAGAATCAGTAATGTATGATCTTCCGGTTATTGATCCATTATAACCTACATTAGCAGGATTAACCGATCCTTCTATGCGTTCCCCCTCTACAAATGTGGTAGCTCCTTGTTTACTTAAAATCTGATCAGAGTCCAATGTATCATTTCCTAGGGCATCTGCGATTTTTTCCGGTGTAATTTTTTCTTCACCGGTTAATAAATCCTTATAGGTATTAACACCGTCTACTGCACCTTGAAATGATATTGTTGACATAAACTAGACTTTATTTTTAGTATATATCTAGTTTTAGATTAACTTATTATGTAGTAGTTTTACATAAACTCAGTGGAGTCCATTTCGTCATTGCCTGGCATATATAACAAATCATCTATCCAGCCCCTTTGTTTAGGGTATCTTTCACCTAAAAATTTCATTAAAGCCTTTTCGTATTGGCCTTTAGTTTGAAAAAAGAAATCACCCTTAGTATATACTGTTCTATTAGTCAACTCAAATATTTCTCTAAGCTTCATCTGTACCATAAAGGTTTGTAAACTATTAAATAGCTCAGTTTGTTCAGCTTTAGTCCTAGTACAAAATACTGAATCTACTACTATTAAATATTTTTGCCAATTATCTCCACTAAATACTTTATTTTCTAAGTCTTCAACTTTAGAGTATTGTGAACGACTCAAATTAATTTTAGTTTCTGTGCCCTTAAAATTTCTAATAAACCTACCCCCAAAGAGATTCTTTTTTAAGAAATAGATGTTATCATAAAATTTAATGACTTTAATTTGATACTGTGGATTAATATCATCGAACTTAACATCATAAACAATACATCTAACAGGAATAAGTACGTTGGGTTGTTGAGACGTAGAAATAAGGGCGTGAATATGGTCTCCTTTTGAAAATATTTTGTGCTTAATCATTATCGATAAACTTTACATTATCGAATTTACTTAGAACCCCTATTTCCGGATAATCGCAACGATTAATGATAGTTAGATCTAGTTGATACGACTCAGATAAAAGACTAATAAAGTCTCTAAGGTTTTCGACAGTTTCTTGATTTAGAGTTTTAAATAAATAAGCAGCCCTTGGAGACTCATTATCTTTTTCTAGTAATCCTCTAAACATTTTTTCTATATGTAAAGTTACTATAACATCAGAAGGTTCATTACCATATGGATCACTTTTAAGTAACCTAGAATAGATGTCTGAATAAGATACTACAACATCATAATCCTCTGATTTTACATACCGATTAAACTCAGTTTTAGTTTTACACCATATGCCATCTATTTTTAAATCCATTTAACTTTTATATTTTTCTAGGCGCTTGATTTGCTTTTCAAGTTCACTAATTCTTTTAGCAGCTTGTTCCTTTGTTGGCTTATATTTACTACCCCATTCTGATGTAATGACTATTTTAGATTGATCTAAATCAGTGCCTAGGTCCATGCCTAAATCTAAAGCTAGTTCATTTAAGAAAGAAATTTTGGAGTTATGAGAATCTAATCCATCAAAATCATAGACTTTACGAGACTCGAATTCTTCTCCAGCCCCATTAATATTATCGTCGTGTATGATTTTAATGACCCCGTTCTCAGCTAACTCAATAGCTATTGTAATCATTAATTGCGTCTTTGATTTTTGGATTCGTCAGCTTGTTTCATAAGTTGACGTGCTTTCTTTTTGTCAGATTTCCATGTCTCCTTATTCTTAAATGTAGTTAACATCCAAGCTTCTGCCAACATATCAATCTCTTCTTCGTTATAACCTTGTTTTGTCCAACCCGCTTTAACATCTGTCAACTTAGACTCTACAAATTCAGCTTGACTTTTTTCTAAGCGATCTAAATTAGATTCATGTATTTTACGGCCGTTTTCTCTTTGAGCTTCTCTAAATTCAACAGCCGCAGAGCTCATAGCATTCATTTCGTTTTTAATCTTAAGAACTTTTTGCCGACGAAGCATATTGCGACGCTGCGCATGATTTGGCATAGCAAATTGCACCTGAGGCTGTTGCTCATTCTGATTTTCCTGAACTTGTTCTGACATTGTAGTATGATTTAATAAATGTTTCAATTTGAGACTTGAGTTGGTCTCTTAAGTTATCTATTTGGCTTTCTATGAGCAGCGAAATATTCTCATGTAGATCGTCTTCTGTTAGATCCATCTCATCCTTAAGCATCTTGTAGACAGACTTAGATGGAATGTTAACACTAACAGGCATATCAGCGCTATTCTTTTTACTCATCTTCTTAAGCATCTCCAGCATAACGTTGGTTTCTGTTACTGTCTCTGATATAGATTCAACCCCTTTAGCTTCAACTTTAACTTCGGGTTTAATTTCAACCTTAGACGGGCTTGAACCTCTTTCCATGGTAGTTAAACCCAATGGTTCTGCAAGTCTTTTAGCCTCATCTAGCGTCGATGCTCTCAACGTATACTCGTTAATTAGGCTCTTGTTAATTCGCGTGCCATCAGTAAAATAAAGCCACTGTTTATCGACCTTTTCTACATCTTCAGTTACGACTTGACCCGCTCGTTCGCTCTTCGTCCATATGAAGATTCCGGGCTCTTTTTCTTTTGTTGCCATCATTCTAAATAATTTGTATAGATTATTCCGAAGGTTCATTGCTAAACGAACTACTTTCCTCTATATCATACTCACCTGCTATAAATTGTTTAATAAAATCTATAGAGTCTTCTGGTCCCATTACGGCATCGGCCTTAACATATCGTCTTGACCAATCTTTAAAGAATTGTTCGTTGCCCTTAGTTAATAGCTCCTCCTTTAATGAATCTATAGAAGGAACAAAAAGTTTATTGAATCCCATTACTTAATTGTTTTAATACGTTGTTTGAAGCTAGGTGGAAATAAATCTGGCTTATTTATCAAGCTTCTAAAGCAAGCGTCCACCACATATGTGACA
>Ga0255759_10003364_pt1 | contig 14038 bp, 14 predicted proteins | sample 101ome_20_FD_179959 | JGI IMG/M metagenome (GOLD analysis project Ga0255759, IMG submission 179959) | Coastal salt marsh microbial communities from the Groves Creek Marsh, Skidaway Island, Georgia - 101404AT metaG (version 2) | ecosystem: Environmental > Aquatic > Marine > Intertidal zone >...
GAGCCTGCACAACGTCACGTACAAGTTGCTGAAATGGTAATAGAAAAAGCTAAAAGGCTTTGTGAGCACAAAAAAGATGTTGTTATATTATTAGATTCGATAACAAGATTAGGAAGGGCCTATAACGCTGTAGTACCAAGTTCAGGTAAAGTTTTAACAGGAGGTGTTGATGCAAACGCTCTTCAAAGACCGAAAAGATTTTTTGGTGCAGCTAGAAACATAGAAGAGGGTGGATCTTTAACTATAATCTCAACTGCTTTAATTGAGACTGGATCTAGAATGGATGAAGTTATTTTTGAAGAATTTAAAGGAACAGGTAATTCAGAAGTCGTTCTTGATCGAAAGGTTGCTGACAAGAGAACTTATCCTGCAATTGATGTTGCTAAATCTGGAACTAGAAAAGAAGAATTATTGTTTGCTAAAGACGAATTGTCTAAAATGAATGTATTAAGAAGAATTATAAATCCTATGGGATCTATGGATGCTATAGAATTTTTAATAGGTAAATTAAGAGAGACAAAAAACAATGGAGAATTTTTTGACTCTATGAATAAAGGCTAATCGATCTTTTTAGCCTCTTCTATTAACATAATTGGAATTCCATTTTTAATTGGATATGCAAGCTTAGAAGTTTTGGCAATTAAACAATTGTTTTTTTCATCGTAAATTAATTTCTCTTTTGACTGAGGACATACGATTGTTTTGAGCAAATCTTTATCAAATTCCATTAGTGAACATTTCTACTTTCATCATTATTATTTCCAAGAATATAAAAATTAATGATTTGGTTTAGGACTTCGTTTCTGTCCTTTATGTCTGTTGTTTCTAATAATCTTTGTTTTTCGCTGATTGTAAAAGGGCATATCATTGCCAATGAATTGATTAATTGTGCGGGTTCCACCTTTTCAACTATTTTCCAATCAGTAATCAATTGATGTTTTTCAAAGAGCTTTTTTGTTTTATCAATTAAATCAATTGTATTGATATCAATTTTTTTTTCTTCATCAAAATCTTTTGTAAAATCTTCATAATCAACTTTAAATTTTCTATATAAATTATTTGTATCGATTTCATTTTTAATTTTAAATCTAGTTATACCTTTAAGGTTAATTAAATAACGACCATCAGGGGTAGAAGAATGATATTCTATATAACCTACACACCCAACAGAGTATACTTCTGGTTTGCCATCTAAATCCTTTTTTAAATTCGATTGAACCATTCCAATTAAATTGTCGCCATCAATGGCATGCTCTGTCATTTGTTTATATCTTGGCTCAAATATATTGAGGGGCAGAAGAGTTTTTGGAAAAAAAATTGCATTGCTGAGTGGGAAAACAGGTATTTCGGTTGGTAATTCAGATATGTTAAATTTCTTTTTCATTATTTATCTATTGAAAAATCTTAACATAAATAATAATTTAAAAAAAATATAAAAGCGGGTGTAGCTCAGTGGTAGAGCGAAACGTTGCCAACGTTTAGGTCGTGGGTTCAATTCCCTTCACCCGCTCCAAAAAAATGTTCTCAGGATTTAAAAAAGAAACAATAACTGTCGAAGATAATGGATTTGGAAAAGCAGATATTGTCTTTAGACACGGTGGAAAAGGTGAGCCATTATTATTGCTGCACGGTAATCCAATGTCTCACATTACATGGCATAAAATAGTTGAAGATTTAAAAGAAAAATTTTACGTCGTAGCATCTGATCTTAGAGGTTATGGTGAAAGTATCGGGCCAGAAGATGGTGGTGATAATCATATCAATTATTCTTTTAGAGCAATGGCTAGCGATCAAGTTTCGTTAATGAAACAATTAGGATTTGATGAATTTAAATTAGTTGGTCATGATAGGGGAGCAAGAACTTCTCATAGAATGTGTCTAGATTTTCCAGATAAAATAAAAAAAGTTGGAATATTTGATATCATGCCAAACAGACATATTTGGACTGTTCAAAAGAAAAATTGGGCGATGTCGAAGTGGCATTGGTTGCTTATGATGCAACCTTATGATCTGCCAGAAAAATTATTATCATCAGTTCCAGCAAAATATTATATGGAAAAAAAATTATCTAAAAGAGGTGCAACTTTAGAATTTTGCAAAGAAACTTTTGATGAGTATGTTAGGTGTTTTAATTACAAGACAATAAGAGCTTCTTGTGAAGATTATAGAGCTTCACCATCTTGTGATTTAGATCATGATAATGAAGATTTTGAAAAAAATAATAAAATTAAATGTCCAATTTTTGTCTTATGGGGAGAAAGAAGCGACACTGGAAAAGTTTGGGGTGATGTCTTAAATGTTTGGCAGAATTATAGTGATCAAAAAGTTGTTGGCGAGGGTCTAGATTGTGGTCATTACCTACAAGAAGAACAACCAAAAAAAGTTTTAGAATGGTTTAACAAGTTTTTATAATGAGTGATTTATCTAAAAAAAAATGCATTCCTTGTTCTGGTGAAATTCCAGCTTTTACAGAAGAGCAAATTAATGAATTTAAAAGTAAGGTAAAAAATTGGGAGATTAAGAAAAATGAAAGGGGTCATTTTTATTTATCCAAAGATTTTAAATTTGAAAATTTTGAGAAGAGCTTAAATTTTATTAACAAAGTCTCCCAAATTGCCGAAACTGAAAACCACCACCCGGATTTAAAATTCGGATGGGGCTATGCCAATATAATTATCTTTACTCATGCAATAAGCGGGTTGGCAGAAAGCGATTTTGTTTTAGCTGCTAAAATTGATGAAATTAGTGTTTAAAATTTCTTATTCCTGTAAACACCATTGATATCCCTGCCTTGTCTGCAGCATCAATCACTTCTTGATCACGAATAGAGCCGCCAGGCTGTATGATAGATTTAACACCTGCTTGGATAAGATTTTCTAATCCGTCAGCAAATGGAAAAAAAGCATCTGAAGCAGCAGATGATCCAGTAATTTCTTTTGGAAAAAATTTTAAAGCATTCTTACATGCAATCTCGGCAGAACCAACCCTGCTAGTCTGACCGGCTCCAACACCTAGTGTTTTATTGTCCTTGGTTATAACAATGGCATTTGATTTCACATGTTTGCAAACTTGATTTGCAAATAAAAGATTATTAATTTCTGCTTCTGTTGGTTTTGCCTTTGTTACAATTTTTAAATCTTTTTTTGTTAAAGATGAAAAATTCTCGTCTTGAAGAAGAAAAGTCTTCTGCATAAAAGTTGCTGAGAATGTTGGATTTTTATCTACTAACTCGTATTCTAGAACTCTAAGATTTTTCTTAGATGATAATATCTTTTTTGCCTCATCATTGACTTTAGGGGTTAAAATGACCTCATAGAAGGTTTTTATAATCTCAGTAGCCATTTCTTCATCAATACTGCAATTGAACGCTACAACCCCTCCAAATGCGCTTATAGGGTCTCCTGAGAGGGCATTTTGATAGGCTATTAGACCATTATTGCTTGAAGCACATCCACAAGGGTTATTATGCTTAATTATTGCACAAACATGACTTTCTTTGTCAAAATCATTAACTAGCGAATAAGCATTAAAGGAGTCCAAATAGTTATTATGACTAAGCTCCTTTCCTTGAATTTGGTTTAAATTTGAGAAACCTTTTTTGTCATTAACAATTTCAAACACACGACTTTCTTGATGGGGATTTTCTCCATATCTAAGTTTTTGTATAATTTTTCCAGGAATAGTTTTTTTATCTAAAAATTTAATACCACTTTGTTCTGACATCCAATTTGATATTAAACTGTCATAATAAGCTGTTTCACTAAATGTAATAGCTGACATTTTTTTTCTAAATTCCAAAGTTGTTGAACCTTTGTTTTGATTAAGTTCATTTAAAAATTCTTCATAATATTTTGGAGAGGGTAGTACGGTAACATGTTTAAAGTTTTTTGAAGACGATCTAAGCATAGACGGACCGCCAATATCAATGTTTTCGATCATTTCTTCAAAAGCCACATTGCCTTCCAACAATTTATTTTCAAAGGGATAAAGATTAACAATTACAAGATTAATCTGATCTATCTGATTTTCTTTCATTTGATCTTGATGATTTTTTTTATCAATATCACCTAATAAACCTCCATGTATTTTTGGATGAAGCGTTTTAACTCTTCCGTCTAGTATCTCAGGTGAACCGGTATATTGAGAAATTTCAGTACACTCGAAGCCCTTATCTTTTATAAACTTAAAGGTTCCACCTGTACTTATAATTTCAACATTGTATTTTTTTAGTTCATTAAGAATAGTCTCAAGGTTTGTTTTGTCTGAAACTGAAATTAAAGCTTTAGTAATTTTATTCATTGGATGTTTTCTTATAGTCTATTAATTAGTTTTTTCCAAAGCCCAGTTAATGTTATTCACCTTATCTTTCAATGTGCCCTCAACAAGAATGCATTTTGACTCTAAAATTTTGTCATAAGAAGCAAAATAAAGACTATCTTCTATTTTTACTGGATGAGATGATTTAAATCTCCAGCCCTGATTATCCACGCTTAATAAGATATCACCACCTTGTGTTTGAATAAGTTTACCTTCCGGTGTGACGTGAAAACGAAGTGAAAAATTTAAGAAAGCCAAGTCTTTTTTTGCAACAATCACAAGTTCTTCTCCCGTTAATTTATTTTCATTTTCATGAATAACTAATTTTCTTTCATACATGGTATTATATTTTTTTTGATAACCATTATGACCAGAAATAATAGAAACAGTATCTTTGTCGGTATTAAGATCTTTTTTATATACTTTTAATTTTTGAATAAGAGAGTTCCCATAAAACGTACGTACTAATGGGTTCTTCTGAAATAAACATGATGATGTATCATTTATTGTTAATGCAGAATGTGCAGCTGTAGTTTGGCTTAGATAAGGCAAATCTCCACCAAAATTATGAGCTGATCCACAGTTTGAAATCACTTTTTTTCCATTAAAAAGAAATTCAAAAGACAAACATCCAGCCTGGTAATTTTGTGAATTTAAATCAGATGGGGGATCATTTGCATCAAGCGCTATTTCAAATTTTTTAATTTTTGAAATTAAATAAGAATGAGTTTTTGTTTTTTTATCAAATTTATAATTTTTAGCTTTTAAAAATTTATTAAATTCAGTCGTATCTCTATTTTTAGCACCATTAAATAATGGAAGAAAATTATTTGATAATAATAATCCCTTATAATTATCGCCAATTTTTTGAATATTTTGATCTAAAAATTCAGGTACAGTATTTTGTGAGAAGATTAAAAACTCCCTTACCAAAACTAAATGATGTAGTAACCAGAACTGATCTTCTGGATTTTTACTTTCAACAAATCCATTTCGATCAATAATGTTTTTAATCTCACTTGATAAATTTTTTATCGTAGTTTGAAATAATTTTTGGTTCCCTTCAAAGGTGACGCTTACAAGTATCAAAGAAGCGAGAACAAGAATTTTATCGAGTTTATTATGTATAAAAGTAAGGTTTCGATTTAGGTGAAGGGCTTGTTTTACAATGTTGTTTGTAATGGTTGCCCTGAATACCATATCTTCATTTCTTATAGTAAAATGAGAGCAACATATCCAAAATATTAATCGATTGGCTGTAATAAGATGGTTCCAATTTTTTTCATTATAATTTTGGTTTTTTTTTAACCATTCAATCATAATATTTTTGGCCAGATTTTTTTGATTTTTCATATCAAGTTGAGACAGCCACGAAAATTTATGAAGTTCAGATAAATGTTTTTTTCCGATATTATCGAGTTTCCAAATATTTTTTTGAAATCGATTAATCAATTCAATTCTTTTCTTATTTTTGTCCTCAATTTCTAGAAGCAAAGGGACATTGTTCATATCATAACTTCTAGAGGGCGGGGTGACCTTTAAACTATTATTATAATAGTTAGTGGTAAAATAAATTTTTCTAATTTTTTCTAAAAAAAGATTTCCAAGTGAATAGATAAATAACCTAATGAATCTTAGATTCATTTATTGCTTTCTTAAATTTTTAATATTTTCGGAAATATTATTTCCACCTTTAAATATAGTTGTTCCTGACACCAAAATATTTGCACCAGCTTTTATTGCTAATGGGGCAGTTTCAAAATCTATGCCCCCGTCGATTTCAATATCAATGTTTAGTTTTTCATTATTAATTTTAGATCTAAAAAATTTAACTTTTTCCAAAACTTCTGGCATAAATTTTTGACCTGCAAAACCAGGGTTAACGCTCATGATTAAAATTAAATCAATTTTTTTGAGATAACCTTCTATTACACTGCTTGGAGTTTCAGGATTTAGAGAGATGCCAACTTTTTTATTATAAGATCTAATGACTTCAATCGTTTTTCCAATATCTTCCGTTGCTTCTGGGTGAAAAGTAATAATGTCAGCCCCAGCTTCAGCGTAATCTTTAATATACTTTTCTACTGGTGATATCATCAGGTGCACATCAAATGGAAGGTCTGAACATTTTCTTATTTTTTTAATTACTGGTGGACCAAAAGTTAAGTTTGGAACAAAATGACCATCCATGACATCGACATGGATTAAATCTGCACCAGAATGATTTAGCTTTTCAATTTCTTTACCTATCTCACTAAAATCGCATGATAAAATTGAAGGAGAAATTTTGATTTGGTTCATAATTATCTTTTAGCTTATTTTGAAAATTTGAAAAATTCTTTTTAAGAACCAGTGGCTAAAATTATATCTATCAAGAGCGTAAATAGCATACAAGTTGCGATAAATAAGCAAACATGAAGCGAATAATAAATCATGACTAATTTATCTCTGAAGTTTTTAGATTTTATAATCATCATTTCTTTATTTTTTTCTGATTTATTTTTAAAGTCATAGGAAAGCATCCAAAAATTATTTGAATTCAACCTGTTATCTATATAACCTGTCTTAAGAATATTTTTTTTAATAAATTGAATAATTAAAACTAATATAAAAATACAAAATATAATTTTTATCATTTGAAGATTAATTTATTACGAAATGAAAACAAAAAAAACCATTGAATTATTCACAAAAAAAACAAGTGAATTTCTGTCACAAAACTATCTTTGCGTTCATCAAAATGAGACAGTTTTAGAGTGTGTTAAAAAGGCCGTAGATCAAAACAAAGAAACAATATTAGTCAAAAACGATAAAGATAAAATTTGTGGCATTGTAACTTTAAAAGATGTTTTTAAAAAATTTGTAGTCAATTTTGATCAAAATGTAAAAATTGAAAGTATTATGTCTTCACCTGTAATTTATGTGGGTGGTGAAGATTTGCTGTTTCATGCTGTTGGAGTTATGAGAAAAAATAATTTTACCCATATCCCAGTTCTTAATCAGAGAAGAAAGGTTGTAGGAATTTTGAATATGGCTGATGCATTATCAGCAGAATTAGGAAGCACAGTATCTCAGATTGATGAACTGACCCAAGATGAAGATGATGTCCAAGGATTAATCAATATAAAAAAATACCAACCAGTTTTAGTTGAGAGCTTGCTTAATCAAAGTGTTGCACCGCTCGATATTGCTTACTTATTGAGCTTCTTAAATAATTTAATTTATTTAAGAGCGGTGACTATTGCTAAAAAAAATATAGCAAAAGAATTTAAGGGTTTTGAGCCTCCAAAATTTTCAGTGATTACCATGGGATCAGGTGGAAGGATGGAAAGTTTTTTACATCCAGATCAAGATAATGGAATCATTTATCTTGGAGATGAAACGAAAGAAACGGATCAGTATTTTGAAGAACTATCTAAACATTTCACAAAAACTTTAGATGATTGCGACATACCTTTTTGTAAAGGAAATTTAATGGCATCCAATCCTTTGTGGAGACACAGTCTTCAAGGGTGGAAAGATCAGCTCGAAGATTGGACAAAGAATTTATCACAGCAGTCTATGCGTTATATTGAAATGCTTTATGATTTTAGATCTGTTTATGGTGACCCAGGTTTAGCCGATGAATTAAGAAAGTTTTTATTAAATGTTTTAGACAATAAATATCTTCAAAAATTTATGTATAAAAATGAAGAAAATTCTGATGCGGGTTTAAATTTTTTTGGCAATTTTGTTTTAGAAAAAGATGATGAAGAAAACAAAGGTCTATTTAACCTTAAACATACAGGTACATTACCATTAGTAGAATCTATAAGACTGTACGCAATTAAACATCAGATTGAGGAGATTTCCACACAAGATAGGTTACAAAAGCTTAGAGATTTAGAAGTTTTTACCGAAAATGAATATGACTTTTTTAGCAATGCTCACAAGTTTTTATCATTGATATTGCTTAGAAATCAATTTGAGAGAGCAAAGCAAAATTTATCAATTAAAAATTTTATTGATGTTTATAAATTAACAGACAGAGAAGTGAGAATTTTAAAAATGTATTTAAAAAGAATACAAAAACTTAAAGATAAGGTCAGGGTAGATTTTAGTGAGGAATATTTTTAGTCCTATAAAAAAATTAATTAATCTAGAATTTGTAAATAAGATTCAAATTTCAGAAGTTTTATTTACAGTATTTGATACGGAAACAACTGGTTTAGATTATAACAAAGGAGATAAAATTTTATCTGTATCTGGAGTTAAAGTAAAAAATTATGAAGTTTTAAAAGATGATAAACTAGATGAGTTTTGCGACCCTCTGGTTGAGATTAAATCTGAAAATGAACAAATTCATCATATTTCAAACCGTATGGTTAGAGGAAAACCAAATATCTATGAGTTAGAAGAAAAAATTAGAAGTTTTTTTAAAAAATCAGTTTTGGTTGCGCACAATGTTAAGTTTGATTGTAATTTTTTAATCAGCAACTTGGCGTATACAGAACTTGAAAGTCGTGTTCGTGAAGCCGTTAAGGTAGATACGGTTTTTTTTGCAGCAGGTGTATATCCTGAACTTAAAACATATGAACTTTCTGAGCTTTGTAATCAATTAGACATTAGTCATCACGATCAATTAAGACACTCTTCACTTGGAGATTCTATAATTACAGCAAGATTATTTATTCATTTGTTAAAAAAATCCAAGGTTCAAAATATCAAAGAAATTTTAAATATTTCGAAATTTGGTCAAAAAGTCTTATTAAATAAGACTATTAATAATTAAAATTATTTATTTTAATAAATTTGAAAGCGATCTTGCAATTTCACTTTCAAGAGGAAATGACAACATTCCCATAACTGAATATCCTAATAAGTAGGGCATAACATAAAATCTAAACATGTAAAAAAACCACGCAACATACAATGGTACAAGCGGTTTAATTAAAAACGATGGGGTGACTTTGTCAAACATTTTAATAAATGGGTTAGTTAGTTGGACAAACACTTTCATAAAAAAGAAATTACTATCTTCCTTTTGAAAAATATTCATAGCGACCCGACCAATTAAGGTCCACATTATTAATCCTAAAAAGTAATCTATAATTATGACTGTTGGAGACATCTTAAAATAACACGGGCGATACTATAAAATATCGCCCGTGAGTAAATAGTTATTTAGTGTGAATGACCTATAGGATAGTTTTTCCTGAAGGTATTCTCACATCATCGACCATTGCTTGTGTTTTCGCATCAGGTGCAGGAGTCATTAAACTCACTACAACCATCGAAATTAAGCAAATAGGTGCACCGATTAGACCAAATCTTAAATGGTCTATTCCCATCCAAGGAGCGTTACCCATGAATGCAGGAGCTACATAAATTAGATATGCAGTTCCAGCTCCAAGTCCAAGTAACATTCCTGCTATTGCACCTTGTCTAGTTGCTCTCTTCCACCATACTCCAAGAACTAATGGGAAGAATAGTCCTGACATTGCAAAGTCGAATGCCCAGGCTACTGATCCTAAGATACTTGTAAGTCTCATTGATGCGATGTAGGCACCAAAAGCACCCACCACAACAAGTAGAATACGAGCTACGATTAACCTTTTAGCAACGTCTGCTTTAGGGTCTATTATTTTGTAATAAACGTCATGAGACAGAGCGTTAGAAATTGCAAGAATTAATCCATCCGCAGTAGACATTGCAGCCGCCATTCCTCCAGCAGCAACTAGTCCAGAAATTACGTATGGTAATCCTCCCATTTCAGGTGTAGCTAAAACGATCACGTCACCTCTCATGAACCACTCGTTCAATTGAAGTATTCCATCACCGTTAAAGTCAGCTATGTAAGCTTGCTTCACTGCAATCCATTCTTTAACCCATCCAATAGCTTGTACATCAGCAATTGATTTACCGATAATACCAGTTGCTAAGTTTGGATCTAAGATAGAGATTTTAGCAAGTGTCGCTAAAGCTGGTGCTGAGAAGTACAACAAGAAGATAAAGAATAGTGACCAAGCCACTGATCTTCTAGCTGATTTCACACTTGGGGTAGTAAAATATCTCATCAAAATGTGTGGTAAAGAAGCAGTTCCTACCATCATACAAATTGCAAGTGAGATAAATTTCCAAGCAGCCATTCCACCTTCAGGAACGCCAGCGTGAGACACAGTCAGAGATTTTAATCCGCCTGGTACACCAGCCGCTTTCACTGCTGCAGCAGAGTTTTTAACTAGACCATATTGTTTCTCAAGTTCGCCTAATCGAGCAACTTCATCTCCCAACATAAATTGTGGGAAGAATCCAAAACCAAACTTATTTGATAACCAGAAAATTGGTAATAAATAAGCTATGATTAGAACGATATATTGAGCAACCTGAGTCCAAGTTACCGCTCTCATTCCACCTAACATAGAACATAGTAAGATACTGATTAGACCTACCCATACACCTAATTCGAAAGGAATACCTAAGAATCTAGATGCAATCGTACCTGTAGCGTTAATTTGAGCAGTCACGTATGTGAACGATGCTAAAACTAATACTAACACAGCACAGAATCTAACAAATTTTCCACCATATCTAGTTCCGATAAAATCAGGAACTGTGTAACAACCAAACTTTCTTAAGTATGGTGCTAATAGTGAAGAAACGAGAACGTATCCGCCTGTCCATCCAACTAGGAAGGCCATATAAGTATAACCTCCGTAGAAGATACCTCCTGCCATTGCTACGAAAGATGCACCTGACATCCAGTCAGCCGCTGTTGCCATTCCGTTAAATACGGTTGGCACTTGTCTTCCAGCAACGTAGTAAGCGTCTGCCTGCATTGTTCGTGATAAAACACCAATCAATGCATAGATTGCGATGGTAAATATTAAAAATAGGATACCAATTGTTTTTGCTGATACACCATTAGATTCTAATAGTGCCATCAACAAACAAAATACTAAAAATCCACCAGTATATGTACCGTAAATTTTTGGTAAATTGTCTATAAAGTTACCTTTAAACATTAGTCGTCCTCCCCATATCCATGCTCTTCGTCAATACTGTTTTGCTTTCCAGATGACCAAAAGATTAGGATTACAAATGCTGCCAAAGAACCCTGCGCACACATGTAGTATGCTAAAGGATATCCAAGGAACGATGCATTGTTTAGAGAACTTCCAAACATAAAGATAAAGATTGAGAAGAAGAACCATATCGCTAATGTCAAAAACATCAGAGACTTGGTTTTTTCCCAATGCGCTTCGGCTTTGTTTGCCATATTTTCTCTCCCTTTGATTGTTAAGTTATAACTTGGGGAGGAATAGTACTTACTAAGTATAAAAAATCTAGCTTTAGGTATTACTAAAAACCATTATTTGGTGCTATATTTTTGCAATGCAAAACTATATATCACTACAATATTCATGAAAATTAAAATTAAAATTGAAGAAATTAAAAAGGGATTAGAAGCAACAAAGGAATATGTTTTTCATCCTATAGCATCTCTCTTTCATTCAAAAAAAATTTCTAACAATAAAGAGTTAACCGAGTATGTAAGAAAAGAGTCGGCAAAGGTAACTCAGCAAACTCTTTATGAGTACGTAAGAAATAGAATGGGAACACTTTATGTTAAAATGCATGATGATCAAAAATTTATTGAGTCTTTAAATATCGCTACATGGAACATTTACACAATTGCATTACAAGATCTTACTTTATTCAGCCATTCTGTAATTGAAAATTCTTATAATAAAGATTTTAGCAATTTAGAATTAGAAAATTTTTATAAAACAATTTTAAATTCAGAAATAGAGAATGGTTTAAAGCAAGAACTTTTCGATGAAAAAATAAAAGAGTTTCATTTGAGATTGCAGAGTATTGATTTAAGATCTTTTTTTCAAAATAAACCCTTTAAAGAGAGTTCACTTGCTTTATATTATTGGGCTCCAATCGCAGATGAATTAAAAAAAGATGATCGAAATATTGTTCTTAACTCTATTCATCTTAAATGGAAAAATATTGAAAAAGAATTTCCTAAGTTATTAAACTTTTAATTTATCGCTGACCAAAATCATCACTTAAAGGAATGATTTCTTTTTCTGTTTCAGTTGAAAATTCTAATTTGTAAGCAAGAAACCAAGCATAACCAACAAAGAATGACCAGAATAGAATCTGCCATACCCATATAGATGGAATACCGAATGCCCATGTTGTAGGATCATCTGGGATGCCAAAGAGTTCATTTCCAATAATCGCTCCAGGACCAAATCCAAAGATGATAAAAAAAACTCCCAATACTATTGCAGCAGGTACAAGACGACGGTTAAGAAATGCTATCCCAGTTTGATTTTCAATGTAATCAAAATATTTTTGTCTGTGAACGCGATCAATGGGACTTTGTTTAATGTAAGATATGCTAATTGCTAAACTTAAATTTAAAATTAATGCCCAAAAAGATGAATGGATGGTAAGTGGCCACGGTCCCCATGGTAAAAAGTTATTTAAAAGAATATGACCTGCTGGGTCAGTAAGAATTAAAACAAAAAATCCACCCAATAAACCAGCTATAATCCCCTCTTTTGTGAACCAAGGAATATAACATATTGCAATCAATGGAATTAACATTTGAGACGCAAGTGAAATAGAAAATCCATTGAATACCCAAATAAACTTTCCAGCAAAAGTAATTAGAATTAAAGATAAAAATATTATTAATATTATTGAAACTCTAGTGATTAGTATTTGATCTTTTGGAGTTGCTTTTGGATTAATAAATTTTTTATATAAATCTCTAGACAAAATACCTGCAGTTGTTGAGGTAAATGCAGCTGCTGTTGATTGAATAACTGATAGTGCGCTTATAACTAAAATTGAAAACAACCAAGGTGAAGTTTCTTTAATTGTCATGCTATAATTTACAAATAAATTTAAATTAGAATTAGTTTGTCCAATACTTTCAGATAAAAATTTTGAAACATTTATTCCTACATCGTTAACGACTGAGTTTGCACCGAGTATATGTGAACTGATACCAAAGAAAGTTACAAAAAATATTAGAATAAATCCTATAAAAAAAGAAGCGGCCCACACCTGTTGTCCCGCAAATGGTTTTGGGCTTTCGCTAGAGTAGCACCACATCGTAAAAGCAGGAGCACAAAAAATTCCTATAGTTGATATAACAAAGCTAAACATTAATGTGCCTGTCCAATTTATTTTTCCATCACTAAGACTGTAACCTGACTTTAAATTAATTATTTCAGGCATATAAAATAAAGAGATAGTATTGTTTGTCTGACTTTCTTTTAATAAAGATAATTTAGCTAGTGATTGATTTAGAGACATAAACCCACCAGAAAGATTATAAGAAACAAGACCCAGAATAACTAAACCAAAAATAATGATGATAAATTTAATTGCATTATTATTTGCAACAGATTTTATTCCTCCTAAGCTTGCATAAGCACAAATAATAAATCCCAGTATCCAAGAAAATATAATAGGTTCTAACAAACCTTCGGTAACTTCATCCAATAGTTTTCCACCAAGGTATAATTGAAGACCAACAAAAGGAATAATAAAAATAATTGAAACTATTATAACAATATAGTGTAATGAATTCCCTTTAAAGTAATCAGAGTACATTTCTGAAGGTGTAATATAGCCAAATCTTTTACCAAGGATCCATTGTCTTTTAAGAAAAAAAATACTGACTATGCTGATTATGATTACAGTAAATGAGAGG
>Ga0255759_10003375_pt1 | contig 14019 bp, 10 predicted proteins | sample 101ome_20_FD_179959 | JGI IMG/M metagenome (GOLD analysis project Ga0255759, IMG submission 179959) | Coastal salt marsh microbial communities from the Groves Creek Marsh, Skidaway Island, Georgia - 101404AT metaG (version 2) | ecosystem: Environmental > Aquatic > Marine > Intertidal zone >...
TAGCAGGAATCTGTGCAAATTCAGTAATCGTTGCCGAGGTTCTTGGAGAATCTGATAGTTTCCAGAAAGCACGATGCGACAAAAGAGCTCCCTGATCCTTTTCTTTATCGATCGAGGGCACATCAAGTACCAAGTGCTCTACTCCTGCTTCAACGAGTCGCTTAGTGGCTGATTCACTGAGATAGGGCCAATTCGTATGATCGTAATTGATAGGATATTCTTTATTAGGGTTTAATCGAATCACTAAAGCCTTCACCCCTTCATAATCGCAAAGATCTAATGCTTTCTCAGTTAATACCTGGTCTCCATCTATGATCTCTAAACTCGGACGAATAAGTTTACACGGCATAAACAAAGGAAGTCTCAATTCCTCAATCACAAGCTGATTTTCGTCAATATGACCGAGTGTTTCAGTATGCGTGCCGTGGGCATGTGGAGCAAATTTAATTTGGTCAAAATTCACTGCGGCACCCGAAGACACACTAAAAACGGCTCCTCCAACTTCTAATGGGCCCATCTGAGGGCTGCCGATGTACCAGGCGTTTACTCCACTACCTACCGCTCTTGACAAATCAATACCAAGAGTCTCATCGAACATATAATCGGTGTCTTCAATGGTTAATCTTATCATGTGCGATTTGTCTTTAGTTCAACCATAAACAACTCACTGGCTATACCGTCAATTAAAAATTTACCCTTACGAGTAGCTCTAATTACCCCTTCCTCCTCAAACAATAGTGCATCGAGCAAAAATGGGGTTATCATCATCTTGAAATAATTCAGATAAGGAGCACCAAATTCAGATTCGAGGTCATGGTAACTCACCCCCCATTGGGTTCGAAGCGAGGTCATCACGAATTCGTTATACCGATCTTTTGTAGTCAATTCTTCGCTTTCAAAATTCAACGCTCCCCCTTCAATAGCATTCATATACTTGTGGTTCTGAGCAATATTCCAATATCTACTTTTACCATCAAAACCATGTGCAGAGGGGCCTATGCCGACATACGAAACACCCTTCCAGTAAGAACTGTTATTAACAGAGTGGTGACCGGGAAGTGCAAAATTCGAAATTTCATAATGCTCAAACCCTCTACTAGTTAGGGTATCGAGTACGACAAGGAATTGTCTTTCTGCCTGTTCCTCATCGATATCTGGAATAAGTTCCTTTTCAATATAACTAGCAAGGGCAGTCTTGGGCTCTACAGTCAATGCATAGGCCGAAACGTGAGTTGCCCCAATATCTACAACCTTACCTATACCCTTTTGAAGCAATTCATCAGATTGTCCTGGGATACCATAAATAATATCTACAGATACTCTATCGAAATGACTTACAGCCAACTGTAGCGATCGTAAAGAATCTTCTGAGCTATGCGCTCGATTCATCAATTTTAAGTCTCGATCTTCAAAAGACTGAAGACCAATACTCAATCTATTCACACCAGCCTCCTTCCAAGACATTATTTGATCCTCATTCACATCCTCAGGGTTTACTTCCAAGGTAAATTCAAAATCAGAAGTAAAAGAATAATGCGTTAAAGCCGTATTTTTCAATAATAACAATTGCTGCTTACTCAGTACCGAGGGGGTTCCGCCTCCTAAGTAAAAAGTATTAAAAGTAGCTTCTTGCCAGTCTGTTTTTCTCAAACGCATTTCTTCGGTCATCGCAACAATCATTCGATCGATATAATCGAGTTTTGTCGAGAAGTGAAAATCACAATAGTGACAAGCACGTCGACAAAAAGGAATGTGGAGATAAAAACTCGCCATTAGCTGGTTCGATCTTTATTCTGACTAACAAAACTTGACCAAGAATGGTAGGCATTTGTCACTTCAGGCTTACCTGCGTTATAAAAATGACAAACAGCAGCTGCTAAGCCATCGGTGGCATCTAAATTTTTCGGAAGTTCTTTTAGAGCGAACATCCCCTGAAGCATCTTCGCCACTTGCTCCTTAGAAGCATTACCGTTACCAGTGATGGCCATCTTAATTTTCTTTGGTAAATATTCGGTAACCGGTATTTGGCGGGAAAGACCAGCAGCCATCGCAACACCTTGAGCTCTACCCAATTTGAGCATTGACTGTACATTTTTACCAAAGAAGGGCGCCTCTAGAGCCATCTCGTCAGGGTGATAAGTATCAATAAGTTCAATGGTTCTTTCGTAGATCATACGCAGTTTCAGATAAGGGTCACTTACCTTTTGAAGGCGTAACTCGTTCATCTGCAAGAATTTCATTTGAGAACCATTCACCTCAATAAGGCCAAAACCCATAATGGTGGTTCCGGGATCTACTCCCAAGATAATTTTCGAGGCGGACATACTACTAAGGTAACGATTTAACGGTCGAAGTAGCGAACGACCTCAGCAAGCGGTAAACGCTCAGAGTCTTCAGGTTTTTCATCGTAGTAGCCCATATAGAACAGTCCATAACAACGCTCTCCCTCTTCTAATTCAAGAAAATCTCCTAAATGCTGGACAACCCCTGGAGAACTCCAGTAACCCCCAATTCCTTTTTCATGACTACTTAGCCATAGATTCTGAACAGCCATCGCTACTGCTGCAACTTCTTCCCACTCAGGAAGCGATTCTTTCGGATCTCTTTTCATACAAATAGCTATTGCTATTTGAGACTTTATCGCATTTGATCGCATCTTATCGTGAGTGATTTGACTGAATTTTTGTGCAGTCTTAGTATATGCTTCTCCAATAGCGTCAGCAAGTCGGCTGCGAGCCTCTGATCGAATAACTACAAATCGCCAAGGCTGAGTTTTCTTATGCGTTGGTGCCCATCTAGCCGCTTCAAGCATCTCTTCGATAAGCTGGTCAGCGATTGGACGGTCGTTATAAGATCCTGGATATACACTTCTTCGAGTGCGTATTAATTCACTTAATTCCATGAGCAATATTTTTTAAAGTACTAAAAGTACTAATGGGCTAGAAACAAAAAAAGCCTCCCCTAAGGAAAGCCTTTCAAAGGTCAGTATCACTGTGGATACCACACTTGATGCAGTTTTACCTGCACAACACAACATTGCAAATATAGGGGCAATTTTTTTATTCGATTGTTGAAAACTTCATTAAAGGAATAATTCCTAATAATTGGAATAATTCCATAATTTTGAATAATGAATCGAAGTATCTTACATCTAGATCTAGACAGTTTTTTCGTCTCTGTAGAGCGGCTCATTAACAGCGAGCTTAAGAAAAGACCTCTTCTAGTCGGCGGTATCAGTGACCGCGGAGTAGTAGCTGCTTGCAGCTATGAAACACGGGCTTTTGGCGTGCACTCAGGAATGCCTATGAAATTAGCTCGCAGACTCTGTCCAGAAGCTATTGTACTAAGAGGTAATTCAGGTACCTACACCAAATATTCAGACCTCATCACTGAGATTATCAAATCAGAGGTACCTGCTTTCGAGAAAGCTAGTATCGATGAATTCTACGCAGACCTAAGTGGAATGGATCAATTTTTCGGCACTTATAAATTCGCCTCAGAACTAAGAACTAAGATCATTAGAGAAAGTGGGTTACCCATATCGCTTGGGCTATCAATAAACAAAATAGTTTCTAAGGTAGCCACCGGCGAGGCAAAACCCAACAATCAAATTAAAATCGATCAAGGGTACGAGAAGCAATTTTTAGCTCCACTCCCTATTCGAAAAATCCCAATGGTAGGCGACAAAACAGGGCTAACGCTGCAGCGATTAGGCATTAGAATCGTCAGCGACCTTCAAAAGCTGCCCGAAGAACTTCTTTTACAAACACTAGGCAAAACAGGAGGAATCATTTGGCGAAGAGCTCAAGGAATAGATCACAGCCCTGTAATCACTTACAATGAAAGAAAATCTATTTCTACTGAAAGAACCTTTGACTACGACACCATAGATATGACTCTCTTGAGAGAATTGCTTATCGCAATGACCGAGAACCTAGCCTATCAGCTCAGAAGAGGTCAAAAATTAACTTCTTGCGTGAGCGTTAAAATAAGATATGCCGACTTCGACACTCAGAGCAGGCAATTAAAAATACCCTACACTAGCGCAGATCACTTGTTAATTCCTAGAATATTAGAGCTATTCAACGCTTTGTATAATCGACGACTAAGAGTTCGACTAATAGGAGTCAAATTCAGTCACCTGGCAGGAGGCAACTATCAGATCAACCTATTTGACGATAACGAATCAGCGATTCAGCTCTATCAAGCCATAGACAGAATGAGACTACGATTTGGTGATCGAAGTATTATCAGAGCTTCGAGTCTAGGTGCTAAAACTATCGGACGAATTGAAAACCCATTTAACGGAAACGCCCCTATCGTACTCGCTCACCGCAAGCAATAATGTATCTACAATGTCACAGTTATTACAGTCTACGATACGGAACGATCTCAGAAGAAGAGCTCGTCGACCTGGCGATTGCTAAAGGTCATTCTTTCGCCGCGCTAACCGATATCAACAACAGTGCTGCTGTCTTATCCTTTGTTAAATACTGTCAGAAAAAAAACATACCACCTATCATAGGTATTGACTGCCGCGAGAGAAACTCGGAGGGTTATGTAGGAATCGCGAGAAGTACACAAGGCTTCTATAATCTCAATCAATTCGTGTCAGAGATTCAAGCCTCAAAAAAAGGGTATCCAAAATATGCTCCAGATCTCGATGAGGTAAGCTTTATCTATCCCTTTACTCAGGTGCAAATTGAAAATCTACAAATCACACTCCCCAATCATTACATAGGGGTATCGATCAAAGATCTCAACCGCTTACGATTTAGTAAACTTATTGAGAACAAAGAACGACTTGTGTTTCTTAGCCCCGTTAGCTTTCGATCTAAAAGAGACTTTAATACCCATCGTCTTCTAAGGGCCATTGACAATAATACATTACTCAGTAAACTAGCCATCGAAGAACAAGGGGATATCGATCATCAGATGCTCGATATAAGCGAATTAAAAAAAGCGGTTAACGATCTTGACTTTTTATTAGAGCAAACTACGAAACTCAGTAAACAATGCTCATTTGAGTATCCCTTTGACCCCAGACTCCCTTCAGAAAACCAACAATTATTTGGAGAAAACCAGGAAGAAGATGAATGGCTACTCAGACGTTTATGTCACGAAGGCATAGAGTACCGGTATCCTAACGAAAAACCCAAAGAACTGTATGTGCGACTAGCTAAAGAACTACAATTGATCTGTGAGAAATCCTTCACCACCTATTTCTTAATTAACTGGGATCTCACTACAGAAGCTAGAAAAAGAGGGTTTTTCTATGTAGGAAGAGGTAGTGGAGCCAATAGCCTTGTGGCGTATCTCTTACGCATTACCGATGTCGATCCTATCGAGCTCAATCTCTACTTTGAGCGTTTCATTAACAAATACCGAAGTAGTCCTCCCGATTTTGACATTGATTTTTCCTGGCGAGAGCGAGACCAAATGATTCAATATTTATTTGAGAGGTATCCCAATGTGTGTTTGCTGGGTGCGTATGTAACCTTTCAAAAAAGAGCAGTAATCAGAGAAATCGGAAAAGTATTCGGACTCTCTAAGGAAGAAATTGATGCACTAGTAGCTAATACAAAACCTCTAGGTCGCAACAAGGAGAGTGATGAGCTGCAGAGACTAGTATTGCACTATTCCCAGTTTATTGAAGGCTTGCCCAACCACTTTAGCATACATGCCGGAGGAATGCTTATTACTGAAAAACCTATACACTACTACGCAACCACCTTTTTCCCTCCCAAAGGGTTTCGAACCATACATCTTGATATGCACATCGCTGAAGACGCTAGGCTTCACAAATTTGACATCCTGTCTCAACGAGGTCTATCAAAAATTGCTGATGCCCTAAAACTCATCGAGCAGAATCAAAATAAACAGGTAGACATTCATCAAATCGAGACCTTTAAAAATGACACTAATATCAATGAACTATTAGCCCGTGGAGATTGCATGGGTTGCTTCTACATTGAATCTCCCGCTATGCGAATGCTTTTGCAGAAACTTAAAGTAAGCAATTACTTAAGTCTTGTTGCTGCTAGCTCGATTATTAGACCCGGGGTTTCTCAAAGCGGAATGATGAATGAATACATTCTTAGGCATCAAAATCCTGAAAAAGTACACCAAAGAGCCAACCCTGTACTTCTAAGCATTATGCCCGAGACCTATGGAGTCATGGTTTATCAGGAAGATGTTATCAAAGTCGCACACTACTACGGAGGGTTGAGCCTTGCTGAAGCCGATGTTCTTCGCCGAGGGATGAGTGGTAAATCAAGATCAAAGACTGAGTTTGATCGTATCAAGGTACAATTCTTCGAAAATGGCAATCAAAAAGGGTATCGCGAAGAAGAAGTGAATGAAGTATGGAGACAAATCGAAAGTTTCGCTGGCTACGCCTTTGCCAAGGGGCACTCCGCTTCTTATGCTGTTGAGAGTTATCAAAGCCTATTTCTTAGAGCCTACTATCCGCTCGAATATCTCACAGCTGTAATCAATAATGGAGGGGGATTCTACGGAATAGAATTCTATCTCAAAGAAGCGATTAGACTAGGCGCAAGAGTGTACACCCCTTGTATCAATAGGAGCCATATTCAACACACGATCATCAAAAACGAATTATACCTAGGTTTTACATCTCTTAAAGAGTTAGAGGAACGAAGCATTGTAAAAATAGTAGAGGCTAGAACTCGAGGAGAGTTCAAAAGTCTATTCGACTTTATTGATCGAGTACCTGTAGGCAGTTCACAAATAGAACTTCTAATACGGGCCGGAGCCTTCAGCTTCACCAATGAAAATAAACACTCGCTATTATGGCAAGCGTTAGGTTTAAAAAATAGTAAACAAAGAACCTTTCAACCTAAACTTTTCGCATCAGAGCAAAAGGGAGTAAGCCTAACACACCTCAAAGAATCAGCAGTTGAAAGAACCTATGAACTTTGGGAACTTTTAGGATTTCCACTTTCAATGACTTTTGAACTTTTAAAAACTCCGATTCAAGGCATTACCGCCGACCAACTAGAGCACTACGATCGAAAGGCAGTGCGAATACTCGGGTATCTGGTTACGGTGAAAAATACTAGAACAAAGAACGGAAAGATCATGCAGTTTGCCACCTATTTAGATGTCAACGGCGCCGTTTTTGACACCACTTCGTTTCCTGAAATAGCTCAAAAATATCCCGTACTATCAAAAGGAATCTACCTCATCGAAGGATTAGTCTGTACGGAATTCGGGTTCAAAAGTATTGAAGTAAAAAGAAAGGAGCGCTGCGAATATGTAAGTAATACCTCCTGCTAAAAATTCAAATAAAACGGCGCTGTAAGATGACGATACTCTTCAGTATAAAGATGTCTTTCAATCTCGATCACTAATTCTTCACGCTCAGCTACAATCGCAGAGGTGGTTTTTTGAAGTTCTAACATCACCCGCTTAACTGGTAAATCTGAGCGACCCTTGACTAGACAATACCTTCGAATCTTAAAGCCTGCCTCCAAAGCAACATTTTGCACCTCAGAAAATCGATCTGAAGGGAGAATTAAAGAAAATAACCCTTCAGCCTTCAATAGATGGTAAGATGACTGAATTAGTAACTGCAAGGGTAAATGATTCGCATTTCTAGCGAGAGTTCTAGAATCTTCTACAGTTTCAGCTCCTTGAAAATAAGGCGGGTTCGAAACAATCAAGTCAAAGTCAGAGTCAATGATCGAAGACGGATCTGAAAAGTCACCCATAACTACTCCTAGTCGCTCAGACCAGGGAGAATTACGAAAATTCATTTGAGTAGCCTCACAGGCTCGCTCATCAATATCTATTGCCTTAATTTGACTCGAAGAAAAACGCTGCGCTAATTGAAGAGCTATAAGCCCAGAACCACAACCAACATCTAAGATTTTTTTAGGATCAGGTGCAGAAGACCAAGCACCGATCAAAACACCATCGGTCCCGATTTTCATCGCAACATTACTATCATCTATCGAAAATTGTTTGAATCGAAACACCCTTAGGGCTCTAAATAAAGTTCAATCAGGCCATTTGGCGCTGATACCAAGATACGTTTTTGGCCTTTATCTATAGAATTAATGATTTCGTCTACCGCCGGCAATAAAACTTCTTTCCCTTTATGATCGATAATAAAAATGGCTTGAGTGGAACTGTCATTCACCCCAACTAATTCACCAATATGACCAAAAGAAGTATCAATTACTTCAAACCCGATGAGTTCGTGATAATAATACTGTCCCTCTTCTAATTCAGGAAGCTCGTCTAACGGGCGATAAATCGATTTTCCAATAAGTGCGGTAGCTTGAAGTTCAGAATCAACTCCCTCAAACTTAACTCTGAGCGATCCGTTGTGCCAACGAGAACGCTCAATAAAAAATGGAACCAATTCATGTTCTAATTGAACAAAAACTGATTCCATTTCAAGATATTCACCTGGGTAATCGGTGTCTAGCTTTAGAAGCACCTCACCCTTGAAGCTAAATTTTGATGCGATATGTCCTAGTTGGTAGCAGGACTCGAGTCGCATACAAACAATTATTCAGCTGGTTTCTCTTCTTCAGAAGACTCTTCTGCAGGAGCTTCTTCACTAGCAGCCTCTTCAGCAACAGGAGCCTCTTCAGCAACAGGAGCCTCAGCTATTTCTTGAGAAACTTCTTCAGCAGCCTCTTCAACTACTTCAGGCTCAGGAGCATTAGCGGCAGCAATCTCAGCAGCACGCTTTTCGTTAGCTTCTTTCTCAGCATCAAGAGCTTTAGCCTTTGCAGCTTCTTTTTCTTTATTTAGCGCAGAGATTTCAGCAGAATTTGCCGCATCTTTCTCAGTTAACCATGCTGCAAAACGCTCTTCCACTTGCTCCTCAGTAAGAGCTCCTTTAGCTACACCTTTTACCAGGTGATGCTTAAGAAGGGCTCCCTTTCTTGAAAGCAGTGTACGCGCTGTGTCAGTTGGTTGAGCACCATTCTGTAGCCATTTAACCGCTGAATCAACATCGATTTCAACAGTTGCAGGATTTGTGTTCGGATTGTAGATACCAAGTTTTTCAAGGAATTTACCATCGCGCTTCGATCTTGAATCGGCAGCAACTACCCAATAGAAGGGTTTTCCTTTTTTACCATGGCGTTGTAATCTAATTCTAACAGGCATATCACATTAAATTTTTGAGGTTCTCGACCTCGGTTATTAATACATTGTTTAAAAGTCGTGCAAAGATAATCGAAATGTTTAGTTATCCAAGCCTCATTATTATGCTATTTTTAGGGGTTTTAAAAGTTAGTTCACTCGATGTTATACCTCATTTTTGATACGGAGACTACCGGCCTGCCTAAAAACTATAAAGCCCCGGTTAGTGACTCAGAGAATTGGCCTAGAGCAGTTCAATTATCTTGGCAGCTTCACGATCATGAGGGAACGCTAATCGACCAAAAGGACTTCCTAATCAAACCCGATGGTTTTGATATACCTTTTCAATCAGAAAGGGTGCACGGCATCTCGACTGCTCTCGCTTTAAAAGAAGGACACGAACTGCATGAAGTTCTTCAGGCTTTTGAGGAGGTTGTTCTTAAAACCGATTTTGTAGTAGGACAGAATATTGATTTTGACCTCAATATCATGGGGGCAGAATTCTACCGAATGGGGATAACTACTGCCCTTCTTGATAAAAAAGTGCTCGACACTTGCACCGAACAGACCGCTAATTTTTGCCAATTACCCGGTGGTCGTGGCGGAAGATTTAAATTACCAACCCTTTCAGAGTTACACCGTAAGCTCTTTGGAGCTGAATTTGCAGAAGCACATAACGCTAGTGCAGATGTAGAGGCAACTGCGCGATGCTTTTTTGAACTTGTTCGAATCGGTGAATTTGACACTGCCTCTTTAGGAATTTCAGAAGAAGTTCTTCAAGACTTTAAAGTTTCGAACCCCAATCCGATTCGGGCTATAGGCCTTAAGCATAAAAACCTCAAGGCTGCTTCAGAAAAATTAGCCGTACAAAGTCTTGAGCCTGAAGAATCTAAGAAAACAACTATCGACATTGAGGAGGTTAATCAACTCTCCTTTGCTCACCTACACAACCATTCACAGTTCTCTATTTTACAAGCGACTATGAAGCCTGCTGAGCTTGTCGAGACTGCCGCTGAATTAGAAATGCCAGGGGTTGCCCTCACCGATACAGGCAACATGATGGGAGCTTTCAGCTTTGTTAGTGCCGTTGCTGCTCATAATAAGTCAAACCCAGAAAAGCCCATTAAAGGAATCGTCGGTTGTGAGCTGGCGATGGTCGAAAACAGACACAATAAAGAGGTAAAAGACCTAGGATATCCCGTTGTGCTACTAGCCAAAAACAAAACAGGATATCACAACTTGACTAAACTAAGCTCTAAGGCATATACTGAGGGTTTTTACTACATCCCTCGAATTGACAAAGAATTGCTCGTAGCACATAAAGAAGGGCTAATTATTTTGTCGGGGGGTACTAGAGGTGAAGTGTCCGCCAAAGCCCTGAATATAGGTGAAAGACAAGCTAAAGAAGCGTTAGAATGGTTTAAGGAAAATTTTGACGATGACTTTTACTTACAACTCGAACGTCACAATCAAGAAGAAGAAAATAGAGTTAATTCTCAGATCGTAGCACTAGCCAAGAAGCATGGAGTCCATTTAGTTGCGACTAATAATAACTTTTATCGGTCTAAAGAAGATCAGGAACTACAAGACATACTCCTCTGCGTAAAAGAAGGAGAACTGAAGGAGACTCCGATCGGTAGAGGAAGAGGTTATCGCTACGGTCTCCCAAACAGCGAGTACTATTTTAAAGGCAGCGAGGAGATGAAAAAACTTTTCGCTGATCTACCTGACGCTATTGAAAATACAACTCGCATATTACATAAAGTAGAGAATTACGTCTTATATCGAGATGTCTTACTTCCTGAATTCGATATTCCGCAAGAATTTGCATCTTCAGAAGATCAGATTGACGGAGGTAAAAGAGGGGAAAACGCTTACCTCAAACATCTAACCTTCGAAGGAGCCAAAGAGCGTTATGGAGAGGTAACCCTAGAAATCGAAGAGCGCTTGCGATTCGAACTGAACACTATTGAGCAATCAGGCTATCCAGGATATTTCTTAATTGTAGAAGACTTTATTCGAAAAGCGAGAGAAATGAGTGTCTCGGTGGGCCCTGGAAGAGGGTCGGCGGCAGGTTCGGCAGTGGCCTACTGTTTAGGTATTACCAATATTGATCCTATTAAATACGACCTCCTTTTTGAGCGTTTTCTAAATCCAGATCGAGTATCTATGCCCGATATCGATATTGATTTTGACGATGAGGGGAGGCAGAAGGTCATCGATTATGTCATTGGAAAATACGGATCTAATCAAGTAGCTCAGATTATAACCTATGGCACCATGGCCGGCAAGTCATCGATTCGAGATACCGCTAGAGTACTTGACTTGCCACTCAACGAAGCAGATCGACTCGCTAAGCTTCTGCCTGACATGACCAAACTGGCAAAGGTGTTAGGACTTGATTCAAAGTCGCTTCAACAGAATTTTCGCAGTGAGGAAGCCCAAAAGATAGCAGAACTACAACAAATTTCTCAGAGTAAGGACGATCTCGGAAACACTCTTCAAGTCGCAAAAAGGTTAGAAGGAACCGTTCGAAATACAGGAATTCACGCCTGTGGTGTAATTATCACGCCTGGGGACATTACCGACTTCGTCCCTGTAGCTACGGCTAAAGATGCAGAGATGTGGGTAACCCAATTTGACAATTCTGTGGTAGAGAGTGCTGGTCTGTTAAAGATGGACTTCTTAGGATTAAAAACTCTGACTTTAATTAAGGATACTTTAAAGATCATAAAGGCGAGAACCGGAGTTGAACTAAATCCTGACGAATTTTCGCTAGAAGACGAAAAAACCTACGAGCTTTTTCAAAGAGGAGAAACGATCGGAATTTTCCAATATGAATCTCGTGGAATGCAGAAGTATCTAAAAGAGCTAAAACCGAGCACCTTTGACGACTTGATCGCCATGAACGCTCTTTATCGCCCAGGCCCACTTGAATATATCCCGAGCTTTATCGCTAGAAAACACGGTAAAGAACCTATCACCTACGACCTTCCAGAAATGAAGGAGTATTTAGAAAACACCTATGGAATTACGGTTTATCAAGAACAGGTGATGCTTTTATCACAGAAGCTAGGAGGTTTTACCAAAGGTGAAGCCGACGTTCTCAGAAAGGCGATGGGTAAGAAAAAGAAAGATCTTATCGACGAATTACGTCCTAAGTTTATCAATGGAGGGATTTCTATAGGACACCCTAAAGAGGTTTTAGAAAAGATCTATAAAGATTGGGAGGCATTCGCGAGTTATGCATTCAATAAGAGTCACTCGACTTGCTATGCTTACATCGCTTATCAAACCGCCTATCTAAAGGCACACTACCCTTCAGAATATATGGCCGCCGTGCTATCTAACAACATGAACCAGTTAGAACAGGTTACTCTATTTATGGAAGAGGCCAAACGCATGGGAATCGAGGTGCTCGGGCCTGATGTCAATGAGTCTTTCTACAAATTTGGGGTTAATACACAAAATGCAATTCGTTTCGGAATGGGTGCGATTAAAGGCGTAGGAAAAAGCGCAGTGGATACTATTGTAGATGAAAGAAAAGAATCTGGACCCTACAGTTCAGTATTCGAATTAGCTAAACGAATAGACTTACGAGCTGCGAATAAAAGAACCTTTGAGAATCTTGCTATCGCTGGTGCTTTTGATTCTTTCGGAGCACTACGAAGTCAATACTTTCAAGAATCTAATGACGGAATCAACTATTTGGAGAAGATCATAAAGTCAGCCACCCGTTTCAAAGAAAACGAAAACGCCTCCCAAGTGAGCTTATTCGCAGATGATCCAGTCGCTCAAATTAGCGAGCCCGAGATCCCACCTTGCGAACCGTGGCCAACCATGGAGCTTCTTAGAAAAGAGAAAGAGGTTGTTGGACTTTATTTAACTGGGCATCCACTTGATGATTTCAAAAAAACGCTACAACATTTTACTAAAAACGAATTAGCAAGTCTTAATAAAGACCTCACCCCCTTTGTCGGACGCGAAGTAACTGTAGGTGGTGTCGTAACATCAGCAGAAGCAAGAATTTCTAAAAATGGCAAACGTTGGGGAATCTTTACCCTAGAAGATTATAGCGGGTCTTACCAATTCAGAGTTTTTTCAGAGGAATTTTTAAAATTCGAACACTTCTTTAAGGAACCGAACTTCTTGTATATCCGACTCATCGTCAAAGAAGGCTATCCTATTGGGGATGGTAGTGCAAAAGGAGAACCGAGGCTGCAATTTAACGAAGTACGACTACTTCCAGATGTGATGGAAAATCTATCTAAAAAAATAAACCTTCATCTAAAGGCAGAAGAAGTAAGCAACGAATTCATAGAATTATTAAAACAAAGACTTACGGAGCACAAGGGCAACAAACCAGTTAATATTACACTACATGACAAAGACTTTCAGCTCACCTTAAAAAGCCGGAAGGAAAAAGTAGCAATTACCAAAGAGTTTCTTCACTTCCTTGACGATCAAAAAATACCCTATCAACTACACTAATTGAACTCATTTTAAATCCCTAAATTTGTATTTTAATTCAAGATTATGGCACTAGAAATAACAGACGCAACTTTTGAAGAGGTAGTACTCAATTCAGACAAGCCAGTAGTTGTTGACTTTTGGGCAGCATGGTGCGGTCCTTGTCGTATGGTAGGACCAATCATCGATGAACTCGCAACTGAATACGAAGGCAAAGCAGTTATAGGTAAGGTCGATGTAGACAGCCACCAACAGTTTGCAGCCAAATACGGCGTTAGAAATATTCCTACCGTATTGGTTTTTAAAGGTGGGGAAATCGTAAACCGTCAGGTAGGAGTTGCTCCTAAGAACGTTTACGCTGAGGCTATTGACGCTGCTTTATAAGTCACTTTAAACAGCATTCGAAAAGGAGAGCGATTTTTAATC
>Ga0255759_10003382_pt1 | contig 13999 bp, 8 predicted proteins | sample 101ome_20_FD_179959 | JGI IMG/M metagenome (GOLD analysis project Ga0255759, IMG submission 179959) | Coastal salt marsh microbial communities from the Groves Creek Marsh, Skidaway Island, Georgia - 101404AT metaG (version 2) | ecosystem: Environmental > Aquatic > Marine > Intertidal zone > Salt...
CACACAAACGACGCAGCGTCTCGCCGTCGACGGCGTCGTCCGCGGCGCGCACGCACGCGCTCGCCGCGCTCGCGCCGAACGCGACGTGCGACGCGTGGGAGGACGTCGGTGGTAGGGCGTACGTCCGCGCAGTTTTCGTCGCGTCGTCTGATTCGGTCACGAAAGAAATGTTCTTCGTCGAAGACGCGAGCGCAGAAATTCGAACGCCGACGTCGTCGGATTCGACGCACGTCATCTCGACGAGCGTCAAGAATTCACGTTCGAGCGGCTCGGGAAACGATTCATCGCACGCGCGCACGAGTGCGTCGCGCTCGGCCGTCGGCCACGGACCCATACGACAGATTACGACTCGTTCAAATTTGAGCCACGCGCTCGCCTTTTTACCGTACGCAAACACCAACTGCTCCGCGAGCGCGCTCGTTCGGTCGATGAGCCAACGCATACCGTTCGTCTCGACGTCGTTCGCACTCGCGAACGGCTCGGCTTCGATGGTAAAGAATTCACCGTTCGAGTCAGACCAAGACGCCACGATCCAACGCGACGCCACGACGATGTATGCGCAGTGTAACCCTCTCTCCGTCGACGGTACGCTCGCCGCGTTGTCTTCATCGATCAGCGGCGTCAACGCGTACAGCGGTTCATACGCTGGAAACGACGGAATCGTTCTGTTCCTGTCCGTCTCCGGGATTCTAAACAACGGATGCGGCTCTCGGCGACCGACGACGGCGGCGCCGCTGACGCCCTCGCGTCCGCTCGCGTTCTCGGCGACTCTGGCGCTCCTCGGCGCGGAGTCCAGCTCATCCTTCGAGAGCGGCACGCGCCTCACGATCATCGGTCTCGCGAGTTTCATGAAGACGTTGAACACCATCGCGCGCACGCTCGAAGCGGACCACGCGAACGAGTCTCGACACCACGATTCCGGCAAGGCTTGCACCGAGACGGAGAGAAATCGTCGATCCACCGCGGTCGTCGCCTCGCTCACGACGTGTGATGCCAACGCCATGAGCGTCAGTGCGTCGATCTCTCCCATATCGTCGGGAACGACGACGTACACGACGCACATCTTCGATGTACACGAGGCGAGTTCGGTGGCGCGCTGCGCCGCCGCGCTCAGCGAGCGAGAGAATCGATCCAACAACCTCGCACTGCCGCGCCCGATCCCATCGCCCACGGGCTCGAACACGGATCCATCGTCGCCCTCCACCATCGGTTCGTGTCTTCCCAGTCCGCACAACTCGTACTCGCGAGAAATCTCTCGCATCAACGCCGCGACGCCTCGTCTCGTCTCGTCCTCCGCGCCGCACACCGCGTACGCGCAATCCTTCCTCCTCCCACTGTACGGTTCAAACGGACCCGCGCGCCATCTCGACACGTACTCCTCGATCGTCCTCGTCGTCCCACACCCACTCCCGACGTCGAGCCAATCCCCTTGATACCGCGTTCTCGCGCTCGCGTCTCGACTCGTCTCGACGCGACGCGTCGTCGTCGTCGTCGTCGTCCCTCTCGCTCGCCCTCGCACCGCCACCCCGCACGCCTCTCGCGCACGCAACGCCCCGAACGCGCGCGCCGGATCACACGTACCCATCGCCGATCGCGCGAGCGCGGCCAACGCGTTCGCGTCGCGCAACGCGCCCCCGAACACCTCGCGCCGCGCGCGCTCGCCCCATCGCCAACCGTCACCAATCCACCCACCTCGCGCCCTCTTCCCCGCGTCCTCTCTCCCTCCCGCGCGTCCTCGCGTCGACGTCTCGACCCGCGCGTCGCCGCGCATCCACACCGCGTCGTACGCGCGCGTCACCGTTCTCGCGTCGACGCCATCTTCATCATCATCATCATCATCATCATCATCATCGCGCCCGCGCGCGTCACGCGTCGTCCCCGTCGTCTCCATCCCGCGCGAACGACCGACGCGCTCGTCGCGTCTATCGCCGTCGCCTCGCTCGCCACCAAGGCATCGACCGCGGCGCGCGTCGGACGATGACGCGCGACGATGATTCATGATGGTTCGGATTCGGACCGACGGACATCGCGCCGATGAATTCAAAATTCCACCGCGCGTCCACGCGTGCGGCGCCGCACACGCGCGCGCGACGCGCGAGACGACGGGCGAGACGCGAGGTTGGACGTCGTGAAAATTCCTCGACGCGTGGATCGACGCGCGAGCGGCGCGCGGATCGACGGCGGGCGCGACGCGCGACGTGGCGATCGATCGACGCGCGCCGAGTGCCGAGTTTGAACGACCGGGCGCGTCGTCATGTCGCCCGTGCGACGGTCCCGTCGCGTCGCCGCGAGCGCTCGCGCGCGGGGGAACGGACTCGGAAATAATCCTCTGGTCGATCTCACCAATCGCGGCGGCGCCGCGCAGTCGAGCGGGGCGAGAGGGGCGGTGAAAGCGGCGAGTAAGCGACGCGCCGAGGTGTCGGGCGCGGCGAGTCGTGGAGGGCCATCGCGCGGTGTCAAGCGCGAGGCGACGTCGAGCGGGGAGGGCAAGCGGAAGAAGACGAAAAAGGATGATTTTTCGTGCGAGGAGACGATGCCGGAGACGAGAGGTACGCGCGCGCTCGAGACGCATTATCGACCGATGTGTGGTTTTTGAAATTTTTTGAAATTTTTCAAACGCGACGACTGACAGAGGCGAACTCGAACCGCGCGCGCAGCGACGAGAGCCGTGCCGAGCGATGCGAGGGGGATGGTGGCGACGAATAGTGAGGATTATCCGTTCAGTGTGCGCGGAGGACGTCGGAGACAGGAATTGCTCAAGGAAAATGTGCTCGCGCCGTACGTCGGCGACGGGCGGTATTTCAAGTGCGTTTAAATTTAAAGCGCGCGAGAGAGACGCGAGCGCGGGAGAGAGAGCGAACGAGAGCGTTCGATGAAGGGTCGCGACGCGTCCCGCGCGAAGGTTGTGCGCGGGACGACGCGAGGGACGAGGCGTCGCGCGCGCGAGGGAACGACGTCGACGCGTGTCACGGCGGCGGTTGGACGCGCGCTCGAATCGAATCGACGACTGACAAATTTTTTCATCTCGCGCCCTTCGCAGCGTGGCGACGCGTCAACAACTCGTCGATTGGATGGTTGATCAGCACAACGCCATGTCGTTGACGGATGAGACGTTACACCTCGCCATCGTGTACATGGACACGTTTCTGACGCAGCGCGTGCCGGATACCTTTTTACAAAAGAGCGGCTCGAGCGGAAGCGAACCTCTCGAGGCGAAACCGCTTCGCGCGCTCGGAGGCGATCGTGTCTTACACTCGGTGGACATGCAGCACCCGCTGTGCAATAAACTCAAACGGCTCGGTATCACGTGCATCTTTGTCGCCGCTAAAGTGACGGAGGTGACGACGCCGACGGCGAATGAGTTTGCGAGATACGCCGACGTATCGTCGTTTACGCGCGATCAATTGTTGCTCGCCGAGCGCGCGTTGCTTCGAGAGCTTAAGTACGCGCTCATTCGTCCGACGGCGTTCGGATTCGCCGAGGCGTACGTCGAGAGCGTCCTCCGCACGACGAATCAACTTCGCAAGTTTCCCGACCGCATCGAGTTTGCAAAGTGCGCGTTCGCGCACTACGGAGACGTCGCCGCGTGTTTTAAAGAGACGACGTATTACCTCGTCGAGTTGGCCAAGTACGGACACGAGGGGTTGAAATTCACGCCCTCGCTCCTCGCCGCCGCCGCCGTCGCGGCGTCTCTGCAATACCTGAAGATTGAGTGGGACGAGATTCCGATTCTGGAGGAGGTGACGGGGTACGACCGGCGACAACTCGGCGATGCGTTCGATTACCTTCGCCGCGTCGCTCGAGACGCGCAGATGATTGAAGAGTGGAGCGATGGTTTGACCGTCAATGTCAAGTACGAGGGCGTGTCTTCCTTTGTGTTTCTCACCATCAAGCCGCATGTGGGGTGAGAGTAATTATAGGGGGGGTGTAGAGAGATTTGAATAGTCGGAGCGAACGAACGCTTCTCGACGACGAGAACGCGTTCGGCGCGTAGAATCGGCGCCGAAGCCGGCAAAAGGCGCCGATGCGATACGAAACGCATTTAGGTCGCGCGCAAGACGTGCTTGGAAAAGTCACTCGTAGTCGCGTCGCGGATCAAACGTAGTATGTAACGAAAAAAACTCTTTAAATTAAATAGACAACTTTTGGTGGCGGGCGCCGCGAACGCCGGCGGCAAGGCGAGAGCGTCTCGTCTCGCCTCGACGCGCTCGCGATGGGAAACAACGTGCGGTCGTGGATGATGGAACAGGGAGTGTGCGCGAGCGAGCGCACGCACTACTTCAACATAGAAACACCGGAAGAGATCAACGCGACGACGATGAACTGTTTCACGTGCTCCTCGCGGAGTTGCAACGAAATGTTCTTCGCCACCAGGTACGAACAAGCCATGGCGGAGCCCGCCAGGAGTGCCGCCGATTTGCTCTTCACGTTCCCGTTTCTAAAGTGCGCCGTACTCACAGCCACGTTCGTCAGCACCGTGGCCAAGAGCGCGGTACCGCAAATCCTATGCACCTCCATATCTGTCATCCCGGTGAGGTACGCCGACACCAAAACCCCGCCGCCGACGCCCACCGTTCCTTGCAACACCCCGCACGCCACGCCGAGAGCCAACATCTCCCGCTCCGCCGACAGCGCCTCGATCCAACCTCCGTACTTGTCGTGACGATCCAAAAACTGATTCCGCACCACCTCGTACGTGTTCGTCGGCGGCGGTCGCTCGCGTTTTATCTTCCAATCCGCCTTGGCGTCCCGTCCCTCATCCGCGTCTTGTCGATGCTTCTTCAGCATCGCGCTCGGCGAGCACAAAATCAAAGCCCCGCCCAACATCTTACGAAGCGTCTTCCCGCTTAATCGTTTCGCCATCAACTGTCCGATCGGCGTACACGCCGCGCCCACGCACCCCACCGTCACCGCCGCCGGGACGTCGCTCACCCCGTTTTGCGCGTACGCGAACGATCCCGCCGCCGTCGCCCCCGTCACCGCCACCACCGCCGTGCCGACGATGTGTCGCGCCTCGTACCCGAGCTTTGAGAGCGCCGGGATGAAGACGACGGCGCCGCCGAGCCCCGTGACCGCGCTCACCGAGCCCGCGAACCCACCGCTCGCCACCGTGAAGGCGCCGCGCACGAGCGAGCTCGCGCGCGAGAGGTACGGACTCGCCATGGCGAGACGGTCGGGCGAGGAACTACGCGCGAGACGGCGTGTTTTCGCGCGAGTTGGCGCCGCGAGCGAGACGCGCGCGCGTGTGACGCGACCGTGGGGGCGCGCGCCCAAATCAATCATCATCATCGTCGTCGTCGTCAGCCCCGACGAGGGCGACGCGCGAGCGGGCTCGAGGGACGACGAGGGGCGCGGAGGGATGAGGCGCGGTGATGTGCGCACGAGAGGTTGTGTGCGTTACACGTGTAAGGGAATTCGTGTGTGATGGTACGGACCGCCGTCGTCGCGTGGAAAAAGGACGGCTTGACTGCGGCGACGAATAGAGCTCTATTCGGAGGCGCGCGCGGCGCGGTCCTTGGCCTCTTGCGCCTGGATCGCCTTGACCTTCTTCGCCATGCCGAGGGCCTTGACGAGCGCGGGCGGGGCGTTGAGCGGAGTGCCGCCGTTGTCGTCGGTGTCCTTGCAGTAGCAGAGGAGGATGGTATCGATGCCGAGCTCCACGATGGACATGAAGACGGAGGCGATGAGGAAGGCGAAGAGGCAGACGACGATGACGATGAAGAGGGGTGAAGACACCTTTTCGTCGCCGTAGTTGAACGTGTCCGCGTCCAACATGCCGAAGGCGATGACGCCGGATCCGAGAGAGACGACCAACTTGCCGAGGAAGAGCATGATGTCACCGATGATGTTAACGGTGGCGACGCTCAAGACGTTTTTGACGAGGAGCGCCAAGCCGTTCCACGCCGAGGTGCAGAAGGACGTACCTTCGATGGCCGTCATGATGTACGCGTTGCGGTTCAACCACTCGATGCACTTTTGCAAGTACCACAAGCAGTATTCCACGTAGTAGCCGACGTACTTGATGATTTTGCTATCCTTCTTCAACTTCTTCAAACGGTGCACGACGAAGCGCACGACGATGCGAATGAATTGCAAAACGGCAACAAAGAAGGAACCAAACGCGGCGGTACCGCTGTGGAAGTAGGTCATCTTCTTCGTCGCGGAGATCAACGGGAAGTTCTTGAGCGCGTTGTAGTCACCGCCCTTGAAATAGTACTGCACGAAGACGCAGGCGATGATGAGGTAGCACATGGCGACGATCCACTGCGAGCCCCACAAGAAACCGAAGACGTAATACGCGAGGGCACCCTGCAAGTTGCGGTTCCAAGACGTCTCGTAGCCGCAGTGGCAGGTGAGCACGTCGGACGGGTTGGCGCAGTACACCATCGGCGGCGAAGAGGGATCCATGGTACATGCTTGCATTTTGACTTCGCCAGACGCGTACAGGTAGACAAAGGTGAAGAGCCAGTACACGAAGAGGAGAACCATCATGACGGCCGGGAAGATGGGGAACAGGGTGATCGTCGGCATCTTACCGACGGCACTCGTCGCCACCTTGATGACGCCGACGGCCACCTTGACGCGGCGAAGCATCATCAAGGAGAAGAGGAAGAAGATGACGGTGAAAGCCAAGACGACGTAGGCGATGATCTTGAGCGTATCTTGACCCTTTTCGGCGGGATCAGCGTAGTTTGTGATCGTGTTGGCGGCGCTGGAGGACGCCTTGCTCACGTACGCGGTAATTTCATCGGAACCGATGACACCAGCCTTCAAGAACAAGTAAATAGTGAACACGACGGCGAGCGCGTTGACGCTGAAGAGCACCGTGTACGCAAAGAGACCCGTGAAATATCGAAGGAAGAAGAGGAATAAGATACTCAAGACGATCGGGCAAACGCCACCGGCGACGACGACAACCTTCCAACCGGTGGTGAAGTCATCGATGTAGCGTTCAACGGTCGCGAGCGGGCCGGAGAGCGCCTCTTCGACTTGGTTGCCGATATTCTTGGTGAACGTGTCCAACGCGTTGGCGCCGAACGCGTTCGCGTAGCTGCCATCGGCCGCGAGCACGTTCTGCGCGTTTTGGTCACCGTCACCAAAGTATTGGCACGTGAAGAACGTGTTGACGGTGTCGAAGAGAACCGGGTAGCATGGACCCTTCATCGCGAGAGAGCTGGTTTGCTGCGTCGGGCTCAACTGGCTGAAGTAGTTGTATCCATCCGATTCCCAATCAGCCTTGAGGTACGTCGTGCTCGGCGTCGTGCCGTCCGGATAATCGCACACCCAGTTCACGGAGTTCGCGATGGATCCACCCGCCGCGGCCTTCTTGGTCTCCGGACATTCCTTCAAGCAAATGCTCTTGGCGTCTCTCAAGTTGTACTTGGTGTTGATGCCTCGCGAATACGTCGGGTGAATCCCCGCCGCGAACATAATCTCTCCGGGATTCACGAAATAGCGCGTCTTATAGTTTTCGTTATCACCGCTCCCGCACACTTGCCCGCGGTAATCCGTACCGAAGAGCAAAATCTTCGGGTTCCCCGTGCCGACGCCGTAAAAGCCGAGCACGAACATCGCGATCCAAAACGCGACGAAGAAGATTAAAAACAACACATCCGTGCATCGTCTCGGTTTCTTCAGATGCACGTCCAATCCACTCTTATCATCGTCTCCACTACATTACGATAAAAAACAACGCGCGTCATCCTCCGTCAGTCTCTCGTCGCGTCCCCGCCTCGCCTCGTCGGCGCCAGGTGGCGAGTCGCCCCGCGCGCGCGTCCCGCCCGCGCGCGCGGGCGACTCGCCCGACGCGCTCCCAAACACCGCGCGACGCGCTCCCAAACACCGCGCGACGCGCTCCCAAACACCGCGCGTAACGCGCGACGCGACGTCGTCGTCACACCGCGCGACGCGACGACGAAGATCTCGATGGTTCATCAATTGCGGTGAGAATTCATCAACGACCGCACGATCGTGATTCGCGGCGTCGCGCGCGCGTCGGTCGGCGCGTCTCGTCGCGATCGGTGCGCGCGGGCGATGTCACGCGCGATGGGCGCGTCTCGGGCGCACCTCATGATTCGCGGAACGACCGTCGCGCGCGACGACGATGAGTGCCGCGGGGTGGGATCAAGTTCGTGAATTCGTTGTTGGAGTGGGTCGTGTCATGAGTCGTGACTCGTCAAACTAGGAAATGTGGGATTACAAGTCGGTGTGCGCTCCGCGCGAGGGCGCGCGCGGTGTTCGGGAACGTGTGTCTGGTTCTTCTCGACCGTCTGATTCGTCGTCGTCGTCGTCGTCCACGCGCGGTCACTGGTGCGAGTGGTACATCTCGAGCGCCAAGCCGACGAGGGATATGCTGACGACGAGACGCAGAGGTAAGGTTTCGTGCTCGATGGAGACGTGGATGAGGGCGACGCCGAGCATGGCGGCGGCGGCCACGAAACATTTGGCGATGTTGTCGATGTATTTGAGGATGAAGGAGATGGTCAAGCCGGCGAAGGAGAGCGAAAACACGGTGGCCCAGGCGAAGAAATTAAAGCCGTGGTAAATGCCGCCGTCGGCGTTCAGCGGATTGGTCAACACGGGAATCATGCCGTAGATGACGCCATAAAAGTACAACTGAATGTTTTGCCAGTGAATGCTGTCGCTCTGCGCCAAGCTGTCGCCCTTTAATAATTTCTCTGAAAACACGCTCGCCGTCGCCGCGACGAAAGTGTTGACTAATACTAACAGATACCCATACGCCGTGCCACGCAATTGTTGTCCGGGTTTGTCGGTCATCTCCGAGATGACCGAACCGAAGAATAACAACGCCAACGCGCGCCACTGCATCCAAGACAGCGGCCGGTTCAAAAACAAGCGCATGAGCAAACCCGTGCTTAAAATCTTCAAGTTGTTTGTAATCTGAAACGTCGTCGGCCCGAGCTCGCGAATGATAAGAAACATGCAATTATTGCTCACAAAGTAACAGAATCCCGGAATCGCAAAGCTCAGGAACCGCTGCAGCGACCACGTCACGCGCACCTCTCGCCCCGAGAGTCTGGACCCCACCAACATCGCACTCGACACCACCAACTTCGTCATCTCCACCGTCGCCGCGAGCAACACGCTGTTGTACGGATACGTCCCGTCCGAAGATTTGCTCAACTGCGTGAATATCGTCGACGAGATCTGAAACCCGAGCAAGACGACGCAAGACGCGATCTTGAGCCACATGGACACGGGCTCGGCATCGCTCTTCTTCGTCTTCATCGCCTCCGCGTCGGCGTCGTCGCCCGTCGCCGCGCTCGCGCTCGCGCTCGCGCTCGCGCTGAGCAACGCTTCGCGTTCGCCTCCGTCCGTCTCCTTCGATTTCGCCATGCAAGGACGAGGCGTCGGACACTGACGCGCGACGTCGTTTCGGCTACGAAACGGGTGTTACGTCTCCCGAGAACGCCAGTCGTCGTCGTCGACCGCGCGCGACGCCGCCTTGCGTCGCCGACGACCGACCGACCGAACGCACGACGTTCGATAGCACCGTCGCGCGTCCTCCATCGCGTCTCGACGACGCGGGAACGCGCGCGAGGACCGTCATGGTGTCGTTCACCGCGCCCGAGGATGTTGAGCTCGAGCTCGAACCGATGCTCGGCGTTGACGCGCGCGCGCGCGACCGGTGGTGGCGTCACGCGCGTGTAGTCGGTGCGTTGGTCGTTCTCGCCGCGCTCAGTGGGATCGGGGCGTCGATGGCGACACGCGAGGAGTGGTTGAGCGTGAGCGAGCTCTCGAGGAGACGCAGACACCGAGGCGGCGGCGGTTTTGGCGGTGGTTTGGATCAGGCCCCGCCGCAGGGACCGACGCCCACGGGCGATGGACGCGGAAATGTAGCGCTAATGATCGGCGGCGCCGTGCGGGCGTTCGTGTTACCCATGGTGCATCAGGGGTTGAAGACGTATCTCGTGGACGAAATCGAAAAGCGAGGCGCCAAGGTCCACACGTTTATGGAAATTTCCCTCGACGACGCGTCTTCGTGGCATCCGCACGCGTTTCCGAGGATTTTAGCGAGTGAGTTGCAACCGGCGATCGATTTGCTCGAGCCAGTGTCGGTGCACACGCACGTTCCGAGTCACGGAGCGTCGGTGTCGGGGGGTCACGTTTTCGGAAGACGGTGCGATAGACACATCACGCCGTACGCGCTCGAGGACGCGACGACGGCGGTGTTCAACCAAAATGGGAAATTATTTTGCGCGACGCAAAAGAGTGGGATACAGTTCGAGTGGTACATCAAAACTAGACCGGATTTCACGTGGTACGCGCCGATTCCGCAAGACATGGGCGGGTTGATAGCGAGCGCCGTGCCCGCGCCGGACAAAGCCATCCTGTTCGACTCGTCTTGGCCGTGGTTTTACAACGACGCCTTTTATGCCGTGCATAAATCGCTCGCGTCGGATCTGTGGAGCAAAGGCGTGGGCGTCTTGACCGATTTACCGTGCAAATACACCGATCATTTCAAGGGTGGTCGACAATTGCCGAAACGCGTACACAACCACGTCCCCGGCATCGACATGCTCGGTCCCGAGGCGCTCCTTCAGAAAACCTCCGAGTGGCTTGGTGCGACGCCGCAGGGTTGGCGTTTAGATTTCCACGGATGTATTCCGAACCCCGCGGCGCAGGGCATTCGGTGTGCGAAGGCGGCGAACAGACACACCGTGGCGCCGGCGGCCCAGGCCGGACAGCGTCTCATCAAAGAGGCCAACGCCTACGCCCAGCGCGCCGCCAAAGGCGAAACTGGTACCATTCGCGAGTTCGGTCCCACATGTTGAATAGTTTCGTCTCGATCACCGTCGTAACGGCGTCTTGATCGTAGTTAGTAATCGATCCACTGTTCCTCACGAAACTAACACCCAAAAAATTTCGAGTCGCCTACACACACGCGCGCGCGCCGATCGAGGCCCCGACGCTTCGTCCGCGGGAACCGAGATTACCGCATCGACCTTTTGTCGCCCGATCTCACCCCTTAACGCGCGCGCGCCGCTCGACGTCAAAGATAACGCCGCGATGACGGACGTGGGCGAAGAGTACCGTCCCGACGCCGCGATGGTGAACACGCGCGCCGTCGCGCTCCCCGACGAGCGCATCGTCAAGAGAGACTCGTGCGTCATGACCGGCGCGAGTGATTTCGAACCGTTGTTGACGCTGCGAGACTTCCCGGTGGGCATGTATTGCGTCCCGGAGGATTGGGACGGAACCGAGTACTCGGCGGACATGCGCTGGTCCATCTGTAAGAGCTCTGGCGTCATTCAGCTCACTCGATTGATCGAACCGGCGACGTTGTATGATTTTCAACACGAATCCGGCGCCATCGGGGGACTGTGGAAGCGACACCACGAAGAATTTTGTGACTTTGTCGACGAGTTTGGGTCCAAGAACATTTTGGAGATCGGCAGCGGACACGGACACTTGGCCAAGGTGTTCACGGAGAGACACGCGAAACAGTGCGAGTGGATCATGGTGGAGCCGAATCTACCGGAATGGCTCGCGAACGGCGAACACTCGAGCGAGATTCGGCCGATCGAGGCGTGGTTCGGGGATGAGTTTGAATTGCCGGCGGACGCTCCAAAAATCGACGCCGTGGTGCACTCGCACACGCTTGAACACATGTACGATTACGACGATTTCCTTCGCACGGTGGCGAGGATGGAACCCAAGTATCAAATATTCTCGGTGCCGTACCAACAGGAGTGGTTGCGACGCGGATGGCAAAACAGCATCATGTTTGAACACCCGCAAATGTTGACGCCGAATTCCATCGAGTACGTCATGGCGAAACATGGCTTTGCGTTGGAAAAGAAGCGCGTCTTCGCCGACGGTCACTCGTTGTTCTACGCCTTCTCGTACAAGGGCAAGGACAGCGACGCGGTGCCCAAGTTCCAACTGAGCGAGTACGCCGATAACAAGCTCTTGTTCCAAAACTGGCTCAAGGCAAACGTCGACTTTGTCCAGAGCGTCAACGCGCGCATCGACGAGGCGCTGGCGACGCAGAAAGAGCCGAGCATTTACCTCTTCGGCGCGCATATTTTCACGCAATATTTGGTTAGTTTCGGTCTGCGCGCCTCCGTGGTGTCCGCCATCTTGGATAACGCCACCGGAAAGCAAGGTAAGCGATTGTACGGGTTGCCGCTCATGGTGTACTCGCCCAAGGTGCTCGCCGACAAGGAGCGACCCATCATCATTTTACGCGTCGGCGCGTACGCCGAGGAGATCAAGCGCGGTATTCTGGAGGTGAACGCGAACGCGATCTTTTGGGAGTAGACTTTTGAAATATACTACACCAGTACCACGTAATGACTAATCAACTATCATCACTTTACAAAGCTATGCGGCGACGCTCGCGAGATCGAGCCAATTCACGTCGTATAGATGTTTGAACGCGTTGGCGAGTCTCAAAATGTATAGGAATGGGAAGTTGGGTTCCGTGAGCTTACTCGCGTCAATGCAACCGAACCACAAGGCGACGAAGAGCGGGAATCCAGCGAGCGCGCTGCTCACCTGGACGCTGCGCTCGTGCTTGGGCACGGTGACGTCGTCTTGCTTTTGACGCTCGTCATAATAGGAATCGATGAGAATCTGGGCCAAGTTTTCGAAATCAGAGATGTCGCAGCTCTCGACGAGGAGGAACACGATGTCTTCGATGCCTTGACCGGGACGAGCGTACTGCCAATCGATCAGGATGGGCTCGCCGCCGTTGACTTGATGATCCCAAAACAAGTTGGGAAACTTGAGATCGCCGTGAAGAAGCGTCTGCGGGACTCGGCGGAGACGCTTTTCGGCTTCGCCAAAGTTTTCAACCGCGTGATCAAATAGCTGAAGGACGTCTTCGCTCAGGGTGGTGGACCAACGCGCTCTAAAGGTGGCGTAGTGACGCTCGACGTGACCGCCCATGTACGTGTCGTACTTGCTCAGTCTGCCCAAAGGCGCACCTCTGAAGTGCGAGTGCATCGTCGCCATGGTCTTCACCACCTTGAGACCGCTCTCCAAATCAAACGTCGGCGCTCTGTCGTACTTGCGCAAATCTTCCATGATGATGGCGCGAGAATGTGGCAAGATACCGTAGCACGTGGGCACGCGAACGGGCATGACGCCCGCAAAATCCTCGTAAAAGACGCACTCCGTGTTGTGGAGGTTCAGGTGCTCGCTCACGTCGTTCAAGACGCCGTGGTCGCTGTTTTCTTGCTTGACCACGAGTCGTCTCGAGCCCGAGGTGGCGGAGAGAATCTCGGAGATGTAACCGCCGCTCGCGCGGACAGGATACACGATGGAGCGCTGTCCAAGCTTTTCAGAGAGTTCTTCCGACAGGTGCGCCACCGAGTTCAACGTCTCGAGCAACTCATCGGGGCTTTCTTCGAGATAGTTGTTAAAATATGTGTCGCTTCCAGCGAGGTTGGTGGACACAGACACGACGTATTTGCAGCCCGCCGCGCGACCGGCGATCATGCCGGTGCGCGAGTCTTCAAAGACTATGCTGTTACTGATGGCGACACCGAGTTGACGAACCGCTCTGTTGTACGGCTCGGCGTCCGGCTTACCATTCTTACAATCCTCGGAGGAGATCAACGGAAGATCATCCAGACCGAGTTGCTTGAGGAGCGCCTGCGCGGCGGTTTTGTTTGAGTTGGTGACGACACACACCCGTCCTCTTTCTTGGCACTTGCGCACAAACTCCACGGCGCCTGGGACCTGTTTCGTCGACGCGATGTATCGCACGAAGCGCTCATCCTTTTCAGCGGAGGAGACGGCGATGTTGAAACGCTCGGACACTTGTCTATCAGACTTGCCGGAGATGTGCGTGAGGAAAAACTCTTCGTCGACAAATGCTCCCTTTGGTCCGAGAAGTTCATTCCACGCCGTCACGTACGCCGCCGTGGTGTCCACGAGCGTGCCATCCAAATCAAACAAAAACGCAGGACCGACCTTGGTCTTCAGGTACTTCTCTAAACAATCGGGCGTGCCCACGTTCGAGTACTCG
>Ga0255759_10003408_pt1 | contig 13946 bp, 22 predicted proteins | sample 101ome_20_FD_179959 | JGI IMG/M metagenome (GOLD analysis project Ga0255759, IMG submission 179959) | Coastal salt marsh microbial communities from the Groves Creek Marsh, Skidaway Island, Georgia - 101404AT metaG (version 2) | ecosystem: Environmental > Aquatic > Marine > Intertidal zone >...
CAATATTATTACAAAAATCTTTCATTTTATCTTCAATCTCAATATATTTCTTTCTTGAAATTGTTGCAGGTACTTCTTCAATAACTCCAACATGTTTCAAATTCTTTAATATGTGTCGATCCAATATGGCAATATCCGAACCATATCCTATATTTCTTAAAAAATGACTTGCTTCTTTCATTCCAATTCCTTTAAATGAATTTACAATTTCATCTCTGAGTAAAAAGATATTGTCAAAATTGAAATTGAAATTATCAAAAACTTCTCGAGATGCCTCGAGTCTTTTTGATTTAGTAATATGAAATCTTATACCTCTTAAATGAGGTTGAATTTCTTCTGCAGATCCTGAAAATAAAATTTTATTTTCAATTAAACTTTTAATTGCTAAATCTGCTGATTTGGCTTTTGATTGTGGAGTTAAAAAACAAAAAGCTAGTTCTTCATATAACTTATTTTTATCTGATTTATCAATTGAGTCAAAATCGCTAAGTCTAGAATTAATTTTTTCTTTCATAATTTGATATTTTCTTAGAAATCTATTAACATAAACTTCATTTATCTGTTGATCCGAATCCACCTCTATTTTCACCAAATTTCGTTTTTGTTTCATTAAATTTAACCTTTTTTATTTGAACAAATATACCTTGACCTAATTTTTCTCCTCTTTGAATTTCAACAGCTTGATTTGTTAAATTATAAACTTGTAATAATAGCTCATCATTATCTCCGCAATAATCTTGATCAATAATTCCTACTGAATTTGGCATAATAAGTCCTTTTTTCTTAAATAGGGAACTTCGGGGAGCCAACATTAGCATATAATCTTCCGGAACTTTTACAACTAAATTTGAAGGCAGCAATGCAATTGAATTTGGATTTATTTTAGAGTTTTCCCTACAAATTAAATCAAAACCTACGGCGCCTTCAGATTCATATCTCGGTAATTCTAAATTTTTATCGATTCGCTTAACAAAAACTTCCATAATCTACTATATTTTCTTTACTTAAAAATAATTATATATCAAAATATTTAAAAATCAAGTAAATTAATTCACAATTGTGAAAAATAAACTATTAATGCCGCAAGAAATAGAAGTTCATTACTTAATTCCTTCTATAAATCGAATAATATCAAAAGAACTAACAACTCTAAATATATCTCAAAAAAGAATTGCTGAAATTTTACATTCTCAAACTTCGGCAATATCTCAATACATAAACGATAAAAGAGGGATAAAAATTAAATTTGATAAAGAAATAGAAGATTACATTAAAAAAAGATCTAAACTAATTTTAGAAAATAATAATTATATTTTTGAAATTCAAAATATTCTTTCTAAATTTAGAAAAGAAAAAATATTATGTAAATATCATAGAGAACTTTCTCCTATAATTAATTTAACTTGTTCAGAAAAAAATTTGGGGTGCAATATACATGGATAGCGATTTTGAAATAGATAGAAGTTTATATGATAATCCAACCGAAACGGAGTATAACTACATAAGTGAGCCCGGTATTTCTGAAAATATTATTAAAAAAATATCAAAACTGAAGGACGAACCTGATTGGATGCTTAAAAAAAGATTAGAATCTTACAAAATATTTAAAGAATTAAAAATGCCTAGTTGGGGGCCAGACATATCAGAATTGGATTTAAATAAAATTATTTATTATCTTGATCCAAAGGCAAAAAAGAATTCAAAAAATTGGGATGAAGTTCCGGATGAAATAAAAAATGTATTTGAAAAATTAGGAATACCTGAAGCTGAAAGAAAGGCATTAGCTGGTGCAGGTGCACAATTTGAAAGTAATACAATTTATCATAATCTAAAAAAAGATTTGGAAGATAAAGGTGTTGTATTTTTGGATATGGATATTGCAGTTAAAAAATATCCAGAATTAGTAAAGAAATACTTTATGACTTCTTGTATATCTCCTAGACTTCATAAATTTGCTGCTTTACATGGGGCAGTCTGGAGCGGAGGTACATTTATCTATATTCCAAAAAATGTTATTGTAGAACAACCTTTACAAGCTTATTTTAGAATGAATAGCTTAAATTCTGGTCAATTTGAACACACACTAATAATTGCAGATGAAGGATCATATATAAATTATATAGAGGGATGTAGTAGTCCGAAGTTTGATAATTCTTCAATACATGCGGGAGGAGTTGAAATACATGTTTTGAAAGATGCAAGAGTTAGGTATAATTCGGTAGAAAATTGGAGTAAAAATACTTACAACTTGAATACCAAGAGGGCAAATGTTCAGGAAAACGGAGTTATAGAATGGGTGAATGGAAATATGGGAAGCAATGTTACAATGCTTTATCCTTGCTCGGTTTTGATAGGAGATAATTCAAAGTCTGATTTCTTAGGTATTGCATTTGCAAGTAATGAACAAAATCAAGATACTGGTCATAAATTATATCATATTGGAAAAAATACACAATCAACTATTCGAAGTAAAAGTATATCTAAAGGCGGAGGAATTACAACCTATAGAGGTTTAGTTGATGTAAATAAAAATGCTAAAAATTCAAAGATAAGTGTTGAATGTGATGCTTTGATGTTAGATAATATATCAAAATCTGATACGATTCCCGTAATGAAGATTAATAATAATGAAACAGAAATTGCTCATGAGGCAAAAGTCGGAAAAATAAGTGAGGAAGAAATTTTCTATCTTATGAGTAGAGGTCTATCGGAAGAAGAAGCTTTGAAAATGGTCGTTTCAGGATTTATAGAACCTGTTGTTAAAGAATTGCCATTTGAATATGCTGTGGAATTAAATAAATTAATTGAACTTGAAATGGAGGGAAGTTTAGGGTGAAATCAATAATAAATCAAATTAAAGAAATTAAACTTGGAAAAAATTCAAATAAATTAGATAAAAATAATCTTAATAAAATATTTAATATTACATATGAAGATGAATTTACAAAAATTCATAAAAAAAATTTATCAAAATTAAATAAAATTATTTTAGAAAAAAATGAAATCAAAACAATTGAAATAAATGAGAATTTAGAAAAAAGTCAATTTAATCATTACTTGATAAATTGTAAAGAAAATTCCGAATTAAATATAATTATAAAAATAAATTCAAAAAAATCAAAAGAAATTTTATATAGATCTACAATTTATGAAATTTACCAAGAAAAAAATTCAAAAATAAACTTTATTGAATATCAAAATTTGAAAAATAATTACATAAATTATAATTACAAAAAAGCTATATTAGATAATGATTCAAAAATAAACTTTTATGATTTTCAATTAGGTAGCAGATATACAAAAAATATTGTTCTAAGTGACTTAAAAGGCAAAGGTTCGGAATCAAGAAATTATAGTCTATACTCTTCAAAAGACAATCAAACTTTTGATATAATAAATGAATCCAATCATTATAATGAATATACTTTTTCAGATATGATAAACAAAAGTACGGTAAATGAATCAAGTATTAATTCATATATTGGAACTGTAAACATTACTCGTAATGCAAAATATTCTAATGGATATCAACAATCTCATTCAATGATTCTAGATAATAAATCAAAATCCGAATCCATACCGATCCTTGAAATTGATAATTCCGAAGTTAAGTGTAGTCATGGAGCCACGGTTGGTAAAATTGATAAAGAAAAAATATTCTATCTTATGAGCAGAGGATTTACTGAAAAAGAATCAAAAAAAATAATTGTTGAAGGATTTATTAGTGATTTGATAAAAAAAATTGACAATAAAAATATGCAAAAAGAAATACACGGTGAGGTTATTAAGAAAATATGAAAAATGAATTTAAAATTATAAAAAATATAACTTATTTGGATAGTGCAGCTACAACTCAAAAACCAAATAGAGTGATAAATAAAATTTCAGAATTTTATGAAAAATATAATTCAAATGTACACAGAGGAATATATGACCTAAGTATTAAATCGGATAAATTATTTGAAAATTCAAGAAATATCGTTTCAAGATACATAAATTCTGATCCGGAAGAAATTATATTCACCAGAAATACTACTGAATCATTAAACATAATAGCAAACTTAGAATCAAAAAATCTTAATAAAGATGATGAGGTTATCTTATCAATTTCCGATCATCATTCAAACATATTACCATGGCAAGTCTTATCAAAAAAGATTGGATTTAAATTGGTATTTGCTGAATTAAATTCTGATTACCAACCAAATATTATAGAAAATATAACTAACAAAACAAAAATAATTAGTGTAAGTCACATATCAAATGTTACTGGAAAAGAAATAAATCTAAATAATATATCTAATGAAATTAAAAATAAAAAAATAAAATTAATTTTAGATGCTGCACAATCTGCAAGTCATAAAAAAATTGATGTTAAAAAGATGAATATTGATTATCTTGCTTTTTCAGGACATAAAATATTTGGTCCAACTGGAATTGGAATTTTATATGCTAAAAAAGAAAACTTAGAAAATAATGATCCACTGTATTATGGAGGAGATATGATAAAAAGCGTAACTAAAGAAAATTTTGAATATAATAAATTACCAAACAAGTTTGAATCAGGTACTCCAAATATTTCTGGAGCAATTGGCTTGGGTGAAAGTATTGAATTTGTAAATGAAATAGGTATCAAAAATATAAACAAAAAAATTAATGAACTAACAAGTTATGCTATGAAAGAGTTAAGCAAAATAAAAAATATAAAAATTTATGGCGGTTCAAATGGCATAATTTCATTTAATCTTGAAGGAATTCATTCTCATGACGTTGCAGAAATTTTAAACCAAGAAGGCATATGTATACGAGCAGGTCATCATTGTTGTATGCCCCTAATGAATTATCTTGGAATAAATTCTTGTGCAAGAATAAGTATTCAATATTATAATAATAAGTCAGATATTGATAAATGTATATCTGGTTTAAATAAAGTGGAGGAAATATTTAATGGATAATCAGATATATCGAGAGAACATTATGGATCACTATAAGAATCCAAGAAATTTTGGTAAAGTGGAACATAATAATTCTAGTAATGGTAATAATGAACTTTGTGGAGATAATATAAATTTTTATGTTAATAAAAAAAATAATAAAATAGAAAATATATCTTTTGACGGCGAAGGTTGTGCAATATGTATTGCTTCTGCTTCTATGATTAGCGAAGAATTAAAAAATGAAAATATATCTAAAATTAAAAAAATAAATAAGGAGGATGTTATTGATATGCTGGGAATAAAATTGAGTCCGATAAGAATTAAATGTGCTTTATTACCTTTATATACAATAAAAAATATAGAATAAAATGTTAGAAATAAAAAATTTACATTTGAGTATTGATAAAAAAGAAATATTGAAAGGAGTTTCATTTAGAATAGAAAAAAATGAAACTGTTGCAATTATGGGTCCAAATGGTTCAGGAAAAACCTCATTATCTTACGCAATCATGGGTCATCCAAATTATAAAATTACAAAAGGAGAAATATTATTTAACGGAAAAAACATAAATGATCTTGATCCATCGGAAAGAGCAAAGTTAGGTATTTTTCTTTCATTTCAATATCCTGTAGAAATATCTGGAGTTACAGTTAGTAATTTCTTAAGAACAGCATTAAAAAATGCAAAAAATAAAATATATAGTTTAGTCGAATATAAAAAATTATTATTGCAACACATGAAAAATCTTAACATAGATATTTCATTTAAAGATAGATATTTGAATGAGGGTTTTTCCGGCGGAGAGAAAAAAAGGTTTGAAACTTTACAGATGTCAATTCTTGAACCAAAACTTGCGGTTATTGATGAAGTTGATAGTGGATTAGATATTGATTCTTTAAATGTAGTTGCAGATAATATTAAAAAAATACAGAAAAAAAATAAAATGAGTATTTTAATAATCACTCATTATGACAGAATTCTAGAATATATTAAACCGGATAAAGTTTTAATTTTTGATAAAGGTAAAATAACTAAAATTGGGGATAAAACTTTGGTAAAAGAAATTGAATCAAAGGGCTATAAAAATCTATAAAAAACAAAAATCATAGAAATCAAAGATTCCTCCTAAAGTATTTTTATACACTTTAACTAATAGTCATCCCAATCACCATCATCGTCATCTGAGTCATTGTCATCATCGTCCCAGTCTTCGAATTGGTAATTCAAGTAATTTCTTACCATTACTTGCTAATTTTATTCTGGTATTTAAACTTATTTATATTTTATAACACCGTTTTTTGGGCATGAATTTTTTAAAAAACAAGAAGAACATTTTGGTACAGGAGCATTACAATATGCTCTGCCATGCTCAATAATTAACCAAGAGGCCTCTTTCCATTTTTTTTGAGGAAAAAATTTCATTAAATCAATTTCTACTTTATCGGGATTTTTATTTTTTGTAAGACCCAATCTATAAGATACTCTTTTTACATGAGTGTCAACTGCAATTCCTTCATTTTTATTGAAACCTTGACTTAAAACAATATTTGCAGTTTTACGTGCAACTCCTCTTAAGGAAGTTAAATCATCCATATTTGTCGGAACTTTTCCTCCATAATCTTTTATTATTTTTTTACTTGTCTCAATTATTGATCGAGATTTTGCTCTATAAAAACCCGTTGAGTAAATTAGTTTTTCTAATTCTTCCTGTTTTATATTTGAGAATTCCTCGGGAGTATTGTATTTTTTAAATAAAATTTTAGTTACTTTATTTACTCTTTCATCAGTACATTGAGCACTTAATATTGTAGCAACTAATATTTCAAAAGGTGAATCTGCATTAAGAAATGGACCTCCGTTATATTTTTTTTCTAAAATATCTAAAATATTATCCATATCGTTCAGTTCTTATTTTTTCTTCTTTAACTCCCAATTCAATAAGATTATCATAAATACTATTTACAAATTCGGGTGGACCGCAAATGAAATATAATTTAGAATCAATTAAATTTTTAGACAAAAAATCTTTATCAATTCTTGATTCATTGGATGTTATAACATATTTACCTGAAATATTATTTTTAAAACCTTCATCTAATATTTTTTTACCAATTATATCTTCTTCTTTTCTTTCACTATAAATTAAATTACATTTTATATTATTCTTATTAGCAAGTTCATACATAGAAAAAAAGGGTGCTATTCCTGTTCCTGCAGCAATAAAATTTATTGAATCAGAATCATTTTCATCCAATACAAATCTTCCGAATGGTCCTGAAATATCTAATTCATCTCCTTCTTTTAACTTATTAAAATAACTAGAAAATCTCCCATCTTCATAAATTTTTATAAATAATTTAATTTCATAAATATCGTTAGGTGCATTTGCAATTGAATAAGCTCTTGCAGGAATTAATTTATCAAATTTTTCTTTTGGTATTTTAACCATAACAAATTGACCTGATTTGAATGGCATATTTTTATCTAATTCCAATACAACTGCTTTAACATTTCGAGTTTCATTCCAAATTTTTCTTATAATTGATTTCATATAAATCTATAATGCATTTATTAATAAATTATATCATATTAATAATTTCATTATGAATTTCATCAATAGATCTAAATTTATTATCTTTCATACAATCTATAACTGCCCAATTTTTATCTCTTTTTGATAGTCTTATGTAAGATTCTAGAACACTATTTTGATAATCTTTATCATTCTCATGACCGTCTGTAGAAGATCTACTTAACATATTATTTTCAGAAACTGAAACTGGAACTTTTAAGAAAATAATTTTATCAGGGTATGGCAATTTAAAATAATTAAACTCCATATCTTCGATGAATTTTAAAAATTCTTCATGTAATTCTTTGGGCAATTTAGAAGTTTGATAGGCCATATTAGACTGAGTGTATCTATCACACAAAACATAATATCCTTTTTCAAGGTAGTTTTTTATTTCAGATCCAACTTCAAAACGATCTAATGCATATAATATTGAAATAAGTTTAGCATCAACTTTTGTTGAATCTCCAAAATCGCCATCTAAATATGATCTTATAATCTTTCCAAAAAAAGTAGAATAATTAGGAAATTCATAAGTAATAACTTTTTTACCATCTGAGATCAATTTATCTTTAAGTAATTTGGTTTGAGTTTGTTTACCTGAACCGTCTATTCCATCAATTACAATAAGCATAGAAAATATATTATTAATTTTATTAAAAACAATTGTTTAATTTAGATTATATCAATTAAAAACATCAGATAGCTTAGTATACTTAAATTTAAATCCTGAATCTAATAACTTCTTTGATTTTACTTTACATCCTATCAAAAATATATCTTGTAATCTTCCAAAAACTAATTTTGAAATAAAGTTAGGTATATTTATTTTTATTGTATTCTTATTTTTTATAGCATTAATAAAATCATCAAATTTTGTTTCCGAATTTGCTGAACAATTAATTGGTCCTTTAATTTTATTGTTAATAATTGTATACTTTATAATTTCAATCAAATCATCTAAATGTATCCAAGAAAAATTTGGTTTACCGTAATTTAGATTTAAAACAAAACCTAAAAATTTGGTTTTTGAGAATGTTTTAACTATTTTTGATTCTTTAGTAATAACGGGACTTATTCTTAATGAAACTGAACGTTTTGACACTTTTTTTATTTTATCTTCCCACTCTATACAAAGCTTTTGTAAATCTGATAAATCTTTATTTAATTTAGAATTCTCTGTATATATTTTTTTAAAATCTGATTTATAAATTTGTATTGCGGATGCTGAAATAAATAAATCCATATTGGGTTTTATTTTTTTAATAATTTTTTCTAATGATTTAATTCTTGAATCATAAACTTCTTTTCTTCCTTTTTGAGAAGAGTAAGACGTTATACTCTCTCCCATAAGATTTATGAAAATATTTGAATTTTGAACTGAATCTTCGGGAAAATCTTGAATCTTATAATTCCATTCAAAATAATTTACTTTATTACCGAATATTTTTTTTGCTTTTAATTTGTTTCTTGTAATGATATTTATATAGTATTTTTTTGATTTAATTAAGTCAAAAATTAAATTTTTTCCTACAAATCCCGTTGCACCAGTAATAGTAATAGTTTTCATAAAAATTATATATAATATATTTAATAATATTTATTAATTATTTATTTTCAATTCTTGGAGCTAATATAAAAGACAATTGACATTGATTTATTGCTCTAAAATCTAACTTAAGTGGATAATCAGAAGAAAAATTTAACTTAACATCATCAGAGAAAGTTGAAGATTTTGTCATTTTCTTTAAATAATCAATTGAATAAATTGAACTTGAATTTTCCCTTACTTGAAAATTATTTAATATTTCTGAAGTTTTATTCATATCAATATCCACTTTTCTTCCGGTATCTCCTGAAAGTAAATTAAAGGTATCTTCATTTGCTCTGAAAGTTACAGCATCCCCTACTATAGATGAATCTTCAATAAAATTTCTAAATTCTATTGCGTTCATTTCAATAGATACATTAAAATCAAGAGATGGAATTTTTCTTTCCATTTCCTCATCATCTAATAAAGGTATTGAGAACTTTCTTTTTGAATTTCCAAGAATAGTAACATTTAATCGATTATTTGAATGTGATAAAACTAAGGTCTCTCCGCTTCTAACTCTTTTTAGAGCTTGCTTCAAAGAATCTAAATTAATTGTAATTTTTGAAGGTTCTGTTACATTATATTCTATGAATGAAGATGGTAATATGTTTAATATAACCATAGAAATATTTGCAGGATCCATGGAAACTAATTTTAATCCTTCATTTGTTACATGAAATGTTGCATCGGAGATAAATTCTGAAACTATTCCGATAGTATTGTTTAAAATTTTTGTATCATTAACTCTAAGTGTAAACATACACAATCAAACTATTTTGTATTTATAAACATTAATATACTAAAAACCTTAGAAATTTCTAAATAAATTAATTCTTACAATAAATAAGGTTACCAAAATTAATGAAATTCCCATCAAAAATCCTGAAATTGCAAAATTATTCATACCCGGTATAACTAGCGGGTAAGTTTGTGCAAATAAATTGCCTGCTATAAATGTAAGTAATATTGATAAATATAATAATACTTTAGCTAAACCAAATTTCATATATACTTTAATTAAGATATTATAAAATAGTTTCTTTATATAAATCTGAATTTATATTATTAAAATCTTGAATTATATCTGATTGTAATTCTATTTCTGAACCTTCGCCCCAAACTTTAGCAAGAACTCTTACTTTATCTCCGGAATTTAGCTCATTAAACCTTTCAGAATTATTAGTAATAACGGTAATCTTTGAATCGCCATCATCTAGAATAAAACTCATAATCTCAGAATCTTTTGATATAACTGTACCAAAAACGCTAACTGATCTTGTTTCAGAATTTAAATTAGATATTCGAGTCGGAATAAATGGATATCTTTTATATTCTGTTTCAACCATTACGTATATTCTCTCCAAGTATGTTTACATTTAACACATCTAAAAAAAGATGTTTCGGGTTCATCTGATGCTCTTGTTTGCTCTTCCCAGAAAAAAGCTTTATTATGACCACATTTTGGACAATCTTCGTCAACAGTTGTCATAGTAACTTCATCATTTGTGCTTGCACCTTCACCTTTTACTTCGTGAACAGTTTTTTCTTTTATTTTCACATCTTGTCCAGGTAATTTTATAGAACCGTCTTTATTGAACATATTTGCCATAAAAATAATAAAAGAATACATAAATAAAGGTTTCTAAAAAATTAAAATAAATCAACTAAAAGTTTTTTTGGCCATCCTAGTAAAGGTATTTTTGCAATTGCTCTTCCAATATATTCATCTTGATAAATATATTTTTCATAAGTTAATTGTCTAGAATTATTATCTCCGAGAGTTGAAACATAATCTGAATTTATTTTTACTACTCTGTGTATTGTTGGTTGATGTCCTGATTTTTTGAAAACAATAACATCTCCTATTTCTATAGAATCAAAATTATTACCTTTAATTATTATGACATCTCCTGAATTAAATCCATTTTTAAAAATAAAATTTTCAAAGTCTTCAAATAAAATATTATACTCTTCATAAGTTTCTTTTTTAGAATCAAACCAAGTTTCAAATTCATTATCGTGCTCCATTGAAGAACTCATTACTGCAACAACAGGCATAGATGTAGATAGAATAGATCCAAATATTGGAAATAAAATAAATTTACCAAAAACTAAAATTAAAATTCCTGAAACAATATATGATTCAAGACTCTCTTCTTTCCATAAAAAATTCCAAATTTTTTTTAATTTCATGCTCTTCCCTTACTTGAACCAAAGAACATTCCAGATCCAATTATATGTGCAACTCTTAATGGTTCAGGTACTTTACCTATTTTGGTACTTATTTTTAAAACATCTGATGCTTCGTTTTCCGTTATTCCGGCAGTTTGAAAATATACTTTATTTTCATTTAAAGTTGTTTCATATATCGTTCCGGCCTTTCGTATAATCTCGATTCTATCATCAATATTTTTTGAATGTAATAAATTTTCAATTTTTTTAATATTGGGCATTCTGTCCATTACTGCAATTACTGGAATTCCCGTACTGTTGTTTAATTCATGAATATCCAAGGTATTTAATCCTCCGAAGGTGATTCCATCAGTTAAAATTACGGACAATTGATCAGAAATTTTTGATTTATTTATCATTTTTATAAAATTTTGAGTAGAATCATTTGAATGAGGACTTATAGTCGTAGACAATAAATTTTCCATATATTTATTTCCTCTAAAAACCACGCCTGCAACAGATATTGGATATCCTGAAGAATTTGAAGGAAAATCATCTATACCTAAAATTTTGATATCTTCTGAAATCATAAAAAATATATAATTAATACATTAAATTAATTACTAATTTCTTTAAATTGTTTTTTTAATTCAGAAACAGCATTATTCCAAACAGTTTTTGCATCAGTTTTTTCAGTTTCTAAAGTAAATATTGCTTCTCCAACTTCTGGATGAGTAACTTGGAAACCTGATTTTTTAACAGATTTATCTTCCCAAATTTTCTTATTTATAGCATTTAATAATCCTTGGTCAAAAGGTTTAAACATTAATTTTATTTTATTTTTTTCAGATAATAGTTTTTCCATTTATTCTAAAAATTTATTAGCTTTATAAATATTTCTAATTCTTTAATTCATCGAAGATTTCTCTTAATTCTGAACCATTTACAATTGTTTTTGGATATTCGTCTTCAACAATTCTTGGACATGCTGTATTGACATAACAATCCACTTCTGAGAAATTAAGTAAGTCGTTATTTACAATAGTATCATGTGTTAAAATAATTCCGTCTTTTCCTAATTCTCTTGCTTCTTTTAACATTCTTTTTGCCATGTTTAAATAATATTGTCCAGGTTTAGTTGAAACTAAAAAACCATAACATTTTGCGTGTTTTGCATTATTTTTTCTTATAGCTTGTTTAGAAAAATATCTTCTTTTTCTTTCTTCAGGTAATAAATCAACTTTTTTTGTTAAAGGATTTGCTAAGTAAATATCTTTATCTGTAAGATAAGCAAGATTTAGTGGGTGAAATTCACCAGTTCCAAAAAATAGAAATACTTCAACATCTTCTTCAACATCTAATGCCGCGGTAGAATCGCAACCTAAAACTTGTCCATCGTGAAAAGAGTATATTCCTTGTTTTGGTACTAAATTTCTTGAAGGTTTCCCAACAAAAACTTCCTTGCCTTTTTCGGTTAAATAATCTTTAATAAAATTAATATGTCGAATATGTTGCACAGTTGTTACAAGACCGATTTTAGTTTCTTTCACTTTTTCTATAATTTCGTTTAATAGTGGAGTAAAGTCTTCTTTAATATATGCTTCAACAAATAATGTTCTCATAATTCTTGGTCAATAATCTGACCTTTTAAATGTTTTCATTAAAAAAAATAAGATTCGAATTAACGAATCTTAGCAAATATTTGAACTGCCATTAAAACAGCTCCAATTAGAGTTAATAAGAATGCAATTACAACAAAGATTATGTTTATGTATTGAATAGCTTGTTCAAAACCTGCTACTCCTTCTAATCCTGTGCCTGTAACTGAACTAAGTAATAAAAATACTGCACCTGCAGCTATATAACTTAATTCTCTTTTAACTCCGTCAGCATAACCGCTGTATTTTAGTAAAGATAATCCTAAAAGTAATCCAATACCAATTTCAAGAGTACCTTCCATACCGAACAAAGCCATATAATATTATATCTTATTTTTTTATATAATTATCTACAATATGAACTGTCTGGCAGAATAATGAAAATCCGTACTCAAAATTTGTTAAAGAATAATTAATACTTATTATTAATCTTTTTTATTATATGCAAATGCATGGCCTACTGCAACCATTAAATCATATTCTTTTGGTAAATTTGTTGGAACGTCACAAGCACCAAAATTTGAACCTGCCCAAACAGTAACTGTACATCCTGTTTTTTCTTCAATAATTTTACTAAGTTCAACAGCATTCATTTTAATACCGTCGGGAAGCTGAAGAATAATATTTTTAGCATCGATTTTTTTAGCCTCATCGATAATTCTGTCAATTTCAATGTCATATTTATTTAACATAAAACTAACCATCTTAATGGCATTATAAATCTTACTAATCGAAAGAAAGTGGATCTTTTTGATCTGCTATTTCTTGCCCATCAATTCTACCATCTCCGTCAGTATCCTGTATTACTTTATTTGTTCCGTAAATATCTTCACAATAATCTGGTAAATTATCAGAATCGGCATCAGAATATCCTGAAAAAGTCGATATATCTCCGCAATCTATTAATTCACCTGTAAAAAGTCCGGTGTTTGAAAAAGAGAATAAAAATAATGCTAGTGTAATTAATCCGATAGAAATATAAACAAATTCTTTATTTTTATCTTTATTTTTT
>Ga0255759_10003409_pt1 | contig 13946 bp, 11 predicted proteins | sample 101ome_20_FD_179959 | JGI IMG/M metagenome (GOLD analysis project Ga0255759, IMG submission 179959) | Coastal salt marsh microbial communities from the Groves Creek Marsh, Skidaway Island, Georgia - 101404AT metaG (version 2) | ecosystem: Environmental > Aquatic > Marine > Intertidal zone >...
TCAAAAAAACATTTATGGTGTGCAATTTCATCCAGAAGTATCCCATACAGTTAAGGGAAAAGAAATTTTAGATAATTTTATTTTTTCAATTTGTCGTTGTGAAAAAAATTGGACATCAGAATCTTTTATTAAAACAGCAATTCAAGATATTAATAAGAAAGTAAAACATGAAAAAGTATTATGTGCTTTATCTGGCGGTGTAGATTCTACTACAGTAGCTGCACTATTAAAAAAAGCTATTGGAAAACGGCTTACATGTATGTTTATAGATCAAGGCTTCATGAGAAAAAATGAAGGTGCAAAAATTAAGCAACTTTTTGAAAATGAATTTAATATTGATTTAATTTATGTTGATGCTGTTGAACGATTTCATAAAAAGGTTGAAGGGGTTACAGACCCTGAAGAAAAAAGAAAAAAGATTGGCGAGGAATTTATTCGCGTATTTGAACATGAAAGTAAAAAGTTAGCAGGCGACTATACGTTTTTAGCTCAAGGAACATTATATCCTGATGTAATAGAATCTGCTGTTGGAGATGTCTCAGAAACAGCAGTTAAAATTAAGTCTCACCATAACGTTGGTGGATTACCAGAAGATATTGATTTTGAAATTATCGAACCTTTACGCATGTTATTTAAAGATGAAGTTAGACAAGTTGGATTACAGCTAGGCCTTCCAGAAGAACTCGTATTTCGCCATCCATTTCCAGGCCCTGGTCTTGCAATTCGTATCATTGGAGAAATTACAAAGGAACGTGTTGAAACGTTACAATGTGCTGATGCGATCTTAATGGAAGAAATAAAAAAGGCAGGACTATATCGTAAATTATGGCAGGTATTTGCTGTCTTATTACCGATAAAATCTGTTGGAGTTCAGGGAGATAAGAGAACTTACTCGAATGTCTGTGCTATTCGTGCTGTAAATTCTGACGATGCCATGACTGCTAATTGGACGCATCTTCCGTATGAAATTTTAGAAAAAGTTTCATCACGAATCATTAATGAGGTCCCTCAAATTAATCGTGTTGTATACGATATTTCATCCAAGCCCCCATCTACTATTGAATGGGAATAGCTCTAAATTTATTATAAAATATTTTTACGATAAACCTTCTAAGTTTCTTAACTTTTTAATTTTATCAGAATTTAAATTTAATTTTTTACTAATGGATGACACGCATCAATTATCCTCCAATATGGAAGTTTTCTTTCATGTTCTTCTATGACTTTCCTTAAAAATACACCTGTGCTTACTAGACATGTATTATCAGCGCCTACTAGATCGGCTAGTTCCAACCTCATTTATTTTAAAGTTTTTGCTGTTCCTTTAGGAATACCACTAATATAACTTGCTATGTTTTCAGGAGATGAAATTAACATTTTCTGACCTGCTTTTAAATCAGAAAAGTTTTTATCTAGTATTTTTATTATATTTTGAGGCATGAATAATCATTCTAAAATAATTTCTTTAAAAAAACATGAATAAGCTTATAAAGGCTATTACTTGAAATATATTATTAACCACTCACTGCCAAATCTTTAAATAAAATAATTTGTTATGTACCAATCATTCGAGAACAACTAGAACTTAAATTAATTAAAAATACTTCTTTATTTTGTTCTTTATAGCGACTAATAATATTTTGAACTGCTTCAATTGCAGAATGATCAATTAATCGCGCATCTTTAAAATTTAAATAAACACTTTCTGTATCATTTGCAAAATCAAATAAATCTTTAAATGTTTGCGCTGATCCAAAAAAGATATTGCCATGTAAAATATATAAATCACTTTCATCACTATGCTTTAATTTTTCGTAGCGAATAATTTCTCCCTGCTCCCAAGCAAATACCAACGCAGCCACAATCACTCCTAAGAATACAGCTACTGCCAAATCAATAAACACTGTAACAGCTGATACCAAAATAATAATTAACGCATCAGATCGTGGTATTTCTTTCAAAATACGAAAACTAGACCATTCAAATGTTGCAATAGACACCATAAACATAACACCTACTAACGCAGCCAAAGGAATTGATTCTATAAAAGGTGCTCCAAATAAAAAACAAGCCAACAAACAAACCGCGGCTGTTATCCCAGAAAGCCTACTTCTACCCCCAGCACGAATATTTATCATACTTTGACCAATCATTGCACATCCACCCATACCCCCAAAAAAGCCATTAATTACATTTGCCAACCCCTGCGCAACACTTTCCTGATTACCACTACCTTTTGTATCTGTTAATTCATCAATTAGCACTAGAGTCATTAACGATTCTATCAACCCTACAAAAGCCGCTAAAAAAGCATAAGGGAACACAATCTTTATTGCTTCTAAAGAAAATATAGGTAATTGAAAAAAGGGCAGTGATGCTGCAATAGTCGTTTTCGTAGGATCCATAGTTTTAACAAAATCTAACACTGTGTAGATTTCAAAACCAAACGATTTTAATAGATACGATAGCCCAGTAACACATAAAATAGCAACCAATGTTGCAGGAACTACTTTCGTTACTTTTGGTAAATAATGACAAATTACCATAGTTATAATAATTAAAACTCCCATTACAAATAAAGGAAGGCCATCCATCAATTGCCGTGCATCCCCAGAACCTACAAAAAACTGAGAAAACTGAGCTTTAAAAATAATAATTGCCAACCCATTAACAAACCCTAACATTACTGGATGAGGAACTAATCGTATAAATTTACCCCATTTTAAAATTCCGAAAATAAGCTGTATAACCCCCATTAATATAACTGCTAAAAATAAATACTGAAGAGCAACAGCTGCGCCATGAGCTGCTGTTTGCTGAATCATTAATGGTGCAAATATTACCGCTACAGCACCTGTTGCACCAGAAATCATTCCAGGTCTTCCCCCAAAAATTGCAGTAATTAGTCCCATCATAAACGCAGCATATAAACCTACGGTTGGATCAACATAAGCAACAAAAGAAAAAGCAATAGCTTCAGGAACGAGTGCTAAAGCAACCGTTAACCCTGACAAAATATCATTTTTTAATGATTTTGGTTTTTTTAATATTAAATCAATCATTTATATCACTTCTCTTTTTTTTGCTCACAAACAGTTATCGCAAACTTAATCTTAAAAATTTCATTTTTTTTGAATAATTAAATTTAACCACACTTAAATGCTATCTTTTTAAGGCATAAGAACTAATAATAATAGGGCTATTATTATTTGACAACAAAACATTTTAAACCTAGTGTAATTTATAAATGAAACAGTTACTTTTTTTTCTTATACTCCTAGTTTCAGTGCAAAACTATGCAAGCTCTTGGGAATTATTAGAAACCAAATATGAGCGAATATTTTATCCTAAAACACATAAACAAATGGCCGTTGAAGTTGCCTATTATATCGAAAAAAATCGAGAAAAAGTACTCACCTTATCTGGAAGAAAAACACCCTACCCAATTTACTATACAATCCAAGATTTAGGCATGATATCCAATGGTTATTCATCAATTATAGATAATAAAATAGGCATTTTCACACCAGCACCTGGGTCATCGTTAACTGAATATTTTGATTATAACTGGCTTGAAACTGTAAGTATCCATGAACTATTTCATAATTATCACGTTCATAATGTTTCAGGAGTAAATTCAATATTAAAAGAGATGATTGGTAATTTTAATCCTCATATCTGGTTACCTAATACCATCATAGAAGGCTTAGCAACATACCAAGAATCTCAATTAAATCCCTACCAAGGCCGTCTAAACACAGGTTTTTTTGATGCCTTAATGTTAACAAAAGCAAAAGAACAAAAACTGCTATCGTTTACGCAAGCAAGTAATGTTCTAAATCACTTTCCAATAAGTCAACATTATCTTTATGGAAGTACCTTTATGAGATATTTGGCTGATACGTATTCTGAAGAATCATTAACCCAATTCTTAACTAACTATGGTTCAAAATTTGGCTTAAACCCCTTGCTTTCATTTCCTGCATTTGGAATTGATACTACTCAAAATGCCTATAAAAAATCATTCAATAAACTTTACCAAGACTTTACTTTAAATTTAAAAGAAAAAGCAACCAACTGGAGACTACCTTCAAATCCAGTAACCAAAGGAACCTATCTTTCAATCCCTTTAATTACAAACGATACGATTTATTTACTGAAACAAAATCTATTAAATAGCAATGTATACACCCTAAATAAAAATTATCAGTTAGTTGCAATTAATCAGAAAACTAAAAAAGAAAGTGTCTTAAAAACATTTAATGCTTTATCTGGCCATCCATTAATTGCGCCACTTCAGCTATATAAAAATAAACTTTATATTGGGTTTACTTCTGAAAATATTGGGTTTTTAAATATTGATAATTATGGCATTGGACTTAATACAACTATCTATAGCTATAATTTAAAAACAGAGCAGTTTAAAAAAGAAGCCTCCGATACCATTTCAGCATTTATGATTCATTCTAATGATGATTTGATTTATGCAAAACAAATTCCTGGACAACATAAAACAAAAATTATTAATAATAAAACAAATCAAAGTTTAGCAGAGCATCCGTTATATATTACAACGATGACTCAATCTAATGATAATATTTATTTAACAGCAAAACAGGCCGAAGGATCTTCAAATATTTATCAAACAGACACCTCGTTTAATCAATTAACGCCAATCATAGATACCAATTACATAGAAACATATCCAACAATCAGTAATCAATGGCTCTATTACACAGCAAATTACCAAAAACAGTTCCAAATTTATCGCTATAATTTACAGTCAAAAAATATAGAAAAATTAAGCGGACCTAGTTTTATGACAAAACCAACTATTTCAAACAACAACCTTCATTATATAAGCTTAGATTCGGAATCAATGTCTTTACACGAAACAAAGATAAACACTACGCCAATGACACTTACAAATAAAGAAACAATAACAAAACCTTCACAAACAAAACAATTTCAAAATTTAAACTATAAAATTTATTCAGGAAAAAACGTCTGGTTTAAAAATTTTCTTACACTCGCCCCCATCGTCCGCTTACCTATGCTTACAAAAGTTAACAACGACATTGGCGTTGGTTTATTTTTTCAAGGATATGACAAATTAGGTTACACAACCTATGTCACATCTATTTTAAATTTAATAGATTCAGAAACTTCCAAAAACAAAAATCAATGGATTATCTATGGATTAAACGTTACAACCAAAGCAATCAAACCTTTAGAAATTAATTATAACCATACGTTAAACACACGCTCTTTATCAGCAATCACCCCCATCTACATATCGAGCATCAATCCAATACAGTATATCTATACGGGCGTGGAGACTAATTTTAATGATATTTTGACCTATCTCAAACTAGCCAGTAATTTTAACAATACAAAAGCAACGCTCAAAACTATAACATCATTAAACAAAAATCCAACATATGAAATAGAAACAAGCTTGTCGCAACTATTTAAAACATCTCAAGTATCATTGATAATTAAAAATTATGAAAAACAAGATATTATTTTAAATCAACGTGGTGTCTTAAAAGAATTTTCAAACATCTCATCTCATTCATTATCAATAAATTATAGTCGTCATTTAAAATCAATTTTAAAATCATCGTATGCTTTAAATACAACGATTGAAAGCGCCTACATTAACCTATATTCAGATTATCTGCCCTATTACTCAAAAAACATCTTATATGGCTTTGAGTTATTACTAGAAGTGAAGGCTCTATTTTCATTTGTTAATCAAACAGGCATTCAATTTGAAAATAATAATAATCCTGAATTTTACACAACGCTAGTACTCAGTATTTAAAAAAATCTTTTAAAGAAATAGCAAAAAAACTTCCCTAAGCATAAAAAACACTCAGGGAAGTTAGAACGAATTAAAATAAATTAACTTTAAGTTTTAATACAGGCATTACCGATGGCAATACAACTACATGATATTCACCATTAAGTAAAATTTGTCCTAAAACTGCATAAGCACCTAGCTCTAAACGGTCTGATAAAGGATATACCCATGACTTACCTAAAGACAAAGACTGTGTATAAAAATCACTACTCGATGTACGTCTTACAACACCATCATGATTAGCAAAATTAAAATAAACATCACTTTTACCTAACAGTGGCAACTCCATATTTACTCCAAATTTTAAATCAACATCTAATTCTTCTGTTTTTCTTGCAGGAACAACGGCAGAAAAACCTAATACTAAATCAATATCTTGCTGAATAAATGGTACCGGAGTATAAAAGTTTCCAGCGGGTAGTTGCGCTCCCGTCAAAGGCACAATAGCATCAAAATCAATAGCTGAAATACTTGATACACTTAATAACACCATCAAAATTATTTTTTTTAACATAAACCGCTCCTTAAATTATAGATATAATTAATTATAGAATTTACAAGGCAAAACACAAGCAATAAAATATAGATCAAATAAAATAATTTGACGTATTAAATTTAATTTTGTTAGGGTGAAATCAATGAGTGACTTAAAAATCGATCACGAACAATTATCAAAAGCTCTAAAAACTCTGATAAAATCAGGAACTGCAAATCAATATGTTTTGTTTTTTAAAAAGTTTCATGAAGCTGATATTGCAGAATGCGTATCTGATTTAACCCCTGAAGAAAAAGAAACTTTTTTTAAGAAAATAAATCCTGAGAGTGCTGCTGATATCTTAGAAATATTAGATAAAGATGATCAAATTGAAATTATTTCAAAGTTCAAAGTTACAAGTGCTGCAAAATTTATCGAAGAAATGGATCCTGATAACGCAGTAGATTTACTAGAAGAGCTATCTGAAACAAATGAACTTAAAGCACAAAAAATTATTAATGCACTTCCTGAAAAGGAAAAATCAGATATTCAAACCCTTTTGGCTTACGAAGAAAGTTCTGCTGGATCATTAATGACATCCAGTTATCTATCAATTCCTGAAAATTTAATAGTATCTGAGGCTCTATCATCAATAAAAAAACAGCATCCTCCTGAATCAGAATTATCTTTTTATATTTTTATTACATCTACAGATAATAAATTAGTAGGATATACAACACTTAGAGACCTTGTCTTTAGTTCTAATAAAACAAAGGTAAAATCACTTCGTCATGAACATCATATTTCTATTGATCACTACGCGGATCAAGAAGAAGTAGCACAGTTATTCCAAAAGTATGATATGTCTGTTATTCCGGTAGTAAATGAAGCAAATCATCTTTTAGGTGCTATTACTGTTGATGATATTGTTGATGTTGTTGTGGAGGAAGCCTCAGAAGATATTTATAAATTATCAGGAACATCATCACTAACAAAACCAAATCCACTATCGATTTCTATTACAAAAACTATCTTTTATCGAATTCCTTGGTTGATTATAGGAATATTTGGTGGCGTAATTGCCTCAGGAATTATTAATGCTTATTCAAATAGTTTTAATAATTCTATTTTTCCTTTAGCACTATCATTAAGTTTTATACCTTTAATTATGGGACTAAGTGGTAATGTTGGAAACCAATCATCTGCAATCATTGTTAGAGGATTAGCAACTGGAACTATCAAAGATAATCAAACATGGGCAACACTATTTCATGAATTAATGGTTAGTTTATGTATCGGAAGTATTATTAGCACTATTTTATTTTTAATAAATCACTTTTTCTTTAATTACTCGCTTATTTTTTCTTCTATCGTATCAATTTCATTGCTTGGAAATATTATTGTTGCTGCCATTGTTGGAACGCTTCTGCCCTTACTATTTAATAAACTAGCCATTGATCCAGCAATTGCATCAGCCCCCTTTATTTCAACAACATTAGATATTATATGTCAGTTAATTTACTTCTCTATAACCCTAGCAACTATCCAATATCTTTTAGTATGAAAGAAAGCCAACAAGAAGTAATAATTTTAGAAACTAAACCATTTTTTGAATATGATAAACGCTGTGTTTGTTTTTCAAAAAATATAGGAAAAATAGTTTGTTTGGCAAAATATGCTGCAAAAGCAAGTAAAAAAAAAGTATGGTCATTAGAGCCTTTAACTATTGCATCCTTAACTTTATTTAAAGGAAAGTCATTTCAAATTATTACAAACTATTCAGTTACTAATCATTTTCAAAATATCCGCACATCATTTAATCATTTACAGTATGCCTTATTTTTTATGCATATAATAAAAAAGTGTATCTATGAACAGCAAGAAAACACAGACTTATTTAACTTAGCTTCAAACACATTATTACTATGTAATAATTTAGACCCAATAGAGTCTATAAAAGCATATTTTTATAGCGAGTTTACACGCTGTGAAGGTATACAAACACATCCACGTGAAAAACCTGAAATTGCGTACCTAACAGATATTGGAAATTATCTCGGATATACGTTAAAACCTCCATTACAACTTGACGAGAGAATACAAACTTTAGTTAAATGAAACAATGAATTCCATTCAATTATTATTTATATGCTGTAGTTTACTTATTGGACTTGGTATTACCCAGTTTTTAAGCTTAAAAAAAATTAAACTAAAAAAGAATCAATCTCATATCATCAGTTCACTTGTTACCGATGGAATACGTCTTTATGGAATTCGATCATTTTCTTCTATTTTACAAATCATTACATACACATCCATTATATTTTTTGTATTATCACAATTTCTTAATAAAACGTTTTTATGGAATCAAATTGGAGCCTTTTATCTTGGAGGATTATCAATGTCAATTACCTTATTTATTCTAACAAGCATCATCCCTTCATTTATTCCAAAGATTCTCGAAACATCCAAAGGTTACTTTAATGAAAGTTTGAAAATTCATTTTAACACTGTAAGTATGATTGGATTTATTAATATTAGTATTTTATTACTGATTGGCTTTTTTCTTTATTACTTAGCTTCATATAATTTACTAATAGGCTATGGATTAGGTATAATTTTTTCAAGTTTATTTACTCGTATAGGTGGTGGATTATTTAAAGCTAGTTCTCATATTGGTTTGGGAATTAGTAAAGCCAGATCTCCTGAATTACCTTATGAAGATAGTAGAAATACAGGATATATTGTTAATATTGCAGCTGATTATACTCATAAATTAAGTGGATTTTGCTCTGATATTATCGGATCATTTTTTCTTAGTATTTTAGCACTTATCTTATTTACTTATGCATTTGAAAAACACGAACTCATCAATAATTCTGCTATCTTATCTTTAAAAGCACTTCCATTAAATATAATAAGTATTAGTATTATTGGTGGTATTATTGGGTATTTTTTTGTTCATTATCGAATCAAAAAGAATGCTATTCAGAATATTCTATTAGAAAACTTATATGTTGCCCTTATTATTTGTAGTCTCGGAACATATTTTATTATGTCTTTTATTGAGCCTATTAATACCGTATCGATTTGGACTGGGTTATATGCGTTTAAACCTTACCTAGCTTATATTGCAGGCTTAATTGGTATTACATTAATTTGTTTTACATCAGAGGTCCTCACATCTGCCAATTATAAAAAAGCAAATGACTGTGCCAAAGACATGGAATATGGTTCTGCAATGATACATTTTTTTAGCCTAAGTTTAGGTTTAAAGAGTAATATTTTATATTTAATATACGTCATAATGACATGTATGACAGCCTTTATATCTGCTGGATTTTACGGAATTGGTATTGCAACTATAGCAATGGTATCTGTAAGTTCCACAATTATTACAATTAATAGTTTTTCGCCATTAGCCAAATCCGTAAATAAAATTGCTAAATTGTCATCATCATCTCATACGATTTTAAATCATACTCAAAAAATGAATCAATTAGGAGCATCTACTATTGCTATAGGAAATGGATTTTCAGCAATTACGTCATTATTAACTGCCTGCTCCTTATGCTTAGCTACATTATGTTTTTCTGATTATTCTTTCGAGAATTTAGCATCTATTTCTTTGATTTGGTTATTAGGAATTATTCTTGGAATCTCAATTCCATTAATTGCAGCTGGATTTTTGGTAAATGTTGTTCAGAAAACCATCAAACATTTTGTATTTGAAATTAAACGCCAGTTTACTGAAATTCCATTTTTATTAGAAGGAAAAGCTAACCCAGACATAAATAAATGTACAGATAAAGCAGTTTGTTTTTGTATGGATGGTCTAATTATACCTGGGGTTTTAATTGCCCTAGTACCAATTTTAATTGGGTACCTATTAAATATAGCCACGCTTATAGCCTTTTCTATTGGCTCATTACTTATTAGCTTTGGCTTAGCTTATTTTTGGTCAATTTCTGGCGATGTTGTAGGAAATGCAAAAGCTCAAATTATTAATGGAAAATATGGAGGACAAGCAAGCCCCTTCTATAACTCTATGGAGCAATCAGATCATGTTGCAATAGTTTACAAAGATGTCCTAGCTCCAAGCCTTTCATTATTTATTAAATTTATTACAATATTAACCACTGTCATTATTATTTTTTTAATTTAAGGAGCTTATTATGAGAAAACCAATTATTGCAGGCAACTGGAAAATGAATAAAACATTATCAGAAGCAACTGCATTTATATCTTCTATATTACCTTTAATCAAAACAGACACTCACTGCGATATCATCGTTGCGCCCCCATTTATCTGCCTTGATAGTGTAAATCAATTAATAAATGAAACAAATGTATCCCTTGCCGCTCAAACAATATCAGCAAAAACAGAAGGTGCGTTTACAGGAGAGATTTCTATTAGCATGATCAAAAGCTGTGGCTGTGACTATGTATTATTAGGCCATTCAGAACAACGATTATACCACAATGAAACCAGTGCAAATTGCCACAAAAAATGTACCTTAGCCTTTGAAAACAAAATTACACCGATCTATTGTATTGGCGAAACTTTGAATGAAAGAGAGTCTAATCAAACGTTAGCTGTTATTGAAACACAGTTAAACGAAGGACTCTTATCTCTTCCCCTGAACAACCATGACATTATTATTGCCTACGAACCCGTATGGGCTATCGGAACAGGTAAAGTCGCTACTCCCAAACAAGCACAAGAAATACATGCATTTATAAGAGAAACCCTTTCAAAACATTTAGGTGAGGCTATTGCACAAAAAACTAGAATTATATACGGCGGTAGTGTTAATCCAGGAAATATTGAAAGTCTTCTAAAACAACCAGATATTGATGGTAGCTTGGTTGGTGGCGCATGTTTAAAAACGGATTCTTTTGTGGAATTAATAAAAAAAACTAGTGCAATAACACAATAATAAATTATGAACATAAAACAGAGCTTTTTTTCAATCATCATATCGATGATACTATCAGTGCATTGTCTTGCTACAACCCCAATTGATAGTAGACCCATTGTGCAAATAGAAACATCTATGGGAATCGTTATTATTCGATTATTTCCTGATGAAGCACCTATTACCTGTGAGAACTTTCTGAGCTATGTAAATGAAGGGTTTTATGACAATACTATCTTTCATCGCGTCATTGATGGGTTTATTGTCCAAGGAGGAGGGTTTACAACAGATTTAAAACCCAAAAACAGCAAAGAGCCCATAAAAAATGAATCACGGCAAGGTCTATCCAATATCAAAGGCACCGTTGCCATGGCTCTAACCATTGATAATAACAGCGCTTCATCACAATTTTTCTTTAATATGGCTAATAACACCGATTTAAATTACACCACAAAAAAAGGCAAAGGATATACCGTCTTTGCAGAAATTATTGATGGATTTGATATTGTAGAAAAAATTCAAAAAATACGTACAACACGAATCATGTTTTATTCGGATATTTACAAGCGAAATATACCGCTTCACGATGTTCCTGAAGATACTATTTTATTGAAAAAAGCTACAGTTTTACGAAATTAAGTTTATTCGTTAAACAACATATGTTTTTGTATAGTTTTCCCACTGTTCAAGTAAATCAGATCGTTTTACCCAATCAAGAACATAATTGGTAAACTCTTCTCCAGATGCGCCATTATCTCGCCCTGTTATCTGCAACTTTTTTTCATATTGAGTCGTAATATCTAATGCCATTTCTATTTTTTTAGCATCGTCTATGTATCCAATATGTTGTAATAACATTGATGCCGCTTTTATCATTGAACAAGGATCTGCATACTGTGCACGACCTTCTTTTACCATTCGTGGAGCAGACCCATGAATTGCTTCAAACATTGCATATCTTTTTCCAATATTAGCACTTCCTGCGGTGCCAACACCGCCCTGAATTTGCCCTGCTTCATCCGTTAGTATATCTCCATATAAATTAGGTAGAACTAATACCTGAAATTCGCTAGCTCTTGCTTTATCAATTAACTTTGCAGTCATGATATCGATATACCACTCATCACAAGTAATACCATCAGCTTCGTATTCTTTTGCAATTCGCTTTGCAACATCAGAAAAACGACCATCCGTTGTTTTTATAACATTCGATTTTGTTACCACAGTAACTCGTGTTTTCTTATTTTTTTTAGCATATTCAAAGGCCATCCGAATAATTCTTTCAGCACCTGGCTCAGAAATAATTTTAAAGTCGACACTTAAGTCTTCAGAAACATTAAATCCCTGAGAACCCAACGCATAAGCACCTTCTGTATTCTCTCTAAAAAAGCACCATGAAATATTTTTTTCAGGAACACTTACTGGTCTAACACAAGCAAATAAATCTAATTCTTTTCTCATTGCGACATTGGCAGATTCAATATTTGGCCATGGATCCCCTTGCTGTGGAGTTGTAGTAGGTCCTTTCAAGATAACATCACAATCTTTTAACTCAGCTAAAACATTATCTGGTATCGCTTGATTATGTTTCACACGATTTTCAATTGTTAATCCATCGATAATACGAATTTCAACTTTTTGATTTTGAATTGCATCGCTAAGTACATATTCCATTACACGCTGGGCTTGATTTGATATAGACTCCCCTATTCCATCTCCCCAGCAAACACCTATAACCAAAGGTTCTTTAGACGTAAAATCAACCCACTCTGAATTATTTTTGATCTTTTCCACTCTTTTTAACTGCTGCTCCATTAAGCTACGAAATTTTTCAACTGATTCATCTAAATAATTCATATTTCTACCTCTTAAAAATTTTTTTCTATAATTATTATTTTACCATGTAACAAATAAATACCAATAACAAAACTATTATTATATAAATAAAATAAAATTTTTGTTTTAAAAAACATAAAAAAAGGTATATATCCCAACATGATAATTATATTTCAGCTTTTTATATCACTTTTATTAAGTTTTTCAATCTTAGCCAACGAAACAATAATTTATCAACTTCCAATTAACACCCCCATTACTCCAGCAATCGTTGATTATATTGAAAGAGGTATTCAAAAAGCAGTAAACGAAGACGCCGGTGGAATTTTATTAATTTTAGATGTACCTTCAGGATTGGATAAATCAATTTCAAGCATTGCTACCACTATTCAAAATTCCTCAATTCCTGTAATTTCTTATATTTCACCCGCTGGATCTAGCTTCAATGAAATAGCTATTCCAATAATTGAATCCAGCCATTTAAAAATAATGGCGCCTGGTACCCATCTAAACTATTCCCTCTCAAAAACTATTAAAAAAAATATCCAGCTCCAAAAAGATTATGATGAATTACAAACCTCTCATGGTGACTTTACAAAAGAAAATGAAAGCCCCAGGGCATTAAAGCCAATAAAATATCCGGCATTACCTGAATATCCTACAGAAGTATTACGTGATAACATAACCTCTTTTTCAGCATATGAAGCACTTAAATTAGATTTAATTGATTTTGTTGCTGTATCTCGTATAAATGCTATCCAGAAAGCTGGATCAAAACCCATTATTATTAATAAAAAAACACTACAAATTTCAACTCCCGCAACCATAGTTCCGCTAGCTCCTGATACAA
>Ga0255759_10003412_pt1 | contig 13934 bp, 9 predicted proteins | sample 101ome_20_FD_179959 | JGI IMG/M metagenome (GOLD analysis project Ga0255759, IMG submission 179959) | Coastal salt marsh microbial communities from the Groves Creek Marsh, Skidaway Island, Georgia - 101404AT metaG (version 2) | ecosystem: Environmental > Aquatic > Marine > Intertidal zone > Salt...
ATCACGAACTTCTTTTAATAGGTATCGAAAGTTTTTGGCAAGCGATTGTAGTTATTATAACATCTTTAATTGGTATTTTAGTTTTTACCGCTGCTACTCAAAGATGGTTTATCAATAAACTTAGATGGTATGAAATAATCGCTTTTTTAATAATATCATTATCTTTCTTAGCTCCAGACTATGTTTTAGGAAAATTTTACCCTAAGTTTAATGAACAAAAACTTTCTGCGGAAAATATTCAAAATTTAACTTTTGATCCTTCAAAGGAAGTCCATATCAAAGTTACTCGGATCACAGAATACGGAGAAAGATATAAACTTTTCGTTATTGATAAAGGTAAATTTGAAAATAAATTTAACTTAGAAGAGTATGGATTAACATTAGCAGATCAGAATGACCAACTCACAGTTGATAAATTAAATTGGAAAGGGGAAGCAAAAAAATCTGGTATGCAAATGGGTGATATAATTAGTAATTTTAAAATTGAAAACCCAGAGAGACCGGATAAAGCTATAGTTTATCCTTTTGCTCTTGTATTTTTATTTATTGTAGGCTTTTTGAATTATAGAAGGAAAATTTAAAGAATTTTCCAAGTTCCTGAAGCAGAAACAATTATTTCTTTATCACTAGAAATTTTACAATTAATAAATACTAAAGTCTTTGTTTTTTTTAAAATTTCTACCTTGCCTTTGAGCTTATCACCTAACTGGCCTGCTGAAATAAATTTCACATCAAGATTAATAGTTACACATCTTCTATCACCGGCAACTCTATGCGCAGCCGTACCCATTCCAGTATCAGCAATTGTAGATAAAAAACCACCATGCGCAATTTTGCCGGTATTCAAGTGGATTTCTTTTACTTCAACAATAAATTCGTAGTGAGTTTCATCGATCTTTTTAAATTCTAGACCACCCAAATGTTTCATAAAACCTTTATTAGTTTCGTCCATGAGATTTTTTATCATATATTGGAGCTAGTTGTGAAAATATTACTGCAGCTAAAATAAACACTACTCCAGTTATTTTGATACCAGAAAGATATTGATCTAAAATTAACCAACCAAAAATTGATGCAAAAACACCCTCTAGTGTAAAAATTATTGCTACAGGAGCAGGATTTAAATTTTGTTGGCTGTAAACTTGTAATAAGAAAGCAATACCACTTGATAGTACACCTGCATAAATCATTTCTTTAGACTCTTTAAATAAATTAGATAAAGTAAGATCTTCAAAAATTAGAGCTGGTATAAAAGCAATTAAAGCTCCAATTAAACATTGGCTCATAGCTATAGTAATTGGATAATTAAAAAATCTTACAAATTTTGAGATAAATACAATATGAAATGCCCAAAAAAATGCGTTAGAAATAGCAATACTGTCACCTAACCTTACTGTAACGTTATTTATCTCAGTCAGAAGAAAAGATCCAAAAACACATATTAATATTGCTGGCCATACTGACCAGTGTATTTTTTTTGCATAAAAGTAAATTGTTACAAAAGGTACAATTACAACATACAAGATAGTGAATACTGCTGTATTAGCGACGTCAGTATACAAAAGTGCAAATTGTTGAAGAATATTACCTAAAGATAAAAGAAATCCGATAAATAAAGCGTAGAGCCAAACTTTTTTATAATCAATCTTACTTTTTGTTATTTTTCCGTAATCAAATATTAAAAAAAAAGGTAACAATGTTAGAAAACCTAAGATTAATCTTCCGAATGTAAAACCGAATGGACCTAAGAAATCCATACCCATGTCTTGAGCCACAAAAGCAGAACCCCAAATAATAGATACAGCTATGGCGCAAGAAAATGAAAAAAAAGTTTTATTCATAATTATATGGCTAGCTTAAATGCAAAATCTTTGCCTAAGCATTTTCCAAGATATACGCAAAACCTTGCACCCTCAGCACCATCGATTAATCTGTGATCGTATGATAAGGATATTGGAAGAATTTTTCTTGAAACAATTTTATTCTTAATTTTTACCAATCTATCAAAGCTTTTACCTACACCTAGAATAGCTACTTCCGGCGGATTAATTATAGGGGTAAAATGTGTGCCACCTATTCCTCCTAAGCTTGAGATTGTCATAGAACCTCCGAAAAATTCTCTTTTATCAATTTTTAAATCCCTACATAACTGACTTGTATTTATTAGTTCTTCTCCAATTTTTTGAATACTCATTTGATCAACATCTCTAATTTTAGGAACCATCAATCCGTGTGGAGTGTCTACCGCAAAACCAATATGGTAGTATTTTTTATAAATTACTTTACTTGAGTTTTGATCTAAGGAAGCGTTAAAGTTAGGAAATTCTTTTAGAGCACTTACCAAAGCTTTTGCAATAAAAGCAAGAGGAGTAACTTTAATTTTTTCTCCAGTATAATAATCATATAATGTATTTCTAAACTGCTCCATCTCTGTGACATCAATTTCATCGTGTTGCGTTACATGTGGTATTTCTGTCCAAGATCTTACTAGATGGGGTCCAGATAGTTTTTTTACTCTAGGAAGCTCTTCAATTTTTATTTCTCCAAATTCTTCATGCTTGTATTCTTCAACATGTTTTAATGATTCTTTTTTTTGTATTTGTCCTTGATCAACAGTAACCTGAGACCTTATAAAGTTTTTTACATCTGCAGTTGAAACTCTGCCTGATCTTTGTGTCCCTGGTATTTTAGAAATATCAGCACCAAGTTCACGAGCAAATTTTCTTACATTTGGACTGGCTGAGCTTTTACCACTAAGTGGCACGACGGGAGTAGGTGCTTGTTTTTCAATTGTGCTTTGTTTTATAATTTTTTGTGTCTTAGGTTTTTGTTGCACTTCTTTTTTTTCTTTTGTCTCATTAGAGGAACTTTTTGTTTCAAGGGTTAAAATTATATCACCTTGATTAACTTTATCTCCGACTGAAACTTTTACCTCGTTAATTTTTCCCTCATGTGTGGATGGGACTTCAACACTCGACTTATCGCTTTCAAGCGTAATTAATGAATCGTTTTTTTTTACTGCTTGACCTTTTTTTACAAGAACCTCGATCACCTCAACATCCTTGAAATCTCCCATATCTGGAATAGTGATTTTAGTTGTAGTCATTTATAATTTTGCTGGAAAAATTTTGTCTTTATCTATTTTAAATTTTTTCATTGCTTTCTCTGCATCTTTTGAACCTATTAATTGTTCCTTAGCTAGAGCACTTAAAGTAAATGCAACGATATGTTCTTTATCAACCTCAAAAAATTTTCTTAAATTTTTTCTAGTATCACTTCTTCCGTATCCGTCTGTTCCAAAGGCATAAAATGATTTTTCGGTATAAGGTCTGATTTGGTCAGCGAATGCTCTAGTGTAATCTGATGCTGCAATAATTGGACCATCTCTTTTATCCAAACATTTTTTTACATAAGATTTTTTTGGTTTTTCACTTGGATTTAGAAGGTTTTGTCTTTCTGTTTCCATTCCATTTTTTCTAAGCTCATTAAAGCTTGTTACACTCCAAATATCAGCATCAATATTATAATCTTTTGACAATATCTCTGAAGCAGCGATTACTTCTCTTAAAATAGTTCCAGAGCCTAAAAGTTGAACTTTTGTTTTTCCAGTGCTCTTACCTTCTTTAAATAAATACATTCCTTTTAAAATTCCTTCATCACAACCCTTAGGTTTTTCAGGATGTGAATAATTTTCGTTCATTGCAGTGATGTAGTAAAAAACATTTTCTTTCTTTTCATGCATTCTTCTTAGACCATCTCTAAAAATTGTTGCCATTTCATATGCAAAAGTTGGATCGTAGCTAATGCAGTTTGGGATATTAGATGCCAACAAATGACTGTGGCCGTCTTGATGCTGAAGTCCTTCTCCAGCAAGTGTAGTTCTTCCCGCAGTTGCTCCAATTAAAAAACCTCTCGCTTGAGAGTCACCAGCCGCCCAAGCTAGATCTCCAACTCTTTGAAAACCAAACATTGAATAAAATATATACACCGGGATCATTTCAAGGTCATGATTAGTATATGAAGTACCTGCAGCTATCCACGAAGACATAGCACCTGACTCGTTTATGCCTTCCTCTAACACCTGGCCGCTTTTATCTTCTCTGTATGAACTTAATTGCTCAGAGTCTACAGGCTCATATTTTTGACCTTCGTGAGCATAAATTCCAATTTTTTGAAAAAAACCTTCCATTCCAAAAGTTCTAGCCTCATCAGGTATTATTGGAACCAATCTTGGAGCTACATTTTTATCTCTTAGTACAGCAGTCATCATTCTTACTAAAGCCATAGTAGTTGACATTTCTTTGACACCAGTTGATTTCATAAAAGGTTCAAATATATCTTTCGGCGGTGTTTTTATTTGTTTTGCAAAAGAGGATCTTGCCGGAATAAATCCTCCAAGTTTTAATCTTTTGTCTTTAAGATATTTTATTTCTTCCGAGTCCTCTTTGGGTTTGTAGTATTCAATATTTTTTACCTGTTTATCAGTTAAAGGAACTTTAAATCTGTCTCTATAGTAAAGAAGATCTTCTTCATCCAATTTTTTTTGTTGGTGTGTAGTATTTACACTTTCTCCTGTTTTTCCCATCCCATAACCTTTAATAGTTTTTGCAAGAATTACAGTTGGTGAACCTGTATTTTGCATAGCCGCTGCGTAAGCTGCATATACTTTATGAGGATCATGACCACCTCGGTTTAGTCTCCAAATATCTTTATCTGTCATTGAAGAAACAAGTTCTTTAAGTTCAGGATATTTACCGAAAAAATTTTCTCTAACGTAGGAACCACCTTTGGCTTTGAAAGCTTGGTATTCCCCATCAACACATTCATTCATACGTTTTATTAATAAACCTGTTTTATCTTTAGCTAAAAGTTGATCCCAGTATGAACCCCATATTACTTTGATAACATTCCACCCCGATCCTCTAAAACTTCCTTCGAGCTCTTGAATAATTTTACTATTACCTCTAACTGGTCCATCTAATCTTTGCAGATTACAATTAACTACAAAAATTAAATTATCTAATTTTTCTCTTGCGGCTAATCCTATAGCTCCTAGTGATTCAGGTTCATCCATTTCACCATCTCCTAGGAATACCCAAATTTTTCTACCCTCGTCTTTTACTAAACCTCTATTGATAAGATATTTAAGAAATCTTGCTTGATAGATTGCCATGATTGGACCAAGACCCATCGAAACAGTTGGGAACTGCCAAAAGTTTGGCATCAACCAAGGGTGAGGATAAGATGATAATCCTCCCTTGTTAACCTCTTGTCTAAATCCATCTAACTGTTTTGAAGTTAGCCTTCCTTCTAAAAAGGCTCTTGCGTACATGCCGGGAGCAGAGTGACCTTGAAAGTATATAAGATCTCCACCAAATTTATTATTTTTAGCTCTCCAAAAATGATTCATCCCTACATCATACAAAGTCGCCGCAGAGGCAAATGTTCCGATATGACCTCCTAGTTCTGGACTTTTTTTATTTGCCTTTACCACCATGGCAGCGGCATTCCATCTTATGTAAGCTCTAATCTTCTTTTCAATATTTTGGTCTCCTGGAGATTTTATTTCTGCTTCAGGAGGAATAGTATTAATGTATGGTGTTGTTCTTGTATCAGGAAGGACTAAACCTGATTTATAAGCTTGATTAATAACCTTATTTAATAAAAAGCTTGCTCTAGAAGAACCGTCATTTTCAATAACTGAATTAAGAGACTCGATCCATTCACTAGTTTCAACAGGATCAATATCATCCTTAGAAGCTGGTTCAGCAAAGACTTTTTTAACTTTTCTTATAGGTGTTGCATTACCATTAGATTTTTTAATTTCCTTTTCTACAATAGGCTTTGTTTTTTTTTCTTTTACAGGTTCAAGAGCAGCTTTGCCGTTATCAACTGTAGCTAAGATACTTCCCTCTGATACCTTGTCTCCAATTTTAACTTTAAGATCTTTTATCTTACCTGAGATCAAAGATGGAATTTCAACGCTAGATTTATCACTTTCAATAGTAACCACCGGATCATTTTTATTAATTTGATCCCCTGGTTTGACAAGTACCTCTATAACTTCAACGTCTTTAAAATCCCCAATATCTGGTACTGAAATGTTTTGAGCCATAGTTAGCTATTATAAACTGGCAGCAACATATTAAAAAATAAATAATTAATAAACATTAAAGATTGGGGCAAATGGTCGGATAAGATCAATTTTTGTCACATTTTCTGCTTTTTTTCGTCAATTAATTTTATTCATATGTGCCATGCGTTGGTTAATAAAGTTTTTACTTAAAAAAAGAAATATTGAAACAAATAGAGCAGTTTTAGTTCAGAAAATTATTCTTAAAAAATATCTATTAAGATAAAAAAATAAAAGCTAAGTTAGCTTTTATGGAAAAATTTTTGTGGAAACCTTCTAGCAAAAGAAAAGAGGAATCTCTTTTAGAAGATTTCTCAAAATTCATAAATTTTAAATCAAACTATAATTTTAAAAATTTGTGGAAATGGACTGTTGATCATCCTGAAGAATTTTGGTCAAAATTCTGGGATTACTCAAAGATTATAGGAGATAAAGGTAAAGAAATAATTAAATACAATAAAATTTTTAATCAGACTAAATTTTTTTCAGACTCTAAATTAAATTATGCTGAAAATATTTTAAAGAAAAGGTCACCAGAAATTGCGATAAGCTTTTTATCTGAAAAAGGTTTTGAAGAGGAAATTTCTTGGGAGAAACTTTACGATAAAGTTTGTAGATTTTCTGGTTACTTAAAATCTGTAGGTTTAAAAAAAGGTGACCGAGTTGCAGCTTATGTTCCAAACAAAATTGAGACTATTATAAGTTTTTTAGCTTGTGCAAAAAATGGAGTTATTTGGTCTTCATGTTCTCCAGATTTTGGAACTCAAGGAGTTGTAGATAGATTCAATCAAATTGAACCTAGTATTTTAATTACTTGTGACCACTATTTTTATAATGGTAAAAAAATAAATATTCTTGAAAAAATTGAAGATATTTTGAAGCAAATTCCTTCAATAAAAAAAACTTTAGTGTTTGCATATAATAAGAAAGAAGAGATTAATCTTCAAAATTATATAAACTTTGAAGAAGTTTTAGAAAAAGAAAAAATGGATGAAACTTTTGAACGATTTGATTTTAATCAACCTATTTATATTCTCTATTCAAGTGGCACTACGGGAAAACCAAAATGCATAACACACGGAGCTGGAAACGTTTTAATTGAACATAATAAAGAGTTCATGCTTCATTGCGATATCAGGAATAATGAAAAATTATTTTATTATACTACAACGGGCTGGATGATGTGGAATTGGTTGGTTGGAGGATTAGCTACAGGTTCCTCAATATTTCTATTCGATGGAGCGCCTGTTTATCCAAAAATTGATACCTTGTTAGAATATTGTCAAAATAAGAAAATTAATCTTTTTGGCGTAAGCGCTAAATATATCGATCATTTGAAAAATGAAAAATATGATAGTAAAAATCTGGATTTAAGTTCAGTAAAAATAATTACTTCTACTGGCTCCCCTTTAGCTGAAGAAAGTTTCAAGTATGTATATGATAATATAAAGAATGATGTACATCTTGCATCTATCGCTGGTGGAACAGATTTAGTTGGCTGTTTAGTTTTAGGAAACCTTTACTCAAATGTATGCATGGGAGAAATTCAAGGGCAAAGCTTAGGTATTGATGTGGATGTTTTTACCGATATAGGAAAAAGTGTGAAAGACGGAGAGAAAGGGGAGCTAGTAGTTAAAAAACCTTTTCCATCCATGCCTGTAAAGTTTTGGGGTGATGATGAAGGACAAAAATATCATAAAGCTTATTTCAATAGATTTAAAAATATTTGGCATCATGGCGATTTCATTGAGCGAACTAAAAATAATGGATTTATTATGAGAGGAAGATCTGATGCCACTTTAAACCCTGGAGGCGTTAGAATAGGGACATCAGAAATTTACCAACAAGTCGAAAATATAGATTTCATCACCGAGGGACTTGTTGTAGGACAAGATTACAATGATGATGTAAGAATTGTCTTGTTTATTACTACAAAAAACAATGAAGAGTTAGACGATAAAAAAATAAAATTAATTAAATCAAGAATAAGAAAAAACTGCTCACCAAAACATGTTCCTTCTATAATTATTAAAGTGCCAGAAATTCCTAGGACAAAAAGTGGAAAAATAGTTGAACTAGCTGTTAGAAAAGTAATTCATGGAGAAACTATCAATAATAAAGAGGCAATAGCCAATCCTGAGGCTTTAAAATATTTCAAGAATATTCCTCAGCTAAAATAATTTGCACAATTTTTGTGTAACATTGAGTGAAGCTCAATAAGCTTCTCAAAACTCTTGTTATAACCTCCACCTAAAACACCACATAATGGAATATTCCTAGAATAGAAGTTTTCAATTACTATTTGATCTCTTTTATTTATCCCATCATCAGTAATCTTAAGTTTGCCTAAACGATCTTCAAAATGTATATCAACTCCGGCAACATAAAATACAAAATCAAACCTGTCTTTGTTAAGCTCCTTTAAATTCTTATGAAGAATATTTAAGTACTCTTCATTCTCCATATGATCTTGAAGTTCAATATCAATATCACTTTTAGATTTCTTTGCAGGATAATTAGAGGCACAGTGCATACTAAATGTTAGAACATTTTTGTCATTTTTGAATATTTCTGAATTTCCATTTCCTTGGTGAACATCTAAATCGATTATTAGTGCTCTTTTTGCGTATCCTTTATTTTTTAAGTAATTTGCTGCAACAGCTACATCATTAAAGACACAGTAACCAGCACCACAGTCAAAGGTAGCATGATGGCTGCCGCCAGCAGTATTGCATGCTAATTTAGCGTCTAATGCAAGTTTACTTGCCAAAACTGTTCCGCCAGTAGCTACAAAAGATCTTCTTACAATGCTGTCGTTAATAGGAAAACCAATTTTTTTTTGAAGTTTTAAATCTAAAGTCTTATTTTTTATATGGTTTATATATTCTAAGGAGTGGGATGTTTTCATAGTTGAAATGGAACATTCTTTTGGAATGTGGAATTTTTTTACAACTTTTTCTTCAATTAAATGATCGGCTAAAGCACCGAACTTTTGAATAGGGAATTTATTATCGTCATTAATTTTAGCTACATAGTCAGGGTGATTAACTATAGGTAGTTCCATTTAAAAATATTTTATCTTTCAACACACATTGCAATACCCATACCACCACCAATGCAAAGAGTTGCTAAACCTTTTTTTACATCTCTTTTAATCATCTCGTGTATCAAGGTAACTAAAATCCTAGTTCCAGATGCACCTATTGGATGCCCTAATGCAATAGCTCCTCCATTTACATTTACTTTTTCCTCAGGAATAGCGAGGGTTTTAATTACGGCGAGACTTTGTGCAGCAAAAGCCTCATTAATTTCAAAAAGATCAACATCTTTTATATCCCATCCCGCAAGCTCTAAAGCTTTTTTTGATGAGGGAATCGGTCCTGTTCCCATTAAAGCCGGATCAACACCACAACTAGCCCAAGACTTTATTGAAATTAATTTATCTATACCCCTTTTTTCCGCTTCTTTGCTATTAATCAATGCAACAGCTGCCGCTCCATCATTTATTCCAGAAGCATTTCCAGCGGTCACCGTACCATCTTTTTTGAAAACAGGTTTTAATCTTGATAAAGCATTAAGATTTACACCCTCTCGAGGATGTTCATCAATATTGAAATTAATTTCTGCTTTTTTTAATTTTATTTTAAAGTCTATTATTTCATTTTTAAACTTATTTTGTTTCTGAGCTTTTAAAGCTTTTTCTTGAGATTTTAGTGCAAATTTATCCTGTTCTTCTCTTGTAATTTGAAATTTTTCAGCAACATTTTCAGCAGTAACACCCATGTGATAACCATTAAAAGCATCCCAAAGCCCATCCTTAATCATCGTATCTATAATTTCGGTGTCACCTAATTTTTTTCCATCTCTTAAATGTATGGCATGAGGCGCCAACGACATATTTTCCTGTCCGCCAGCAATGACAATGTTTGAATTCCCTGATCTAATACTCTGAAAGCCGGATACTATCGATCTAATACCAGATCCACATACTTGATTTACTGTAAAAGCTGGCACCTCTTTTGGAATACCTGATTTTATGGAAGATTGTCTAGCTGGGTTTTGACCTGCACCACCAGTTAAAACTTGTCCCAAAATTACTTCGTCTATATCATTATTATTTAAATTTGAATTTTTTATAATTTTTGAGATAACGCTAGAACCGAGTTTTTCACTAGGGATATTTTTAAGAGATCCACCCAAAGAACCAACAGCAGTTCTCAAAGCTGAAGTAATATGAACACTTTCCATAAATTTAATTTATACTTTTAAGGTTTATTTTCAATTGAATTATCATTTCTTGTTAAAGCTAAAAGAATTGCGAGTATTAAAAATATATAAGTTGTATTTCCTGTTGTAAAAAAACTTCCTGTACTTTTAATTGGAAAAATTTCAGCAATAAATAGAAAAATAAATGGAATTATTAATTTATTTTCTTTTAAAGAAGATCTAGTAATATATTTTTTATAAAATGTTTTATAAAACGTGATTATAAATATACTTAAGATAATAACCAACCCAAAAACACCTGTCTCTGTCAAAATTTCTAAATAATAATTATGTGGATGCATATTACATGCATATTGTTTTTGTTCGTTTTTTACAGGCCTTTTATGACAAAAATATCTAAAATTTTTAATCCCGCCACCAATATATTTATGCATTAACCAAGTTTCATAAAAAGTGCTAAACTCTTGGAAATGAGACAATGGTCTTGTCTTTTTATCTTCAATTAACGAAATAGAAATCATTGAAGTTACAGAACCGTAAAAATTTCTAAAATTATTTTTTATTTCAGAATTAAAATTAAAAAGAAGAGTAAAAACAACCACAAAAATTAAAGTAAAATGGAGAAAAAATTTTCTTAGCTGCTTATGGGAGATGAGTATTAAAAAAACAATCATTAAAAACAGAATTAAATTTATTCTATTTCCTGCCAAAATTATGCTAATTGAAAATAGTACAAACAAGATAGGAAGGAAAAAAAAAGTAATTTTTTTAATTTTTCCTAAATTAAAAAAAATCGGCAGTACAAAAAATGTAAAAAGAGAAAATCGCTGAATGTATCCACCTGCAATCAATTCTTCTCCAAAAGGTCCTCCTAATTTTCTACTTCCCTCTATAATTTCATAGCCAAAAACGTCTTTTCCAAAAACAAGTTGAATAATAATGTCTATAGATACAAATAAAGAACAAATTGTACATGAAATGAAAAAATATTTTAAGTTTAAAACTTTATTCTCAATAAGAATTTTTATTGAGATATAAAGGAATAGATACTTCAAAAAAAATAAAGATTTGATGCTGGTTGCGAGATATCCAAGACCATGGCTAGTCTCATGGAAAAGTTTATTAGTATAAAAGAAAAAATCAGCTGAGACACTTGAAAAAAATACTAAAATAAAAAATAAGAATATTAATTTATCTTCAATAAAAAATTTTAGAGAAAAATTATTTATTTTGAATATAAAAAAAGCAGATAAAATTATAAGAATTGTATTTATATTTATAATCATATTTCCTGCAATAAAACTCACTGGAAAAGCCGCAAATAAGATACTAAAATATGTTGTTTGATTTTTTGATGGATTTAAAAATAAATGCATTTATATGATACTAATATATTTTTTATAATATGTATAAACTTCAAAAAATAAAATTAAATATAAATACGTATAAACAAATAAGCGCCTGTAGCTCAACTGGATAGAGCGCTTGGCTACGGACCAGGAGGTTCTGGGTTCAAATCCTAGCAGGCGCACCAAATATGAAAAATTTAAGTAAAATTCATTCACTCATTATAATTTTGATTTTAGGTTTTGTTTTAAGAATAATAGCCAACGTTAACTTTGGGGATACTGAATTAGCAAATGAATGGGGTGTTTTATTTCACAACTTCAAAATTTCAGGAATATTAGGTTATAATGTTGTTATAGGTGATTTTTATGCAGCACCCAAATTTGTTGAAAACAATGAAGAGATCCTACCATCGGCGTTCATGCCTCCATTGTATTTTTTCTTTATTTATCTAGTAGATAAATTATCTTTTGCTTTTTTTGATACTGTTCAATTATTAATCTTTATTCAAATTATACTAAATTTAATTTCAATTATAATTTTATATAAAATTTTAATAAAATTTGTAAGTAAGCTTACATCAAATTTAATTTGTTTAATTTTTACATTTTTTCCAATAAATATTTACGGCGCAGTACAAGTTTCATCTATCACATTACAAATATTTTTAATTCTTTCTTTTTTATTTTTTTTATTAGAGCTTTCCAAAAATAAAAATTTTAAAAATATCTTAATATTTTCTTTTTTTTCAGGGTTATTGATTTTAATTAGAGGAGAGTTTTTTATATTTTACTTATTCTCTTTGATTTATTTTTTCATATTTAATGAGAAAAAAATTAAAATTTTGCTTATTTCTGCAATATTGACTTCATTAATCATTTCACCTTATTTGGTAAGAAATTTTATAAATTTTGACACTATAGTCTTAACAAAATCTTTTGGGTATAACCTTTTAAAAGGAAATAATCCTTCAATGCAAGTAGAAGGTGATCCAGAATTTATAGAAATAAATTTCAACAGAAATGATTTAGAAATTAGAACTGATAGTAAATATGAAATAAATTTAGATAATTTTTATAAAATAGCAGCAATTGAATATTTAAAAGAAGAACCAATAAAGTATATAAAATTTTATTTTATAAAAGTTTTTTCTTTTTTGACAATTAATTTGGACTCCAGCGATCCAAATTATTATCACCCAATGCATGTATTTCCAAAGCTATTGATATCTTTTTTCAGCATTTTAGGCGCTATATTGTTAATTAAAAAAAAAGGTTTTTTTCAATTTTTATCAATTTTTTATTTGATAAATATTTTATTTTTTTCGATTTTTTTTATTCTTCCAAGATTTAGCTTAATACTTCTTCCGGTAAAATTATTATTATCCTCTTTTATTATTGAAAAACTAGGAAGAAAATATATCGATAAGTTCTCTTAAAATTTTCCCCGTTGAATATTTTTGTTTCCAATTAGGGTAATGTTTTTTAAATTTTTTCATACTCGAGACATACCATATATGATCACCGACTCTATTTTGATTTAAAATTTTTCTTTTAATCTTAATTTTTTTAATTTTTTCAACTTTATTAAGAGCCTCAATTATAGAACAGTTTGAAAACCTACCACCACCAGCATTGTAAACCTCACCACTTCTTGGTTTATTATAATATTCCCAGAAACAAGATACCAAATCTTCACTATGAATATTGTCTCTTACTTGCTTCCCTTTGTAGCCAATTAAAGTGTAAGAATTATTTTTTATAGATGCTTTCACTAGATAAGATAAAAATCCATGTAATTTAGCCCCAGAGTGATTTGGTCCAGTTATACAACCAGCTCTAAAACAAACTGTTTTAAGACCTGAATTTTTACCATACTCTTGAACTATTAAATCGGCATAAGATTTTGATGTACCAAAAAAACTATGGGTACAATTATCAATCGACATGCTTTCATCGATGCCAAAATAGTATTTATGATTTCGTTTAATTTCCCATCTAGTTTTTTTTTCTATTAAGGGTAAAAAATTTGGATTATCACCATACACTTTATTAGTGGACATAAAAATAAACGGTACTTTTGGGCAATACATCCTGGTTAACTCAAGCATATTTAAGGTTCCTTTTGCATTAATATCAAAATCAACAAAAGGTTTATTTTTTGCCCAATCATGTGAAGGTTGTGCAGCAGCGTGTATAATAATTTTAATATTTTTCTTATATCTTTT
>Ga0255759_10003413_pt1 | contig 13930 bp, 11 predicted proteins | sample 101ome_20_FD_179959 | JGI IMG/M metagenome (GOLD analysis project Ga0255759, IMG submission 179959) | Coastal salt marsh microbial communities from the Groves Creek Marsh, Skidaway Island, Georgia - 101404AT metaG (version 2) | ecosystem: Environmental > Aquatic > Marine > Intertidal zone >...
GGAGATGGGTTTCAAAACCGAGGCCCTGCTGCGCGACCACGTCAAGGATGCGGAAGGCAAAAAGCACGACCTGATTATGCTGAGCCATGACGTCCAGGCCGTGCAGAACATGATGGAAGCCTACGGCCTGAATCAGGCTTTCTGAGCCGGCGGCCGCATCAGGAAGAAAACCACGTAGGCCGCCAGACACAGTGCGCCGGCAACCCGATACGAGATGGTATAACTGCCGGTATAGCCGTAAAGCCAGCCCATCACGCCCGGGCCCGCTGCTACGCCGCACAGCATGATCATGTTGGACCAGGCGAACAGCCGGCTGTAGTGCTTCAGCCCATAAAACTCGGCGATGATCAAGGGATGCAACATCAGGAGATTGCCGACACTGCCACCAAATAACGCGAAACCCAAGTACATGAGATAGACCGATTCCGCGCCCGCAATCAGCAGCAGCGCCACGGCCTGCAGCAGAACCATGACCATCGCAAACCGCAGCGTGGCAAAGTAATCGAGGATGAAAGCACCAAGCAGTCGGCCGGCAATACTGAAGGCCGGCAGGATCGCGATACCAACAGCCGCCTCCGCTACCGTCAGCCTCTCACTCAATATCCCGAACTGGTGCGCAATACCTCCCACCTGCGCCAGCATAATCAGCACGAAGGCACAGGACATGGCCCAGAAGAAGTGCTGCGCCGTCGCCTCAGAAAAAGACAACCCGTCCAGATCAGCCGGGTTACCCGTCACCTGGCCGTCAGGTTCGAGTCCCAGGTGCGCCGGCGAGGAACGGATCAACAGCAGCGTTACCGGAACAACCCCCATGAAAAAGAACAGTGCCAGCCAATTCATCGCTGCGGCAAAGCCGAACTGCTCCACCAGGGTGGCAGACACCGGGGTCACCACCATGCCCCCCACGGAAAGTCCGGTAGAGGCGATACTGAGCGCCCGCGCCCGCTGGACCATAAACCAGCGGGCGATGAGGGTGGTCGAAGGCAGAATGCTGGTAAAGCAGTAACCGATACCGAAGACCGAGTACACGAGGTAGAGCTGCAGCATGTTGTCGACTCTGCCCAGCAGCAACAGGCTCGCCGCTGCAAGCGCCGCACCACCTGTCATGATCCAGCGGATGTCTATCTTTTCCATCACAGGTGCAATCACCAGCCCGGCGAGCCCACTAACGAAAAAGAAAATGGAGACAGCAAAGGACGCAGCCTCGATCGAGAACCGCGGATCGTCACCCAGCGCCTGAACGATAATGGCATGGTTATAGAAACCCAGCCCGGATGAAAACAACAGCACAACGAACAGCGCCGCGACAATCTTCCAGCCGTAGAAGGACACGTTGATCATGCCTGGCGTCGATCCTCGACAATCGTACCCACGGCCCTGGCCTCTTGCTCGTGGGATTCCTCACGCCAGTTTTCCTGCAAAGCCGCCTCGTACCAGGCCTGCATCCCGTCGAGATTGAGCAGCCGCTCGCAGTAGGCGGCTGATTCCAGCGACAGTGGCAACTGGTATGACTGGACGCGATAGGCAACCGGGCAGAAGAATGCGTCAACGGCACCAAAAACCGCACCACCGAGAAAGGGGCCGCTAAATCTGTGTAGTGCCTCCTGCCAGATTTCATCGATTCGAGTGATATCACGCTGCAAGTCACTGGCGACTTCATGCATGACAACCGTGATAGCGCAGTTCATAGGGCAGATATTGCGCAGACTGGAGAAACTGCTGTGCATCTCAGCGGCTGCGCAACGTGCAAAGGCCCGCGCCTCTTCCTCGCTGGGCCAGACACCGTCATGGCGTTCTGCCAGGTATTCCGCAATGGCGAGTGAATCCCAGATCGCCCTGCCGTTGTCGAAGAGACAGGGGACTGTACCGGCAGGAGAGAACGACCTGAACTTTGCAAAATTGTCAGGCGCCTCGAAGGTCTCCATGCACTCTTCGAATTCAATGCCAAGCTCCTGCATCAGAATCCAGGGTCTGAGCGACCATGACGAATAGTTTTTGTTGGCGATATAAAGCTGGTACACAACCCGTCCCCTCTGTTTGAACGGTTCCACCCGGAAGAGCGAAAACTCTACCGGGAAACACGCTTAATCCCAATCCAATTTTCTTTAAAACTCTGCACACGCTAAGAGATCGGGTTATGATACGTTCCGCGATCAACCTACTTCAGGGAAAAACCATGAAGAGAACACTACTGCTTATTCTCTTAACCGCATTTGTTGCCTCCGGCTGTTCCACAGTACAGCAGAGAAACACGTGTATCGTTGCCGGCACTATCGCCGGTGCACTGGCCAATGGGTCAGGGGACGACGACAAGGGGGAAGACGCTGCCGTTGGCGCCCTCGCGGGTGGTGCGGTGGCCTGGCTCATCTGCCGTGGGGGTGAATCTGACCTTGATGGCGACGGCGTCAGTGATGAAAACGACCGTTGCCCGGGCACGCCAGCCGATGTCCAGGTTGATACTCGCGGCTGTGCCATCGACTCCGATAATGACGGTGTTGCTGATTACATGGATCAGTGCCCGGATACGCCGAGCGGTGCTGCCGTCGACAGCAATGGCTGTGCCTTGGATTCAGACGGTGATGGTATCAAGGATTACGCCGATCAGTGCCCGAACTCTGCCCGTGGTGCAGTCGTTGACAGCACCGGTTGTGAGGGTGACGACGACAACGATGGCGTAGCCAACAGTGCAGATCAGTGCCCGACAACTCGAGCCGGTGCCGTTGTCGATGCCGATGGTTGTCAGGTCATTTTCACGCTCGAGGGGGTCCACTTCGAGTACGATAGCGCTGACTTGACAAGTGCTGCCGAGCAGCACCTTGCAGATATCGTGATCGAGCTGGAAGAGCATGGCGATGTCCATGTCAGCATTGAAGGCCACACCGACAGTGTAGGCTCTGACGACTACAACCAGGGTCTCTCTGAGCGTCGCGCCGCCTCTGTCAGCAGCTACCTGGCAGGCGCGGGCATCGCGGCTGATCGCATGAGCTCGAAAGGCTTTGGTGAATCGAAGCCGATCGCGTCTAATGATACGGATGCCGGACGTGCCGATAATCGCAGGGTTGAGCTGCTCGTCTCTCATCACTGATTCAGCAGACATAGGAGAAACCCCGACTTCGGTCGGGGTTTTCTTCATCCTCCAAGAGGCGATATAGTCCAGCATTAATTTTTTCGGACAGCGCCATGACTGAATCCCCCGAAGGCTATGATGTTCAAGCCGTTGAATCCTGGATTCGCGACCACGTCGACAGCCTCGAACCCCCTTTCGAGTGGATCCGCCTGGAAGGCGGTCATTCCAACCTGACATTCAAACTGATCGACTCACAGGGTCGTGAGGCTGTCATTCGCCGTCCGCCACAGGGGCAGTTGCTGCCAAAGGCCCATGACATGAGCCGGGAGTGGGCCCTGATTTCTGCCCTCGGCCCGACACCGGTACCTGTACCCGCTGCTCTCGGATTTTGCGAAAGCCCTGATGTCACCGGCGCCTGGTTTTATGTTATGGGTTGCATCAACGGCCGGCCGCTGTACACCAATGAAGACACCGAATCCTGGGTTCCTGAGGACAAGCGGCTCACCATGGCCAACTCCTTCGTCGATGTCCTGGCAGACCTGCACGATGTTGACCCCATGGCGGTCGGCCTCGGCGATCTCGGCAAACATGACAGCTACGTCGCCAGACAGCTGCGTACCTGGTACCGATCCTGGAACGCCTCGATTGAAGGCGCAGAGTACGATGATCCGAGAGCCCACGACCTGCAGCAGTTTTTCCTCGACAACCTGCCTGATCAGGGCCCAATCCGCGTTGTGCACGGCGACTATGGTCCACACAACTGTCTGATCGGACCGGATTCCTCGGTTGCTGCCGTCGTCGACTGGGAGATCAGTACGCTCGGCGATCCCCTGGCGGACCTCGCCTATGCCCTGAACTTCTTCCCCGATCCGACTGATGCGATTCCAATCGCACCCGAGGCCGCGACCGCTGTGCCCGGCTTTCCAACCCGGATGCAAATGGCTGAAAGGTATGCCGAACGAACCGGTCGGGATTTGTCGAATATTGACTACTACTTCGGCTTTAACCGCTGGAAGTCAGCCTGCATTGTGCATGGCGTCTACGCCCGCTACATGCAGGGGCAGAAAAGCAGCGAAGGCGTTGATCTGCCTCACATGAAGACACGTATTGAAGGTGCATTGACCATGGCCGAGCAGGCCGTTAGCAGGCTTTGATCAGAGTTTTCATTGTTCTAGTTGTCGCATGCGCCAGCATCCCGATATCCGCAGAAACATCGTTCCCTGAACTTTCGAAACAGGGCACGCTGTTGCGCCTGCAGGGTGACTTCGCGGCGGCTGCTGACATTGAGCGGCGCCTGATTGATGAGGCCGACAGCCCGATCGGGCAGATCTTTGCGCTGAATTCAATCGTCACGCATCTGACTTGGGATGGCATCACGACCCAGTACGACGCGGCACTTGAGCAACATGCTGAGACGGTTTTCGCCTGGTGCCAGCCGCTTCTGGCGAGGCAGCCCGATCATGTCACGGCCAACTACTACTGCGGCCAGACTAATTTCGCCCTCTCTTACTTCCACGCGCTGCGGGGGCGCTACTTCCAGGCGGGCCAACACGGCACTCGTTCAATCGATCAGCTCGAGGCTGCCCTGAGCGCTGACCCGGATTTCATCGATGCCAAGATGCACCTGGGCGTGGGTTATTACGTCGCTGATAATTTGCCGCCCTTCATCAAGATGTTCAGCCGCGTGCTCTGGTTTATTCCCACAGGCAACTCCGAGAAAAGCCTGCCTTACCTGCGCGACGTCGTGGAAAGCGGCGATGAGTATCGTGACGTGGCTCGCTACATCTACGCCACACTACTGATGGATCAGGAAGACGGTCGCCTCGAAGCGAAGAACCATCTCTACACGCTGATTGATCGCTACCCAGCCAACTACCGCTTCCAGTTACGCTTGATCTCATTGCATCTGATGGACGATGAATTCGAACAATCCCTGGCGGTAACCAATCGCTACCTGCAGACCGAGCCGGAAGAACCAGAGAAAAGCCTGGCCGAGATCTGGAAAGTTCGCGCCTTGCTCGGCCTGTCACGCCGCGCTGAAGCCATCGACCTCTTCCAGGTGGTCGACCCAATATTTTCTGAGGGGCAACACGAACTGCCTGACTGGAGCACTGCCTGGCATCTTCTGACCCGTGGTCAAATTGCAGACGTGAGCCGGCAGCGGGAGCAAGCGAGGGGGATTTACAAACAAATACTCGACCTTGACCGAAAAACCTACATCAACCCGAAAATTGTCGACGCTGCCAAAGCCGGGCTGGCCAGCCCCTATGAGCTGAACTAGTCCTGCCGGACGTATGAACTGCTTTTAGTCGCGCCAGAATGTCGTTTTAAACGACGCCCCTTCCTGCGCCAGAATCTCCTCAGCGTTCTCCGCCACATCTTCCCAGCCAGCATCGAGGCCAAGATCTACGCCCTTGTTAGCGAACACCATGTCGGAGGCAAACCGGCCGCGGGCAGCCTGAATGACTCGACCATTCGGTGCATCCTCGGAAACCATGAAAATCGCCGCCGGCGTCACCAGTTTCGGGTGATTGGCCGGATCTGGGTTGTCGGCATCAATGCTGGAGCCGGGCACACTCGCCGTCATGCGGGTTGCCGCACCCGGCGACAGGCAGTTCACATGCACATTGTGAGAAGCACCTTCGCGCGACAGGTTATTCATCAAACCCACCATGCCCATCTTGGCCGCGCCGTAATTGCCCTGACCGAAACTCCCCAGGATGCCGGAGACAGAGGAGGTAAACAGAATTCGCCCATAGTTCTTCTCATACATGATCGGCCAGGCGTGCCAGGTTACATAGGCCGAGCCGTTCAGGTGCACATTGATGACAATATCCCATTCATCCAGTGTCATTTTCTTGAAAGACTTGTCCCGCAGGATGCCGGCATTGTTGATCAGGATATCGACCGTGCCAAATTCATTGACGGCGGTCTCGACGATCCGTTTTGCCCCCTCCCGATCAGAGACAGAGTCCTTGCTGGCAACCGCGGTGCCGCCAGCCGCACGGATTTCTTCGACAACCATATCAGCAGCATCGCCCTGACCGGAACCATCGACGGATCCCCCAAGATCGTTAACCACGACCTTGGCGCCGAGCCGGGCCAGCTCGAGCGAATGCTCTTTGCCGAGTCCGCCACCCGCACCGGTGACGATCGCAACTTTTCCTTCAAAGCTCATTTTTAATCTCCTGTCTTTACTCGTTGTATTGGCATAATTACTACATTTCTAAGACATCCCGAGAGATAGCAGGTTATCCAGTGGCCTGTAGAGCTCCTCGAGATAATTCATATCTTCTTCCGCCAGTTCAATCGATGGCGCCTCCAGCAACTGTTCCAGCTGTTCGAGACGGCTGACGCCAATGATCGGTGCCGTCACCCCGGGTTTCTGACAGAGCCAGGCCAGTGAAATCTGCGCGGAGGTCTTGCCGTATTTTTCAGCGACCGCGTCGACCCGGCCAGCAATCTGGAAGTCCATCTCACCGCGATACAGGCTGCCGGTGCGGTTCTTGTCCATGCCCTTCGAGCGGTTGGTCGTTCCCGCATCGAGAGAACCCCGGTAGGCTCCGGCGAGGATGCCTCGCGCCAGCGGTGACCAGGGCGTAATAGCAATACCTGTCTTTTCGCAGTAGGGCAGCATCTCCCGCTCTTCCTCGCGATAGATCAGGTTGTAATGGTTCTGCATCGAGATGAATTCAGACCAGCCATTCATTCTTGCGGTCAACTGCAGTTCTGCGAACTGCCAGGCAAACATGGAGGAGGCGCCAAGGTACAGCACCTTCCCGGCCTTGCGCAGGTCATGCAGGGCTTCGAGCATCTCTTCAATGGGCACCGGCACGTGAAACGGCAGGCCATGGGGGTGACGGTGAATCACAAGGTGATCGATGTATTCCATGCCGAGCCGCTTCAATGACGCATCAACACCTTCCATGATGTGCTTGCGCGACAGACCAACATTGTTGGGGCTGGCACCCATCGGCATGGCGACCTTGGTGGCGAGCACGTAATCTTCGCGCGGCGCCAGCTCTCTTAAAATTTTGCCGACCAGCGCTTCGCTGGTGCCGAGACCGTAGACATCAGCACTGTCGAAATAGAACAACCCCGATTCCAGCGCCTTCTCGATAATAGGCCGGGTTTCATCGTAACCCAGGGTCCAGTCGCCCTGATGGCCTCGTCCTGGCTCACCGAACCCCATCGTGCCAAGCGCCAGCTCCGAGACCTGTAATCCGCTGTTCTGACCAAACTGTACCGCTTTCAGCATCGCTGCTTATCCCCGGTGAAAACATGGATAGTAGCAGCAGTATCCGCCAATGGAGATAGCCCGAGCAAGCGATTACAATGCGGAGCTCAAAGCCGGCAACAAGACAGCAAGAGGACGCACCATGGATCTCGAAACGTTGAAATTCGATATCGAAGACGGTATCGCCACCATCACACTGAGTCGCCCGGACGCGGCCAATGCGCTCGACCTCACCATGGCACGTGAGCTCTCTGATGTCGCCATTATTTGTGACGAAGCCGATGACGTCCGCGTCGTCGTGATTCGAGGTGAAGGCAAAATGTTCTGTGCCGGCGGCGATCTCTCGGTTATGGGTGATGCCGGTGGCGCAGCACCCGCCGTGATCAAACAGATGGCGGGTGATCTGCACATGGCGCTGTCGCGCCTGAACCGCATGGACGCGCCAGTCATTGCCGCTATCAATGGCACCGCCGCGGGCGCCGGGTTCAGCATCGCGGTCGCAACCGATCTCGCCATCGCGGTCGATTCTGCAAAGTTCACCATGGCCTATACCAACGCAGGACTCTCACCTGATGGCAGTTCTTCCTACTTCCTGCCAAGACGGGTCGGCGATCGCAGGGCGCGAGAGCTGATGCTGACCAACCGCCTGTTATCAGCGCAGGAGGCACTCGACTGGGGCATCCTCAATCAGGTCGTTTCTGCCGAGGAATTCGACGACGCCGTCGCCAAACTTGCCGGTAGTCTTGCTACCGGGCCGACCAGGGCCTTTGGCCAGGTCAAGCAACTGTTGACCGCGTCGTTCGACAACGGGCTCGAGACCCAGATGGAACTCGAGACCCGGGGAATCTCAGACATGGCGAGATCAGCCGACGGCCAGGAAGGCATTAGTGCATTCCTGAATAAACGCAAGCCTGACTTTAAGGGCAGATAAAGCCGCACCGGACACTGCATCCATGTCGATGCCATTCGCGTAAGATCGATAAGGCCAAAGAGTAGCCTAGCGCATGCCCCAGACGTCACGAATCTTACTGCTCCTTTTCGTCTTCCTGGCAGCGGTGACAGCGACCAGCGAGGCGAATCGTGATTCAATGCCCAGCCATCACACCAAGCGCGGGTTTCAAAACACCAACGTCCAGTGGGACTATAAAGGTGCCTGGCATGTCCTGAAATCGCGGTTTTTCTCTGGCGAATGGCAGGGCTATGACAAAAAGCGAGACATCGTTGCCACCGCTAAACCCGCCCTGGCGGCGCCGACGTCCAGCAACGTCACCGTTACCTGGATCGGGCATGCCACCGTCCTGATCCAGCACCAGGGTATCAACGTCCTGACCGACCCCATTTTCAGCAAGTTCGCGTCGCCCTTCTCGTTTGCCGGTCCTGCGCGCATTTCACAGCCCGCATTGACGCCGGAGACACTGCCGAAGATCCACGCCGTGGTCATTTCCCACGATCACTACGATCATCTCGACACAGCCTCAATCAGAACCCTCGGCGATACCCCAACCTACTACGTGCCACTGGGCATCAAGCGCTGGATGGTCGGAAAAGGCATCTCAGCAGATCGGGTTGTCGAGATGGACTGGTGGGACTCGGCAACGCTTTCGGTTGACGGCAAGGACGTTGTGATCACTGCCACACCGTCACAACATTTCTCTGGACGCGGCCTGCATGACAGGAATCACACCCTGTGGGCATCCTGGAGTATTGTCTGGCCGGATTATCACGCCTGGTTCGGCGGCGACACGGGTTACAACGAAATCGACTTCGCCGAGATTGGCAGACATTTCGGTGACATTGATTTCGCGATCATCCCCATCGGAGCCTACAAACCCCGCGACATCATGGGGCCAATCCATGTGAACCCTGCCGAGGCCGTCCTCATTCACCGCGATCTGAAGGCCCGACATTCTATGGCAATCCACTGGGGTGCATTCCGCCTCGCTGCTGAAGGCGTGCTCACACCGGCAGCGGATCTCGCCAGCGCACTGCAAGCGGCTGGCATCAGTGACAACGAATTTGGTACCTTTGCCATCGGCGAGACCCGCCGGTATCGGACAAGGGAACTGTCTGAACTATGACTTCAATCCATTGGCTGTCTGGTGCCATCATTATTCTCTGCCTCACGGCGAGCCGGATAGTGCTGGCCAGTGAGCTTGTCATCGTCCTGTCGTGGGACGGTCTCCGCCATGATTATCTCGACGTAGCCAACTTCCCTGCGTTGCAGCGTATGGCCGACAATGGCGTTCGTGCCAAGCTGATCCCCGGTTATCCCTCCGACACTTTCCCCGGCCACATCATGATGGCGACCGGCGCTGAAATCTCCGTACACGGTATCGTCAGCAACGCGTTCATCGACCGCGAGACCGGCTACCATGCCTACTCAAACGACGCGAGCCTGATCCGGGCCGAACCGCTCTGGGTTACCGCAGAGCGACAGGGGAAGAAAGCGGCTGTCTACTTCTGGCCAGGGTCGGAAACGGCCTGGCGGGGCACGGCCGCAACCTACCGGATGGCGCCGTTCGACAACGATCGGGCCGAGTCAGAGAAAGTCACAAAAATGCTGAATTGGATCGATCTGCCGGCAGCTGACCGACCCAGCCTGATCATGAGCTACTGGCGCGGCGCAGATACCGAGGCACATGTCAAAGGCCCGCTGCATGCCGACGTGATAGCTTCGCTGCAGGTACAGGACCAAGAACTGGGTCGACTGATTGATGCTATTGAGCAGCGCGGCCTCTGGCCAGATACCACGCTCTTTGTCGTCGCTGACCATGGCATGAGCGAGGTCAATAACAACATTCTGGTATCAGCAGCCCTTGAAGAGGCAGCCGTATCAGCGCGGGTTGTGGGCGGCTCTTCTATGAAGCGAATCTTCCTTAGCGATCAAGATCAGCTGGCCGCAGCGCTCTCGACACTGCGAGGCCTAGAAGGCCTGGATGTCTTCGCTGGTGCAGAAATACCGCCTGCCCTGCGCCACCCGGGCAGGACCGGCGATATCCTGGTGACGACGCGACCGCCCAATGAACTCGATATCGACAACTCCTTTCTGGGCAGGCTGCGACGCGCTGTCATGTCCCTCATGGGCTGGGGAACCGGTGCACACGGCTACCACCCATCAGAGCCCGATATGGCTGCCACCTTCCTCGCTCTCGGGGCAGGGGTCAGCCCGGAAACTGAATTGGAATCAGTTCACCAGAAACAGCTGGCGCCTACCATCGCCGCTCTACTTGGGATCGCGCCACCACTGTCAGCCAGCCAGGCGCCGCTTGTTTTAACAGGCGGGGCCCGTTAGTCGCGTGCACGACTCACGTCTATCTGCCTGCCCAGTGCCGGAACATCGACCGTGCCGAGGCGCCGCAATTCGCTGATCAGTGCATCAGAAACCAGCGTGTCTGAGACCACCAGTGGCCAGCCTTCGAACATCGTGTAGTTCTCGCCACCTTTCGCGGTGAAAGAACCCGTCACCAGCTTGTAGGTCCTCATCTCATCCAGGGGTTCACCACCGACCTCCGCACTGAGCAGTCGGCTACCGGCTGGCCGCATGCCGTCGTAAGTCAGCTTCACACCAGAAAACTGGGACAGGCCATATTCCAGTGACAAACCTTTTTCGAACACCTGGCGCAAGGCGCTGCCTGGCAGAGTCACGACCGAAACCTGGTCAATGAAAGGAAACACATTGAGCACTTCTTCCACCGTGACATCACCCGCCTGGATATCCGCACGAATAGCGCCCGCAGGCATCAGGCCAACATCGGCGCTGGAGAAATCTTTCAACATATCCGACATGAGGTTGCCCAGCGTCGACTCCCTATAGTAGCGCCTGAGTGCCTGGCCGCTAAGCGAACCAACGACTTCCGTCAGACGCGGATGGGTCGCTCTCGCTTTGCTGATCAGCGCCGTGATACGCGAGTCTTCGGCCAACAGGTCAGCATTGACGGGTATCAGTTCCCCGCTTGTCATGCGCGGGCCATCTTCACCACCCAGTTCAAAACTGATCCGCCCGAGGTGCAGTCCCTGCCCAAAGGTCATGACAATCCAGGTACCGGTATCGGGGTGCTGCACCGGATCATTCAGACCGTTGTCTGAATGCCCCCCAACGATCAGATCAACGCCTTTGACCCCACCTGCCAACGCGTAATCCTCGTCATATCCCCGCTGCACTTCCGGATCAGCTTCCTTGTTGGTTTGCATGGGCGCGGTCCGATTCTGGTGCGTCAGCAGCACGACAAGATCGACCTCAGGCCGCAGCAGATCTACCAGCGGCTGCACCACTTCTGCCGGCGACCGCACAGAGAGCCCATTGCGATTGGCGGCCATCATCGTGTTCACGAAGGCGTCAATACCCATCAGACCAATGACACCAACACGCACCCCATCACGTTCTAGGATGGCGTATTGCCTGGCAATATTGATGTCCGTGCCGGAGTAATAGATGTTGGCATTCAGCACCGAAAAACGCGCACGCTGCATGACCTGATGCAGTACCGGCCAGCCGTACTCAAATTCGTGGTTGCCGAGATTCACCGCGTCATAACCCATCGCAGAGTAGAGATCGAAGACCAGTGCCCCCTGCGTCGCTTTCGACAGAGAACCCGTGAAAATGTCACCGGCATCGACTGTGAACGTCGCCGGGTTCCTGCGCCGTTCCTGATCGAGCAGCGTTGCCAGCCGGGCCATGCCCCCCATGCGCTGCATGTCGTCACGCCAGCTGGCTTCTACCGGCTCGTAAACGCTCTCAATATCGTTGGTATAGAGAATCGTGACTTCCTTCGCCAGCAGCGTTGATGCCGGCAAAGTCAGCCATATTAAAGCGATAAAGCGACATATTGGCCCTGAAAACACTGCTATCCCCCATCCGTTCTGTGTTTGCTCGGTTTACAGATTCTTTACGGCGACGCCATGCGAAGCGCGGCTGATTCCTCTATAATCTGTCCGCTTTTGAGGGTGCCCACGCCAAGGCATCCTCAGCCAACGCACAATTAAGCAAGATAAGAACTCTTTTTGTGCGCCCCTACCAGGGCACCCATTGGAACAACCGTATCCACAAGATACAGGAAAAAGGCAGAAGAAGTATTCATGACTGAGTCACCCAAGATCGTCTATACAGAGACAGATGAGGCACCACGCCTCGCCACCTATTCATTCCTCCCCATCATCAAGGCATTTTCAGATAACGCCGGTGTCGGCGTTGAGATCAGGGATATTTCTCTGGCCGGCAGGATCATCGCGATCTTCCCGGAACGCCTGACGGAGGAGCAACGTATCCCGGACGAGCTTGCCTACCTGGGTGAACTGAGCCAGCGGCCGGAAGCCAACATCATCAAGCTGCCAAACATCAGCGCCTCCAATCCGCAGATGCATGAAACCATCAAGGAACTGCAGGATCAGGGTTACGATCTGCCTGACTACCCGGAAGAGCCGAAGACTGACGAAGAGCGCGAGATCAAGGCGCGCTATGACAAGGTCAAGGGCAGTGCGGTCAACCCCGTCCTGCGTGAAGGCAACTCTGACCGCCGCGCCGCGAAAGCCGTCAAGGACTTCGCCCGCAAGTACCCCCACCCCATGGGCGCCTGGTCACCCGACTCAAAATCACACGTCGCTCACATGTCCGGCGGTGACTTCTATGGCAGTGAAAAGTCAGTCGTCGTGGACAAGGACGACTCACTCAAGATCGAGTTTGAGAACGCGGACGGCAAAGTGACACTGGCAGACAACGTCGCCGTGCAGAATGGTGAAGTCGTCGACGGCGCCTTCATGAGCAAGAAAGCCCTGTGCGAGTTCCTTGACCAGGAGATTGCCGGCACCGAAGATAGCGTGCTTTTCTCGCTGCACCTGAAAGCCACCATGATGAAGGTTTCAGATCCGATCATGTTCGGCCACTGCGTGCGCGCCTACTACAAGGATGCTTTCAAAAAGCACGCAGCAGTGTTTGAAGAACTCGGCGTCGATGCCAGCAACGGTGTCGGTGACGCCTACGAAAAAATCCAGTCATTGCCGGCCGACCAGGCTGACACAATCAAGGCTGACCTGGATGCCTGTCTTGAGAATGGCCCTGACCTTGCCATGGTCAACTCTGACAAGGGCATCACCAACCTGCACGTGCCCAGCGATATCATCATCGACGCCTCAATGCCGGCAGCCATCCGTGAGTCGGGCAAGATGTGGGGCCCTGACGGTGAACTGCACGACATGAAGGCGGTGATCCCGGATCGCTGTTACGCAAGTCTGTACGACGAATCCGTCAAGCACTGCATCGCCAACGGCGCTTTCGACCCAACCACCATGGGATCCGTCCCCAACGTCGGCCTGATGGCGCAGAAAGCGGAAGAATACGGTTCACACGACACCACATTCGAAGCCCCGGGCAACGGCAAGATCCGAGTCGTTGATGGTGCCGGTACGACGCTGATTGAGCACGATGTTGAAGAAGGCGACATCTGGCGTCTCTGCCGCGTCAAGGACGGCCCCATCCGCGACTGGGTCAAACTCGCAGTGAATCGTGCGAAGGCGACGGACTGGCCCATTATTTTCTGGCTCGATGAAAACCGAGCCCACGATGCCAACCTGATCAGCAAGGTCTACACCTACATTGCCGAGCATGATCTCGACGGTGTCGAGTACAAGAT
>Ga0255759_10003415_pt1 | contig 13926 bp, 24 predicted proteins | sample 101ome_20_FD_179959 | JGI IMG/M metagenome (GOLD analysis project Ga0255759, IMG submission 179959) | Coastal salt marsh microbial communities from the Groves Creek Marsh, Skidaway Island, Georgia - 101404AT metaG (version 2) | ecosystem: Environmental > Aquatic > Marine > Intertidal zone >...
CGTCAACAGGAAGGTGTAACACAATACCCATTCGATATTGACAATCATCAACTGAATGGCGTCATTCAATTAACTAAACCAAATGCTGTAATACATTTAGCCGCTGATCACAGTGTGCCTAAAAGTGTAGTAGCACCGGAAAATACATACGTTAATAATGTTGCAAACACAATCAATCTTCTTAAGAGTTCTGTTGATGCAGGTGTTAAACATTTTGTGTTTAGTAGTACCAGCAGTGTATATGGAATAACAGACGGATCTCCTAGCAAAGAAAGTGATCCTACAGCACCTCTTACACCTTACGGTAAGAGCAAACAAATGGTAGAGGATATACTGTTAGACTTTTCTAAAGCATTTGATTTTAACTATGCAAGTTTAAGATATTTTAATGCCGCAGGTAGTTTTGAAGGACTAGGTTACCAATTGGAACCTAAGGAACACTTGGTACCTATTGTAGTTGATAGTGTCTTAAATAACAAAAAATTTACCCTTAATGGAGACGACTATCCTACTAAAGATGGTACATGCTATAGAGATTACACTCACGTATTAGATATCGCAATGGCACATGTGGCCGCACTAAACTATCTGTTTGATGGTGGTGATAGTAACATATTTAATATTGGCGGTGGCAGTACAACAAGCATTAAAGAAGTTATTAGTGAAGTAGAAAAACAAACAGGTAAAACAGTAGATATTGTTGTAGGTCCTATGAGGAAAGGCGATGTGCCTAAAACTAGTGCAGATATTTCTAAGGCAAACGAGTTACTAGGTTGGTCTCCATCATATACTTTAGAATCTATCATTCAATCAGAATTGGAGTACGCCGAGAATGCCAAATAAATTATATGTATCATTTACAGATCTAGAAAAACAACTAGCAGATATCAATCAACAGATATCAAACGATAGATATAATCCTGAAGTTATTATAGGACCTGGTAGAGGTGCATACGTTCCAGGTGTAATGTTAAGCCATTATTGGAATGTACCATTTGAAGCATTCAATTGGCAGACTAGAGATGGTTCCCAGAAAAATGAAAAACATTTGCGAGAAATTCTAAATAAGTATGTTCACAGTAATATTTTACTTGTCGACGACATAAATGATACTGGAACAACACTTACAGAGATACACAACATAATGCAGGAAGAAGTTGGTTATGCAGACTTTAGAGTTGCTACATTGTTTAGTAAAACATCAAGTAATTTTGATAGTGTAGATTTTTACGCAACTGAATTGACGCCAGACTATAATCCTTGGATTGTATTTCCTTACGAGGAATGGTGGAAATAAAGGTTGACAAAACCAGATTTTTCGGCTATAATATATTAACATTAAGGAACCTAATATGAAAACGAGTGATAAAATTGCCAAAAGAATTAAAGAAGCAAATGGTAGGTATTGGGCAGGTCATAACATTAGTGAATACTTAGAGCCTGGCGATAAAGAAGCATTAATTGAAGAGGCTACTACAGCATTCGAAAGTGTACTAGATAGTCTAGTTATTGATAGAGAGAATGATCCTAACAGTAACGATACTGGTAGACGTCTTGCTAAAATGTATATCAATGAACTAATGAGCGGTAGGTATGATGCTATGCCTAATGCAACTGCTTTTCCTAATGACACAGAAGAACGTTATGATGGAATGTTAGTTGTGCGTAGTGAACTTACAAGTATGTGTTCACATCATCACCAGATTGTCAAAGGCGTTGCATACATTGGTATTATTGCCGCAGACACACTTATTGGTTTGAGTAAGTATACTAGAATTGCACAATGGTGTGCGGCTAGAGGTACATTACAAGAAGAACTTGCAAATGATATTGCTAAGGAAATACAAAAGGCAACAGGAGCAGAACACTTAGGTGTTTACATCCAAGCAACACATGGTTGCGTAGAGAACAGAGGTGTACAAGCACATAGCAGTTTAACACAAACTACAGTTCTTAAGGGTGCATTTAAAGATGATCCAAGCACTAAGAAAGAATTTATGGATAATGTTAAACTTCAACAATCATATGCGTGTGATAGATAGTTATGGGTATAGAATCTAAAGATACAAATATATTAGTTACAACACAACATAGTGTGTTAATATCAGATGTTGCGAATGCAGTAATAGACAACAAGTCTATTGAATGGATACAACAACGTTATCCAGTAACTGTGAATGAAGTATTTGAAGTAATAGATTTTTATGCAGATAAATTTGATGACTTTGAAAGTCAAAGCATTGATTTACAAAATGTGGGTTCTGAAATTGATATTGAAATGGAATGCAAATCAATCTCAGATGGCATGTTTTTTAATGTGCTAAGTTATGGTAGACAATTTTTTCCATCACAAAACAGTTTTCCGTTATTATTTAAATTTGGGTTGAACACTATTTTAATAGAAGTGTTTACAGATTTAACTAACGGTAACACAAATTTCGAGTCTAGTCAATTGCACACAGCAATTTACGAGGCAATAAAAGATAGTGTTTCTAAACTAACACCAGAAGAAATACTAGAAAATTTAAATGACGATTTAGTAAACTATGAAGTTAAGATATAGCGAAGCATTTTATTCAGTACAAGGAGAAGGCAGGTTTGTTGGCGTGCCTAGTATATTCCTAAGAGTATTTGGCTGTAATTTTGAATGTGCAGGGTTTGGTCAGCCAAGGGGCGATCTTATTCCTGCTGTTGAAATGCCTTACATGACAGATCCTAAAGCGGATAAGGAACATCCTGAAGCATACAAAAGCATAGATGATTTACCAGTCACTCCAATCGGATGTGATTCCAGTGCCAGTTGGGCAATGAAATATAAGCATTTACAGATGACTAAATCTGTTGATGAAGTGTTTGATCACATCACTTCGCTACTTCCCAACGGTACTTTCACTGGCCAACACGGTGAAGACATACACTTGGTGATCACAGGTGGTGAACCGCTACTAGGGTGGCAACGTGTTTGGCCAGCACTTTTAGATATGTGTAGACAAATAGGACTTGTTAATGTTACATTCGAGACTAACGGTACACAAAAAGTTAAAAGCGACCTAGTAAACTATTTTAATTTACAAAATCAAGATATACATGTTACTTGGAGTACATCACCTAAGTTAAGCATTAGTGGTGAGAAAACAGATGATGCACTTATGCCTGATGTGTTAAGAAGCATGAATGAAGTTGAGAACAGTTTTTTATATAACAAGTTCGTTGTACGTGATGAAGATTGCATACAAGAAGTTGATATGTTTGTTGACGCATACAAGCAGGCAAGTGTTAAACTTGACTCTGTTTATTTAATGCCAGAAGGTGCTACACTAGAGCAACAAACACTAACAGAAAAAGGTGTAGCAGAAATTTGTATGAACACAGGATATAAGTTTAGTCCTAGGTTGCATATTAATTTATTTGGTAACGCATGGGGTACATGATATGAGTAAGAAAACAAAACTTCCATTTAGTATGATGCCTGCTAGTTGGGGTCTTAAAGGTAAGGCCAGAGCAAGAGCAGAAGCAGAATACTATTATGAAGGTGACGAATTAGAAAAAGTTTTAGCAGGTATTGATGCTGAAACTGACACTGACAAACAGATAGCAGAACTAGACATTGATTTAAAGAATGGTAAGATTGGTGTAGCAGAACATGATAAGGCAATAGCAGAGATCAAAGAAGAGCCTTATGTTAATGTTCTCAAAATGGATCTAAATCCAGAGAATGCTAATGCAGGATACATTGAATTAGATTGGAATGATCACTTTGTTAAATTTTTACATGAGAATGGATACACAGGTAAGAGTGATGAAGATGTAGTAAACAAATGGTTCAATGATGTATGTAGAACAGTATTACTACAAGAGAAAGCAGATTTAGATTACGGTTTATCAGAAGCACAACAAGGAAGAGAAGATGTCATCAAGTACAGCGAGCCTGGAGACGAGAGCGAAGACTAAACTAGCCGAACTGGTTAGAGATATAGACGGAGTAGTGCAAACTAGTTTATCTAATATGACCCCAGAAGAGATAAACTATATTGTTACCAACTTTGCCAAACATCTCAAGTATGATCTTGTTAGAGATTTTGAAGTACAGAGAGGTAAGAACTTGACTGAGTCACCTTTTGATGCTATAATAAATGACGACTTAGGGATTAATGATTAGTATAACTGACTTTATTGGATTAACTGGTGTAGCACTATTAATAGTGACCTATGCATTATTGCAGTTAGATAGAATAGATCCAAAAGGGTTTTGGTATAGTTTTAATAACTTATTGGTAGCAATACTTGTTACTGTAAGTTTAGTATACACACCTAACTTAGCAAGTATAGTTATAGAAGTATTTTGGTTCTTAATTAGTTTATACGGTGTAATAATGTATTTTAGAAGGAAACAAACAACATGAAGAAAACATTTATTCTTGTAGATAGTTTAAACATGTTCTTCCGTGCTAAACATGTAGGCGGCGGTAAGGATATTGATATGCGTGTTGGAATGGCTATGCATATTATGTTTAACAGCATTAAGAAGTGTTGGAGAGACTTTAACGGCTCACATGTAGTTATGTGTTTAGAAGGACGTAGTTGGCGTAAAGATTTCTATGAGCCTTACAAAGCAAACAGAAAAGTAATTAGAGATCAACGAAGTGTAAGAGAACAAGAAGATGATGAATTGTTCTTTGAAGCATATCAAGATATGGTTGACTTTTTGGACTCTAAGAGTAACTGTAGTGTTATACAGCAACATAATGCAGAAGCAGATGACTTAATTGCTACTTGGATACAGCAACACCCAGAAGATGATCATGTTATTGTAAGCACAGACAGTGACTTCTATCAGTTGTTAGCACCTAATGTAATACAGTATAACGGCACCACAGATCAAATAGTAAGTCTAGAAGGGTTTAAGAATGCTAAAACAGGCGAAGCAGTAATTGATAAAAAGACAGGCGAGCCTAAAAAAGCAATCGATCCAGAGTATGTGTTGTTTGAAAAATGTGTGAGAGGAGACAGTTCAGATAACATCTTTAGTGCATATCCAGGTGCTAGAGTAAAAGGCAGTAAGAACAAAACAGGTATTATGGAAGCCTTTAACGATAGACAAACAGGCGGCTATAACTACAATAACTTCATGTTACAACGTTGGGTTGATCACGAAGAACAAGAACATAGAGTTAGAGATGACTTTGAACGTAATAAGATTCTAATTGATCTAACTCAACAACCAGATGAGATTAAGGCTGAATGTAAACAAAGAGTTACTGAAGCATTTAATAAAGAACCTATTAGTCAAGTAGGTATTTACTTTATGAAGTTCTGTGCTAAATGGAACTTACAAAAAATGAGTGAAACACCTAATGACTATGCGGAGTTTTTGAACGGTAAGATAAATGGATAAAATAGATATTGCTGAACGAAGACTAAAGGGTACTTGGCCAAAAAACCCTTACTGGATTTATACAACTCCAGACAACGGCCACAAAGTTTACAGAGCAATGCGTACAGATGTTTGTCCTGAAATCTTTAAAGATTCTTACGGGCAACCAATAAAACAACTTTACTCTGTAGATGGAGAAATAGTTGGCCATGACGATAATTATGGACACACACAGGAGAAAAATAATGGCAACAAAAACTAGACTACATCAAATATCAGAAGAGGCTTGGTTAGTAAAAGAAGGCAAAGACTCTTTGGGTATCTTAAACAAAGATGTACAACAACGATATACTTATATTTCAGGTAAAACAATTACATTGTTTGATGATGATATAGAGGTACGTGAACATTTTGGTAATATTAAATTGTTTGAAGAGCAAGATAATAATCCAACTAGTACACCTGATGAGTTCTTTATAAAAGGACATAAGATCGATGTATCAAATCCAATCCCAGTAGAAGTAAACGATCCTAATTATAGAGAAGATATTCCTCTATATTTAAAAACAGAAAACAGTGATGTTTACTATGCGGCTGGTTGGTATGCAATTAAGTTTGATAAGGCTTGGAAACATGGACACGGTCCTAAACTTCAAACTCTACTTACTTATGGATACACTGGTCCTTTTGCTACTAAGGAAGAATGTAGAGCAGAGCTCAAAAGACTTAACAAGCAAAAGAGATTAAATGAGTCTTAATAAATTAAAAACTCATTTATCAAATCTTAAAAGCAATGGTGAAAAAACTATTACTTTAGATGTAGAGTATTTGATTGACGTATTAGGAATTGTAGTTCCTGGTGTAAAACCGGAAGAAAAACCTAGCAATACTTTAGATGTTGATGGCGGTAAATTTGAAGATGATACATAAAACTGAGTTAGACAATACATACGATCTAAATGATGACTGTGGCTATAACAAGATTTATAAATATAGTTGGACCACTCGGCAATATGGATTACCTTTACATGCTAGTCAAAAAATTGCTAAATTGGTTAAAGGTAGATGGGGTTGGCACTTCATTCCACATGAGAATATGGATTACAACTCCGATGATTGGTTCGAAAATCAAACATTGATATTAACATTTGAAAACAAGTGGGACTTGGTTATGTCTCGTTTATGTGTAAATTTAGGATAATTATGAAAGTAGAAATTTATAGCAAACCACAATGTCCATACTGTGATATGGCAAAAAACTTAGCAGAACAAAAAGGATACGATTTAACTGTTAAGATGCTTGATGAGGATTTTGATAGAGAAACACTAATGGAAACATTTCCAGGTGCTAGAACATTCCCACAGATTATTGTAGATGGTGATAAAATTGGTGGATATACAGAATTTAAGGGCATAGTAGACAGTACCAAAGAATAATTAAAGCATACGTTAATGGTCTAAAAATGATAAATATATGTGTATTAGGAGACATACACATGAGTAGACCAAAACCACAAATATTGCTAGAAGCAGTAAATAAACAGAATTATAAAGCAGAACAAGTACTAAATGCTGAAGCAATCTATTCAGTATTCTACAAAGGGCAACCAATTAATCTACGAACACTTAACACTCTAGTAAGTTATCCTGGTCCTAAATACAAGAAAGTATCTTTTAGTAATAGTGGTCATGCGTTTAATCTTGCTGAAAGACTAAACAAACTTTTTTCATCCGATGAATTCCAAGTAGTGAGATTAACGAAAGGGGTAATTATTACGGAAGATGAAGTCACCAACAACACCAAGTAAACCAATACAATATCAAATAGTAGAGTATATTGATAACTCTCTACTGCGACCTATACAACACTATTCAGAACTTAACATGCAGGATAAATGTGCTAGAGTTTTTAGTAACTTTAGAATGATAAATGGAGAGCCTAAAGGCATACGTTTAACAACTTGGGGTAAAAGCAGACTTGCAAAGAGTTTTGATACTTATAAGTTTGAAAATCAATCAGAACTTACAGGAAAAATACTTGTAAAACTAGACGAAGCGATGACTTGGCCCTACTATGTAAACAAAAAATCCATAGTATTATTCAATCAAACTGAAGCGGCATGGTTCAAATTAAACGGTGAATCGCTAGATCAATACATAAATCTCATATAAATCAAGCACTTAAAGTGGAAAAAAGTGGTTGACAACTTGCTTTTTGGTGCTATACTATATGTATAGTTTAAAAGTAAGGAGTAACTATGTCAATACTTGAACCAACATTCAAATTTAATTGGGACGACAGCAAGTCAGTTGAATCCAATTTCACAGAGTGGTATGTACTAAATTGCGAAGAGCGTTCTGCTTTTCAAGAGCAAATCTTAACCAAAGAAGAAGCAATTAAAATATTTGAAAAAATGTTTGATGTTTCGGTTGACATTTCTTAATTCGGTGCTATACTGTATAGGTAACTTAGAAAACAAGGTAGGTAATAAATGGAAACATTAACAGTTAGACCCAGCGAAGTACAACCTATTGTACTGAGGGCAATCAAAGTAAAACGACCAATCTTTATTTGGGGTGCCCCAGGTATTGGTAAGTCTGAACTTGTAGAAAGCATTGCACACGAAATGCTTGAAGGTAATAATCATTTGATCGACATGCGTTTGGCACTTATGGAGCCAACTGATCTACGTGGTTATCCTTTCCGTAACCCAGAAACAAATACTATGGAGTGGGCTCCAGCGGCAGATCTTCCTACAGAAGAAATGGCTAAAGAGTTTGACAACATTATTTTGTTTATGGACGAGCTCAACTCTGCACCTCCAAGTGTACAGGCGGCGGCTTATCAGTTGATCCTAAACCGTAGGGTTGGACAATATGTGTTACCGGACAATGTAAACATTGTTGCCGCAGGTAACAGAGAAACAGACCGAGGTGTAACATTTAGAATGCCAGCACCTTTGGCAAACAGATTCCGCCATGTGAACATGGAAGTCAATTTTGAAGATTGGCAGAAGTGGGCAACTGTAAATAGGGTTCACCCTGATGTAGTTGGTTACTTGACTTTTGCTAAACAGGACTTGTTCCAGTTTGATGCAAAGACTAGTTCACAGGCTTTTGCTACTCCACGTTCGTGGACTTATGTTAGTGAGTCACTTTATCTAGATGACTTTGAAACTGCTTCATCAAAAGAACAAAAGGCAGAAGTTGCTGGTTCGATTGGTGAAGGAATGGCAATCAAGTTTTTAGAGCATCGTAAGATTGCTTCTAAATTGCCTGATCCAACTTCAGTTATAGATGGTTCTGTTAAAGAACTTGACAGCAAAGTCTCAAAAGAGATTTCAGCGAAGTATTCGTTGACTGTAAGTCTTGCTTACGAGATGGACGTCATCTACAAAAACGAAGATGACGATGCATTTAAGAAAGCAATCAATAATGTTGTAAGGTTTGCTTATGCAAACTTTGAACCTGAAATGGTTGTATTCTTCCTTAGAACAATTATGAAGGACTATCAGATTACGTTCAATCTTCGAACTACTCTTGAGAAGGATCTTCAAAAGGAGTTTCAGGACAAATACGTCAAATACATAGCCTAAGGGAGAGGCTCGATTTAAAATCCTTGTGCGCCTACCTATGTTACTCCCTACCTAAAGCATGAGGATTTTAGCCCCCGGAAACGGGGGCTTTTTATTTGTAAATTCAATTACTTATAATGGTTGACACACCCACAAAAGATGCTATAATATACATATTAGTTAGGAATTTAGGAGTAATAAATGTCAATAGATACAACAATGGCTAAGTCAGAAACACCTAAAGATAGGGTAAGAAAGACTAAAGTTGACATCCCAGAAACAAATAAGTCAGCCGAAGAAATTCGAGACATCCTCATCAAAGCAAGAATTGATATGCTTATGGAGGCACCTTTCTTTGGTAACTTGGCTACAAGATTGCATCTAGTAGATGCAACTAAGTGGTGTCCTACACTTGCTACTGATGGCAAGAACTTTTATTACAACAGAAATTTTGTAGCGGCAATGACCCATGCTGAGAACGTGTTCGGCTTTGGGCATGAGATTTTGCATTGCGTTTATGATCACTTTGATGTTGATCGTAGAGGTGACCGTAATCCTATGTTGTGGAACATTGCTAATGACTATGTTATTAATGCAGATCTAGTTGATGGCAACATTGGTGAACAGATCAAGTTAGTTGATATTTGTTACGATTGGAAATATCGTGGTATGGTATCAGAAGAAATTTATGATGACTTGTTTGATGAAATGGAAAAGAATGGACAGATAAAATATGTTGATTCTTTTGATGTTCACTTAGATCGAGAATCAGGCGATGATGATGGATCAGGTGAGGGTCAGCCTAAGCCAGGTGAGGAAGGTAATGATGGTACTGATGGTCCTATCAAATACACCAACGAAGAAAAAGAAAATGCTCAAACAGAGTTTAAAAATGCTGTAATGCAATCTGCTAAGGCGGCTGGTGCTGGTAACTTGCCAGGTGGCGTTCGCAAGATGCTTGATAAACTTCTCAATCCTCAACTGGACTGGAGACAGTTACTTGCCATGCAGATCCAAAGTGTTATTCGATCTGATTACAATTGGATGACTCCTTCACGTAAAGGTATGAGTGAAGGCATTTACTTGCCAGGACTTGATCGTGAAACAACAATTGACATTGCACTTGCTCTTGATATGTCAGGTAGTATTAGTGATGAAATGACAGTTGATTTTCTTTCTGAAGTAAAAGGCATTATGGATCAATATACAGATTTCAAGATTCACTTGTTCTGTTTTGATACTGCTGTACACAATCCTCAGTCTTTTGATCAAACTACTATGGAAGAGTTCATGGACTATGAACTTGCTGGTGGTGGCGGTACTGACTTTGATTGTTGCTTTAACTACATGAAAGAAGAAGGCATACTGCCTAAGAAGTTTATTATGTTCACAGATGGTTACCCATGGGATAGTTGGGGTGATGAGTCATACTGTGATACATTGTTTATTGTACACGGTAGTGGTTATGGCGGCGAAAAGCCAACTGCACCATTTGGTATAACTGTACCGTATACTAGAGATGAGGCTAAATTAGTAGGATGAATACAAAAAGTTTAAATTTTCAAGAGGTAAAACTGCTTACTGGCACACCGGAAGTAGTTCAAATGTTGCGTAATAAAGTATATGTACCAGAAGGAGTATACAGTGATGCTATAGATTTCTTAGATGTGAATGCTATGGATTTATATCATTACACACTGTCAGATGTAGGTGCTGTATTTTATTTTCTAGACGCCCAAGATATGATTAATATTAAAACAATCGTATCAAATTATAGCCAAAAATCTTAATACCTATTTAACAGATGTGTTAAATACTATTATAATTTTAATAGGAGTTTACCGTGACAGAACAAACAGAAGTTTCAAACGTAGAAGAATCAGTAGCACCGGAAATGGATCCGAATGCGGCTCCTGTTTCTTTGAGTTTACAAGAACTAGGTACACTATTGCAAATAGTTGACCTTGCAGTTCAAAGAGGTGCATTCAGAGGTGCTGAAGCATCACAAGTAGGTGCAGTTTTTGATAGGTTGAATGCTTTCTTAACATCAGTTAGAGAACAGCAAGAAGCCGCCCAAGCGGCCGCTGAAGAAGGTCAAGCAGATGCAGAAGCAGAGGCACCTGCAGAAGGAGAATAATATGGCAGAAATTATGAAGCATGTAGGTGTTGTTGGGCAAAAGCCTGTCATCGTCCTATTCAGAGAGGTGCCTAGCGAACCAGAAAATTGCTTGGTTGTTAAAACTGATACACTAGAACCTGATCAACATGATGCATTAATGAATGTTGTTCAATCACCAGAAGCACAAGAGTCAAATGAGCTTTCGGAAGTACTTAACAGAAGAACTTTCCCAGACGGCTCAAACATGTTGACATCTTTGCACTATGGTAAAAAGATTGAAAAGGTTTCAGATACACTAGTAGATTTAACACCAACACCTTCACAAAAAGTATCACTCACAGAAGTTAAGGCTGAGATTGCAAAGATTAATAACGAATCTAATCCGCCACTTAAAACTGAAGTAGATCCTAATGCTGAAGAAATGAGTGTAACTACTGCTAACGTAGAAGGCACACCTGCTAGTGCAGAAGGTGATGCACCGCAGGACGTAGCACAAAGTATCTTAGTTCAAGCAGATTTAATGACTGAAGATGCAAATAGAATGTTAGCAGAAGCAGAGGCAAAAAGACAAGAAGCATATAATTTAAATCCTGCTCTTAAGCCAAAGAAAGGTCCTGGAAGACCTAAAAAGTCGTAACAATTTAAAAATTAGGATATAGTATGGCCTCGTTTGAGACCCGTGTAGTGTTATTGGGAAAAAGCACTACTACCGACAGCAAGAAGTTACACAAAGAAATACTTAATAACATTTCACCTACAGAAATTCCTAAAAAATTTATAGATAGTATTAATGTATCTTTTGACGACGGCCAAACTATCCCCTTTACCACAGAAGGCCTCAAAGGCAATTTCTCTATGGAGGAAGTAAAAGAATTTCTCCGTACCCATGATATAAAAGGTCGAGTTGAATTAGTAGAAATAGTGCTAAATTTAGACAGAGTAACTGCTAATTTGAAAGAAAGATCCAGCGATTTCTTGGCTAAATTTTTCGATTAATCAATAAAAACAACAACTTACTACCCACTTTTTCTGGCATTTTCGGTTGACAAATCCGGAAAATTTGCTATAATATATGTATAGTTTAAATAAAAAGGTAGGAGTTTTTATGTTACAAGTTAGAATTTTAGGAATGCAAAAAGAGCCAACAGGCTTACTTAAAGGTCATGAGATCCATGACTTCCAATACAGAACCAGAGATGCTGAAGCATTTGAAAAAGGCAAAAAACTTGTCGAAGAGTTTGTTGCTGGTTTAGACTTTGTTCCATCTGATAGTGAGTATTATGTTATTGATGACCCAATGCAAATCACTTTAGGTGAGTACGAAGACACTGGTAAATTCCCAGGTATGAATGCATTAGTATTGAACCTTGAGAAATTAGGTTTCTTTGCTAAAAGCATGAACTACAGAACTGCTGATTACAGACCAGAGTTTGCTAGAGCATTTAACAATGCTGTAAGTTCACCTGATAACATCAACGAAGATGGTTCTATTAATTGGAACTTTGTTGATGCTGATCTTTATGGTAGTGAGCACAGACCAAACAGTGATGCTGAATACTACAAATTATATGACAGTATTGCTATCCAATATGATTTGGCTAACGGTATTATTCAATAATGATTGAGATATTTCAAGAAACAACTGACTGGGGCAAGTACCCAGTCGCCAATGGAATATATCATGTTAATAGTGCTGGACACCTTGTTCAGCATAATGACGTTGTATTCAAAAATCCAATCAAACAATTCAGCAAGGCTCGAAGGAAGTTTACTAAGATAGGTGAGCGTCCAGAAGAGTTCAGCAAAGATGTAATTGTTGTGAAAGGATCAAATGGCAAAACATATACCATTGAAGATGGTAAGTGTAGTTGTCCTGGTTTTACATTCAGAGGAAATTGTAAACATGTTAAATAACTTTTTATTAATTCTTTGCACACTTGGTTTGATTGGTTGTGCAAGTAGTGGTGGCGGTGCTAGTTCACCTGATCCTTATACACCTCCGCCTTCCAACGGTGGTTCAACTACTCCAACACAACCTTATCAAACTATTGATCCTATCGTATATAATTACGACTTAGGTATAAACGGCAATACTACTGCAACCTATCAAAGCGGCGAGTATCAAGACGAAAATCAGTTTGCAAGAACTGACAAATATAAGATTGCTCATTATGCCTTTTGGGAAATTATTATAGACGGCCAGCATCAAGGTAACAACTATCAAGGGCAAACACCTACACCAGGTACTTGGAGTTGGGACGGAATTGTAAATAGAGCTGATCTAAATGGCGATGGGTTTGAAGATATTTTAATTACAGATCATTTTGTAGGTAATTATGAAAACCAGCCACGTTCATATTTACATGCTTTTTTAAATGATGGTAATGGCGGCTTTACTTATGCACCTGATTTAATACAAGGTTCTAATTGTATTGGATATGGTGTGTTTGAAGGAAAAACAGATCCTAATCATGAATGCGGATTTACTAACGGTTGGCAAAGACCTATTGTTGGTGATTTTAATGGTGACGGAATAGACGATTACTTTCGAACTGGTAATTACTTTTTAAGTAACGATGGTAAACTAAGTCGTCAAAATAATAAGTTACCTAGTTGGATGATGGAATATGATTCTAGTTGGGCTATGGGAGGTCCTTGGACACACGATAATTATGCTAGTGATGTTGAAGGTGATGGTGACCTAGATATATTTGGTAACTATGGTCCTGGTTCAATGCGTATGCTTATCAATGATGGTACTGGAGGATTTACTACCAATTATAATTTTTACAATGTTCAAGGCATGAGTGCTAATGCAGGTGCATCTGAATTACTTTGGAATACTACTGCGGCCATTG
>Ga0255759_10003428_pt1 | contig 13902 bp, 7 predicted proteins | sample 101ome_20_FD_179959 | JGI IMG/M metagenome (GOLD analysis project Ga0255759, IMG submission 179959) | Coastal salt marsh microbial communities from the Groves Creek Marsh, Skidaway Island, Georgia - 101404AT metaG (version 2) | ecosystem: Environmental > Aquatic > Marine > Intertidal zone > Salt...
AAAGTACATAAAACGAACCAACACAGGTTTAATAAATGCATATGTCGACCCAATTATTCAAAGTGATATAAATGCAATTAAACAAGAGTTTCAGACAGAAAAGAATAAAATAAATCTCAGATTCATGCAATCTAATGGTGGGCTCTCAGATAACAATAATTTTAGAGGGATAAACGCTTTATTATCCGGACCTGCAGGAGGTATGGTTGGGGCTGTTTCCTCTGCAAAAGCTTCAAAAATTGATAATATAATAACATTTGATATGGGTGGAACGTCAACTGACATATCACATTTCAATCATGAAATAGAATATAACAATGATAAAAATATAAACCAAATAAATATCCAGGTGCCAATGATAGACATTGATACAATTGCTTCTGGAGGCGGATCCATACTTGAATATAAAAACTCAAGAATGACAGTAGGACCAAAATCTGCAGGATCTTATCCTGGGCCAATGGCATATGGAAAAGGTGGACCACTTACAATTACTGATGCAAACCTCATCCTAGGAAAAATAATAGAAGATCATTTTCCTAAGATTTTTGGTAAAAATAATTCATCTCCATTAGACAAATCTTTAGTCATAAGTGCATTCAGTAATATTAGAGATATTATAGATAAAGAGAAAAGCATTGAAGAAATAGCAGAGGGTTACATTAACATTGCCGTAGAAATGATGTGCAGAGCAATAAAAAATGTTTCAACGAAAAAAGGTGTTGATTTGGAAGATTACACCCTTGTTAGCTATGGTGGAGCTGGTGGGCAACACGCCTGTTTGATAGCAGAGAACCTAAATATCAAAAAAATATTAATCAACCCACTATCAAGCTATTTATCCGCTTATGGTATAGCAAATTCAAATGAAAAATATATCAATCAAAAAACAACATTATGCGAATTTACCGATCAAAATATATCCAAAATTAAATCTATAATTTCAAACTTGAAAATTGAAAACAGCAAGAATTTTTCAACCCAAAAAATCTCCCATAAGCCAATCATCTACCTCAAATATTTAGGGACCGATCAAACAGTAAGTTTACGGATAGATGATGATAAATTTGACATTAAACTTATAAAAAATAGGTTCGAGAAGGCCTATAAGAGAATGTATGGTTTTATTCCTAATACATCAGTAATACTAGATTTAGTGCAAGTTGAAACTTCAACTAAAATAGCACCAATTAATTTCTCAAAAAGTAACAAAAAGAATTCCAATTCTCGTGATTTAACAAGCTTTTTCGTCAAAGGTAAATGGGTGAATGCAGAAATTATTCATTTGGATTCAATGCCAAATGATCAGAACCTCTGCGGACCCAAAATACTTATCAATAAAAATTCAACTATTATTATCAATAACGGGTGGGTTGCCAGAAAAGATGATGTTGATAATATTATCCTAGAAAAAGACCAATATACGAAAAAACAAAAAGTTAATACAAAATCACCTGAAATACTTGAAATTTTCAATAACCTATTCATGTCGGTGGCGGAAACAATGGGTGAAACACTCAGAAGAACCGCTTCATCAGTTAACATTAAAGAACGCCTTGATTATTCATGTGCATTATTTGACAAGCATGGAGAACTTGTAGCAAATGCTCCTCATATTCCAGTTCATTTGGGATCGATGGATGATTGCGTAAAATATTTAATTAGAACAACAAGCAATATCAAAAAAAATGATATATTTATAAGCAATTCACCCAGATCGGGTGGAACACATCTCCCTGATATTACTGTAGTCTCTCCAATATTTTCAAAAGAAAATGAAAAAATTATTTATTTTTTAGCTACAAGAGGTCATCATCCCGATGTTGGTGGCATATTCCCCGGATCAATGTCCATTGAAGCAAAAAAATTGGAAGATGAAGGTATCATTTTTGATAACCTTAAAATTAAAATTAGTGATATTAATCACCCATCAAAGGTTATTGACGCACTAAATAATAGCAAATACCCAGCAAGAAATCCTCAGATGAACATTCAAGATCTTACTGCACAAATTGCTGCAAATAAGGTTGGTGAGGTTGAGATATTTAAATTGATAGATAAGTATGGTGAACTTGCCGTTAATGAACAAATGATAGAAATTAGAAGAAATGCTCACCTTTCATCATTAGAGGTAATTAAGAAACTTAAACCATCAGAATATATCTTAAATCTTGATAATTTTATTATTCAGCTAAAAATTAAAATAGATGAAGTAAAAAATAAAATCATATTTGATTTTAGAGGTTCAAATGCTGAAAATAATAATAATTATAACGCCCCTATCCCAATTACAAAGGCTGTCATAATGTTTGTAATTAGGTGCCTTATCAATGATAATATCCCTCTTAACTCTGGCTTACTTCAATCAGTGGAAATTATTTTAGATGATGACTCGTTCTTAAACCCATCAAGTAATGCTGCTGTATCAGCTGGTAATGTTGAAATCAGTCAAGCACTCGCAAATTGTATATTTGCAGCTATTGGGAATAAAGCATCATGCCAATCAACTATGAATAACTTAATATTGGGTAATAGTGAATTTCAATATTATGAGACAATTTGTGGTGGGCAAGGGGCACATCGTGATCACGATGGACAGGATGCTGTTCAGACAAATATGACCAATTCAAGATTAACAGATCCTGAAATTTTTGAAGAATCCTATCCTATCAGTATTATAGAATTATCTATTAATAAAAATACTGGAGGAACTGGGAAGTATATTGGAGGTGATGGAATAAAAAAAATATTCAGAATTGAACAACAGATGAGTTGTTCAATATTGTCAAATAATCGGATTTACCCACCATTTGGATTGGAGGGAGGTGATGATGGCAAAAAAGGGGAAAATACTTTAATTAGGAATAATAAAAGTGAAGATTTAGGAAGCAATTGTCAAATAGATCTTCACAAGGATGATATATTAATAATTCAGACACCATCAGGTGGTGGTTTTGGAAAGTTAAATTAATCGTGACTTATTATTTTTAACCAATGATTTAATTCATCTTCTGTCCAATTCTTCCTTCGCGCATAATCTTCTGCTTGATCATTTGTAATTTTACCAACCCCAAAATAGCGGGACTCAGGATTACTAAAATATATTCCACAAACTGACGATGCTGGAATGATTGCACATGACTCCGTTAATTTCATATTTATTTTATTTTCAGCATCTAATAACCGAAGAATCGTAATCTTTTCTGAATGATCGGGTTGAGCTGGATACCCTGGAGCAGGCCTTATTCCTGTATATTTCTCATTTATAAGATCATCATAACTCAAATCTTCATTTGGATCATACCCCCATAATTGCTTTCTAACCTTTTCATGGAAAAACTCCGCAGAGGCTTCGGCAAACCTATCACATACGGATTTAAATAAGATCGATTTATAATCATCATCTAATAAATTAAGCTTTTTGTTTACTTCTTCTTCATTAAAATCAATGGATACTGCAAACAAACCAATATAATCATTGCATTTTGACTCTTGTGGTGCGATGAAATCAGCCAAACACAGATTTGCTCTATCATTTCTTCTTGCAATCTGCTGCCGGATTGAGTGCAAAGTATCAATTTTCTCATTTGTTTTTGGATCGTAAATATATATATCTTCATTAAAAGATTTAGCTGACCAAAAACCAATTACAGCTTTTGATTGAATAAGCTTCTTTTTAATAATCTCTCCAATTAAGATATTTGCATCATCAAAAAGATTTTTTGCCGTAGGACCAATATTTGGATCTTCAAATATTCGAGGATAGACTCCTCTAATCTCCCAAGTCTGAAAAAAAGGTGTCCAATCTATGTAGTTACGTAATTCAACTAAATTTGTCCCTATATAATCTCTAACACCAAGATATGAGGGCTTTTTCACACTTATTTTTTCCCAATCTATTTTTAATTTGTTAGAACGGGCATCAGTTAGTTTATCAAGACCCCTCTGTTTATTATTAGATGAGTATTGCTTTCTAATTTCTTCATACTCATTATTTAATTTATTTAATAATATTTTTTTTCTATCTTCAGATGATAAATCTGACATTATTGATGCTGCCTTGCTTGCATCTAAAACATGAATAGTACTTTTATTATCATAACTAGGTGAAATTTTTAAAGCTGTGTGTGCCTTACTTGTTGTAGCGCCTCCAATAAGTATAGGAATATCTAGATTATGTTTTTTAATTTCACTAGCAACATGACACATTTCATCTAAACTTGGTGTTATTAATCCAGATAAGCCTATTGCATCTGCTTTTTCATCAATTGCAGTTTTGATAATTTTTTCAGCAGGGACCATGACCCCTAAGTCAAGAACTTCAAAGTTATTACATTGTAAAACGATACCAACAATATTTTTACCGATATCGTGTACATCACCCTTAACAGTTGCCAATACTATTTTCGCAGTCTTTTTTGATGCAATCTCACTATTTTCTTCCATATAAGGTAATAAATAAGAAACAGCTTGTTTCATAACTCTCGCACTTTTTACAACTTGCGGTAAAAACATTTTTCCTTCGCCAAAGAGATCACCAACAACATTCATACCCTTCATCAGAGGACCTTCAATCACAGACAGCGGTTCTCCAATTTGCAATCTTGCTTCTTCGACGTCTTCTTCAATATAGTCATTGATTCCATTTATTAGAGAATAAGATAGTCTGTCCTCTATATTTGTATTTCTCCATTCAATCTTCTTAGATTGTTTTTCTGTTGTTTCATTTTGGAATTCAATTGATTTTTGAAGAAGCTCTTCAGTGGCAGAGGCAGATTTGTTTAAAATCACACTTTCACATAAATCCCTAAGCTCTGGTTCAATGTCATCATATATAGCAAGTTGCCCTGCATTAACGATACCCATATCCATACCAGCACGAATTGCATGATATAGAAAAACAGAGTGCATTGCTTCTCTTACGACATTATTACCCCTAAAAGAAAACGATAAATTCGAAACGCCTCCTGAGATACTCGACAAAGGCATATTTTTCTTTAACAACTTACAAGCATCTATAAATGACTGCCCGTATGCATTATGTTCTTCTATCCCAGTAGCAACAGCAAATATATTGGGATCAAAAATTATATCTTGTGGTTCAAACCCTACAACATTAATAAGAATATCATAAGCTCTCTTTAGAATATCAAATTTTTGCTCAGTTGTCTCAGCTTGACCATTTTCATCAAAAGCCATTACAACAACAGCAGCACCATAAAGTTTGATTTTTGTTGCTACATCAATGAATTCATCTTCTCCTTCTTTCAGACTGATTGAATTAACGATTGATTTACCCTGAATACATTTTAAACCGGCTTCAATGACACTCCATTTAGATGAGTCAATTACAATTGGAACTTTTGCGACATCAGGTTCTGATGCTAATAAATTCAAAAATTCTACCATGACTTTTTCAGATTCTAATAACCCTTCATCCATATTAATGTCTATCAATTGGGCACCATTATCAATCTGCTCTTTTGCTACTTTTATTGCTTCATCAAAATTATTTTCTTGTATTAATCTTTTGAACTTTGCTGAACCTGTTACATTCGTTCTTTCACCAATATTAATAAAGTTAATATTGCTTTCTTTGTTGAATGCTTCTAGCCCTGATACCCTGAGTATTGGCTTTTGTTGAGATGGTATTCTTGGTTTTATTCCCCTTGTAATATCAGCGATGTGTTCTATGTGCTCAGGTGAAGTACCGCAGCAACCACCTACTATATTGAGCATGCCATCTTTAGCAAACTCTTCTATGATGTGCGCTGTTTCATGGGGCATTTCATCATATTGACCTAACTCATTCGGTAATCCTGCATTAGGGTAGGCTGAAATCAAAGTATCCGAAAGATTTGATAATTCTAGTAAATGTGATCTCATTTGTGAGGCGCCTAATGCACAATTTAAACCCACTGAAAATGGCCTGGCATATCTAATTGAATTCCAAAATGCTTCAACTGTTTGACCAGACAATGTCCTTCCTGATAGATCTGTTATGGTTCCAGACAGCATCAATGGTTTATAAGTTTTTAATTTTTGATAAGTTTTTTGAACAGCATAAATTGCTGCCTTTGCATTCAGTGTATCAAATATTGTTTCAATCAAAAGTATATCAGCACCACCAACTAACAATCCCTCTGCAGCTTCAGAATATGAAGTTACAAGATCATCAAAAGTAACTGCTCGAAATGATGGGTTTTGTACATCTGGAGACATGGATGCAGTTTTGTTGGTAGGTCCAAGCGCGCCAGCAACAAAAATCTGTTTACCCTTTTCTTCAAAGTATTCTCTTGAAACATTTTTAGCAATCATTGCAGATTTTCTATTCATCTCATAAACAAGCTTCTCATTACCATAATCTGCTTGAGAAATAGAGTTCGATGAGAATGTGTTTGTTTCAATTATATCAGCGCCAGCATCACAGTATGATTTGTGAATATCCCTTATCAGGTCAGGTTGGGTAATAGATAGTATATCATTATTCCCTTTTTGATCGAATTTAGAGTCCAAAAGTTCCTGCCCTCGAAAATCATCTTCGGAAAGCTCAAATTTTTGAATTTCAGTCCCCATTGCACCATCAATAATGAGAATTCGTTCTTTCGCTATTCTGTCTAATTCATTCATTTATTTCACACTATCAATGTTTAATTTGTTAATAATTTGATCCATTAAAGATATCTGATTTAAGCTGTAGATATGAAGATTATTTATCCCATTTTCAATAAGATCTCTAGCCTGATCAGCAATAATTGATAAAATAATATCTAACTGCTGTTCATTATTTAAATTATTAAAATGATGATTAAAAATTCCTTCGAATTTTTTTGGTATGCTAGCTCCGCATTTAATTGAGAATTCTCGGATTTTTTGGAAATTGGTAATTGGTATTATTCCTGGTATTAGATTTGCCCCAATTTTACTTCTATCCAATAATTCACTGAAAGTATAAAAGAGATTATTATCAAAAAAATATTGAGTTATTATATCATTTGATCCGCTATTGACCTTATCTTTTAAATTTTCAATATCAGCTTTCAAATTTTCTGAGTCAGGATGTGTTTCTGGATATCCTGCACAATATACTTGAATATCAGACAGCTTTTTAATTGCTTTTATCAATTCACCTGTTTTTTGGAATCCTTCTGGATGTGCTGTATATTTTTTTGAGATATTGTTTGGAGAGTCTCCTCGTAACGCAAGGATCTTATTTACACCAATTTTAAGATAATATTCAACTAAACTCATTGTATCGCTTATGGAAGCGTCAACGCATGTTAAATGAGCGGCAACATCTATATCTGTGTCTTGGTGTATTCTTCTGACTAAATCCATGGTCTTATCTCGATTTGAACCACCTGCGCCATATGTTACCGATATGAAACTCGGCTTATGTATTAGTGCGTTTATTTTTTCAACGAGTTTAATGTTATTAATAATTTCCTGAGGTGGAAAAACCTCATATGAAAAATTGATATTTTTTTGGAAAATATTACTCATGGTTTTTCCCCAGCCATGCCATTACTTTTAGCTCGTTGATATTTGGTTGTTTGAATGAGACGGCTTTAGTTTTATCAACTAAGTTAATATTTGATTTTTGAAAATAATCTTTAATTTGAGTTTCATCAAAACCTAACCTCCTATGTGAAAAGTTCGTTCTTAAAAATTCATTTTGATGTTTTAGGTAATCAACAATCAATATGAAACCTTCCTTATTAAGTAATTTCTTAGCTTCCCTGATTAAATCCTGAGGTTTATCAAAATAATGAAGTACTTGATGATAGATAACAAGATCTGCTTTACCGTATGATTCTATAGCCTCTGTTTGTGTTATATCGCCAAAGATTATTTTACAATTATTTCTATTGTCTTGAGTAAGCTTTGACTTTGCCATTTTTATAACTGTGTGGTTATTATCAACCCCTACACACGTTTCTGATAATGATGAAAAAAGTGATAGCATTTTTCCTGATCCAGTTCCCATATCAAAAAGATTGTTCATTGGTGTATGCATGTTCTTGATGATAATTTCACGTAGTTGATTATCTAGAGCAACGTTACTAAGTTGATTAAGCGGATCAACATAATATTGTTCTTTATATTGTTTAAAAAAGAAATCATTTGCATCATTTAATCTTGATTTTTGCAGATCATATAATCTTTGAATGTCTCTTTCTTTTGGATTTTTGTAAGTTTTATCTTTTAGTAAATAATCTAATAAATACTTATTGGATTTATCATTATTTAATTTACAAAAAACCCATCCACCCTCTTTAATTCGGGTAATTAAACCAGCCTCATCTAATATTCTAAGATGTCTTGAAACCCTGGGTTGGCTCTGATCTAAGGAGTGAACAATATCTTGAACGCTCAGCTCACCATCAATTAATAGATTAATTATTCGGAGACGCGTTTCATCAGCAAGGGCCGCAAAAGTTTTTATTTTATGTTCTAACATTTTTCTATATAAAGATATCTTTATATCTTTATATAGAAAGCACTTTCAATATGCAAGAAAATTATAATTATTATTTTTTAAAATTCTAACTTTTAGAAAGCTCTCAAAACTGTTGAAAACATTGATAATTCAAGAAAAATATATTGTTTTATTTTAAATAAAAATTAAGTTTATTTATATAAATTAAATAATATAGCGAGAATTATTAATCTCACTAGTATTTCAGCTCTACAAAAATATTTAGGCAGAAAAAATAAAAATGAATATACATAATAAGATCAGACCAATCATTTGTGGCCCGATACTTGCTATTCCTTTTTTATTTGCCAGTGCCTTTCATGCAAATGCAGATGTATTTATTCCTTTTGAACAAACAATAGCTGATCAATACAACATGCCTGCAGCAACTGAAGAAGCTGAAGAAGTGGCGGAGCCCGTTGCTGTTGTATCATTTGAACAAACAATAGCTGATCAATACAACATGCCTGCAGCTACTGAAGAAGCTGAAGAAGTGGCGGAGCCCGTTGCTGTTGTATCATTTGAACAAACAATAGCTGATCAATACAACATGCCTGCAGCAACTGAAGAAGCTGAAGAAGTGGCGGAGCCCGTTGCTGTTGTATCATTTGAACAAACAATTGAAGACCAATACAACTCTCCATATGCAGTAACTGAAATAGTAGAAGAGGATGCTTCTGAAGAAGCCTTCGATTATTCCTTGTATGACCCAAATGAAGAAGAAAACAGGAAAGCTTTTGAATTCCATCAAAAATTAGACAAAAGTCTCTTCAAACCTCTAGCTAAAGCATACAGAGATGTTGTCCCAGAAGGTGGCAGGAAGGCAATCAAAAACTTCTTGCATAATTTGGAAACGCCAACTGTTCTAATAAATGATGTTTTACAAGGGGAACAAGATAGAGCTGGCACTACAGTTAATAGGTTCGTAATAAACTCAACTGTTGGTTTTCTTGGCTTTGGTGATCCAGCTACTGATTTAGGCTATGAACGACACACAGAAGACTTTGCACAAACATTAGCAGTCTATGGTGTTGAATCAGGCCCTTACTCATATTCGCCAATCTTTGGCCCAACAACAGAAAGGCACACAACTGGACGTGTTGTTGATTTCCTAACACATCCTCTAACATGGTACTTCAATGATCAAGATTCAGCTGTTGGACTAACGTATGGGGCAACGCGTGTGGTTTCAACTAGGGAAGATTTGCTTGATGCACTAGATGATATTGAAATGGATAGCACAGACTATTATGTTTCGATCAGAAGCATGTATAGACAAATGAGAGAAAACCAAATAAATAATGGACTTTTTGGTGACGATCCCTCACAATTTTCAATTGACACAGGCATGGATCTCAACTTAGTATTTTAACAAGTCCAAACTAGGTTGAAAAATGTTAAAATTCACTAAAGCTATTTTAAAGATCTCACTGGTAGTATTGTTTATCAGTCCTAATTCTTCTGTTGCAAATGAATTATGCGACAATGCCCTATTATTTGCTAATGAATTGACGAATAATACTATCAAAATTCTAAATTCCAATGAATTAACAAATAATCAAAAGAAAACACAAATTTCTAGCTTACTTACCATAAATGTAGACTTTACCACTATGGGCAAAATCATGCTTGGCAAATATTCAAGAAAGATTAATGAAGAACAAGAGCTACTTTACTATGAAATTATTGAAAAAATGGTCTCTAAAACAATCTATGACAGACTTGAAACAAATGAAGATCCGGATGTTTTATATTCAATTTCAAATGATACTTGCCGTGAGAAGGGATCCAAAGGAAAAGAATTCCTCATAGATGGTGATGTAATGAAGAATGACTCCAGACTTGCGTCAATTCGTTGGTGGTTGATATTGAACAAAGATAATGAATACAAAGTAGTTGATTTAACCCTAGCTGGATTATCACTCACACTTCAAAAGAAAGAAGAATTCACATCTTATTTATCAAATAAGTCCATTGATATGTTAATCGCAGATTTATCCAAGAAATTTGATTAATATCTAATAATAAAAATGTCTCTAAAAATAGCTATAATGAATGGAGATGACATTGGTAATGAGATTGTACCAATGGCTAAGTTGGTTTTAGAGGAAACGCTCAACATTCTTGGATACAGTATTGAACTGATTGACTTACCCATTGGTAAATCAGCTCATAGTAAATATGGTGATACCTTTCCTGAATACACCATCTCTCGATTAAATGAAGTCCATGGTATGATTTGTGGACCTATTGGACACAATAATTATCCACGAAATGACTCCACTTGGAAAATGCCTCCTATAAGAAAACAATTTGAATTATATGCCGCGATAAGACCTGCCAAATCATATGATCATTCAAAGAATATAGATATCATATTCGTAAGAGAGTTAACTGAGGGTCTACAAAGCTCAGATACAATTGTTGGAGGATACCCTGAATTTCGTCCAAATGATGAAATTACTATAGCATCCAGAGTTATTACAAGGAAGGGATCAAATAGAGTAGCTAAAGCTGCATTTGATATCGCAGTCAGTAAAAATAGATCCAAAGTTACTGCAGCACACAAGGAACCCTTATTTAGGCTAAGCTGTGGAATGTTCCTTGAAGAATGTGTAAAAGTTTCAAAGGAATACCCTTCAATCTCTTATGAAGATAAGCTTATTGATACTACTGCAATGCACCTAGTTTCGAATCCGGAGTCATTTGATGTTGTTGTAACTACAAATCAATTTGGAGATATTTTAAGTGATATTGGAGCAGGTCTAATTGGTTCAATTGGTATGGCTCCAGGTCTTTGTGTTGGAGATAATGTTGCAATGGCCCAAGCAACTCATGGTTCTGCGCCAGATATTGCGGGAAAAAATATTGCAAATCCATACGCAATGATTATGTCAACATCAATGCTATTATCATGGATGGGATCTAAATATAATGAAGAAAAATTAATTATAGCTTCAAATATTATTGAAGAGTCAGCATTAGAAGTAATCAAAGAAAAAAAATTCTTAACAGCCGATATTGGAGGAAAAGCCTCTACTGTTGATATGACAAATGCAATACTAGAAAAAATAAAAACTAAATAGCAATACCATCACTAACTAGTTTGGTAAATATATTTTCATCTATACCAACTTGACTTAAAATTTCAAAACTATGCTCTCCTAATTCTGGAGCAAGGCTATCTATTTTTATTGGTTCATTATTAATTAAGACTGGATTGCGTATTGTCTTGATTTGAATTCCTTTATCATCGGTTATTTGAGTTACCAGTTGCCTTTGGATACTATGAGGGTTATTTAAGGCTTCTTTGTAATTTCTTACACAGCCGCATGGTATACCAGTTTCTGTCAATTTATTTTCTAAATCAGATGAGTTCCAATCGTTTATCTTATTTGCAACAACTGGGACAAGATCCTCCTCATTTTCTTTTCTGCTGGAGTATGAAATAAATTTTGGATTTTCTGCTACGTCATTTAAATCTAGTATATCCATTAATTTCTTAAAATGGTGATCACTTGGTGCACCTATTGCAATGTACCTTTTATCATTTGTTTTAAATAATTGATATGGTGCACTTGCTCGGTGTGAATGCCCTAATTGTTCTGGAACGATACCACTTGATAGGTATTCTGTTGTCTCCCAGACAGCTGATGCAATAGATGCCTCGATCAATGATACATCTGAATGGATACCTTGATTATGTTTTATTTGTCCAATCAATCCAGCTAAAGTTGAGTAGGTTGCAAACATTGCACCAAGGATATCAGCGGTTTGCAATCCAGGTCTTGGAGGAATTTCTCCTTTCTCACCCATTACGGATAATGTTCCTGATAATGCTTCTATTATAAGATTTATACCCGCTCTATTTTTTAATTCACCTGTCTGTCCAAAACCGGATACAGATGTGTAAACAATTTTATTATTTATTTTTTTTACATGCTCTTCACCCAAACCCAGCCTTTGCATCACACCTGGTCTATTATTCTCAATTATTGCATTTGCTGTTTTTAATATCTTAAGCGCCAGAGACCTGCCACGGTCAGACTTTAAATCTAATGCTAAACTTTTTTTGTTTCTATTTAAGGTTATGAAGGCAGCACTTTTCCCATCAATTATTGGTGGTATAGCCCTTGCCAAATCACCCGTGAGAGGTTCAATTTTAATTACTTCTGCTCCCATATCCGCAAGCAACATTCCGCAGAAAGGTCCAGCAATAAAGTTACCAAACTCAATTACTTTTATACCTTCTAAAGGTCTAGTCATATGATTTAACCTGTATATTCGAGAATATGTAGACCTAGCCCCCATCTATCAGACATGTATATGAGTCCGGTTTCACGATCTACATACACATCATTACTTTGTGGGCAACATCGTTCTTTATTACCTGCTGGGATATAAGACCCAACTTCTTTTGGGCTAAATGGATTGCTCCAATCAATGATCCTTAATCCAGCATTAAACCAAGCAATATAGATAAGATCATTTTTTTCCATATCCAGCCATATATTATGTGCACCATGCCTTGATCCTGTCTGCCCCCATTTGGAATCTAATGGTCTCATCTCACGTGGATCTATATCAAATGGCATATATGTGCTTACTGGAAGTGGAACATCTTTGTTTCTAAGATCATAGAATGTGATGAATGCTGGTGGATGCTCACAATTAACAGTTATAGTTTCTTGAGTAACAATTCCAAATTCAGAACCCTTTGGCACAAGAAAACTATGATAGTTACCAGGCCAGCCATGGGTTTCATGTGGATTATGTCTCCATTTAAATTCTGGTTTTGATGGATCAGTACAATCAAATAATACTATTCCTCCATCCCACCATCCGGCAGTTACATAGTTACCCCATGGATTTCCTTCATGGCACCAAGCTTCGTTTTTAACTATAGAGTTATCCCATGAATATTCTTCCCCGTCTTTTTGACCTTCAACCCAACCATGACCGATAAATTCAGGATTTGATGGATCTTTCATATCATGAATGAGAAGTATTTTTCCATTATAACCGTCTTTAAAACCGGAGCTATACATCAATTTCCTATCTCTATCATAGATAGGCCTATGTATACCAAAGCCATCAACTTCAACGTGTCTAATAAATTTTGGATTTATGGGATCTGATATATCAAAAACTCTTAATCCACCTTTTAGCTCTGGATATTGACCTACTAGTTTAGGCCTTAACTCTGAATTTGTGATCAGTATATCATCACTAATTCTGAGAACCTTATGGGTTCGTGCACCAGGTGAGTCTGTTATTTGATTTAAAATTTTCGGCTTTGATGGATCCTTTACATCAAGAATTGTCATACCATTATGACCATTTATTCCCGATGCAGCTACATAGCATATTCCATTTGATACTTGTATTTGAAAGGCATCCCCCCAACCATTTAAATCTGAATG
>Ga0255759_10003429_pt1 | contig 13900 bp, 16 predicted proteins | sample 101ome_20_FD_179959 | JGI IMG/M metagenome (GOLD analysis project Ga0255759, IMG submission 179959) | Coastal salt marsh microbial communities from the Groves Creek Marsh, Skidaway Island, Georgia - 101404AT metaG (version 2) | ecosystem: Environmental > Aquatic > Marine > Intertidal zone >...
TCAAAGACAAGTCAAGTTTCAAGATGGCATTATAGCCGAACTAAATGAAATTATAGACGAACAGAAAGAATTTAATGGAGAGAGATAGACAGTACAAGTTAAGCGTGGTGTGGAAGACTATGGATACAGCTTCAAGGATTGACTTCCTTGATGGCTCGCAACAATACTTCCTACCAAGAGTTAAACTTGAGAAAGATGAAAATGGTACGTATAGTTTATTAGATACTGCCGTTGACATTTACAGACCCTACGAAGACTCTTTTGTCGAGTATGCATATGAATGCGGTTTAAGGGCGTTATCAGACGCTCTGTGCTACTCTTATCACTTCGATAAGCTTGAGACACTACAGAGCAATGAAAAGGACGCCACAGAGGCTTCTATCAACCGACACAAGAGTGCTTTGAATGGGTTCAACTTAAATAAAGTAATACATATAAATCAAATTAAATCAAATTATGGCAACAAACAGAGAAAAGATAGCGAAGCTATACAAGAAGTATGACCTCACACCAGATGAGGTATTCAAGCACCAACACTACACGATCATTACTCGTGCAGGTATCGACAAGATACAGGGCGTAGAGCAAATCAAAATACATTACGATGTTATTGAATGCAAACCTGAGTTTGCAGTTGTGAAAGCAAATGCAGACAAAGAAGGTGCGTCAATAGAAACATTTGGCTCTGCTCTTAAAGGAGACTATAAGAGTGGTAACTGTAACACCTGGTATGTCATGGAGATGGCAGAGAAACGAGCAATGTCTCGTGCAGTACTAAAACTCACAGGGTTCTATGAACTAGGGGTTTTTGGAGAAGATGAATCAGAGGACTTTAAAAGAAAATAGTTATGAATATTTCTACTTTAAATAGAAACGAATCCTACAAGAGTATAATGGATAGTCTGCCAAAAAGAAGGTTGAAAATATATGAATACATACAAAAACATCAACCCGTTTCCCCTCAAGAAGTTTGCGAAATTTACCAAATGAAATTTAATGAGGTGGCTCCAAGATTCACTGAGCTTCATCAATCTGGATTTATAAAAGAGGTAGGTGAGAAAATAAATAACAGATCTAAAAAGCCAAACACAGCGTATTCATGTACAACTATAGATGAAATTGCTATAATAAGAAGAAACATGAGTATTGAGTTGAGTGAAGAGTTTAATAAAATCACCAAAGACTTGCTTAATTATGAAGATGTTCTTTCTGTTTTTTCAAAAAACATATTACATAAAAGAGCAAAAACAATTATCCAACAGATGAAAAAAATAAAAAATCATGAGTAAAATCTTATTTGATAATTACCTTTTTAGATGCTCGTCCATTGGTAAGTTGATGACGAAACCAAGAAACAAGAAGGACCTGCTTGCAGTGGGCACGAGAACTTACTTGGGCGAGATATTTAAAGAGGAACTATACGGTAAATCTGGACAAATAAAGTCCAAATACCTTGACAAAGGTATCATGGCTGAAGAAGAGGCTATTGCAATGTATGGACAATATATCGCAAGGGATGTTGTAAAGAACACAAAGAGGTATAACAACGAGTACATAACTGGAGAGCCAGACCTCTTTGCAGACACTTTAGTGGACATTAAATGCTCATGGAATCACAAAACATTTCCTTTGACTGACGAAGATGTTCCTGAGAAAGACTATTATTGGCAACTTCAAGGGTATATGGCTTTGACAGATTTTGAAGAATCTAAGCTTGTATACTGCCTTGTAGACACTCCCGATGAGCTTATATACGATGAAATGAAAAGAACTCGTAGTAAGCTTGGACTCATAGATCTTCCAGAAGAACTTGAGCAAGAGATATGGGATGGATTAAAGTTTGAAGGGATTAATCCCAAGTACAGGATTAAAGAATTTGTGGTTGAAAGAAACCAAGAAGACATAGATGCAATCTATAACCGAGTTACCCTTGCCAGAGAGTACCTCAACAATTTAAATCAATTATTAACTTAAAATTAGAATTATGGAAATTACTGGTAAAATCAAATCAATTGGACAAACTTCTTCTTACGGAAGTAATGGTTTCACTAAACGAGAAATCGTTGTAACTACTGAAGAACAATATCCACAACCCATATCGGTGGAATTTGTAAAAGACAAATGCAGTCTGTTAGACGAGTTTAGTGTTGGTCAGGATGTCACTATAGGCATAAACCTTCGTGGACGAGAATGGGTAAACCCACAGGGTGAAACCAAATATTTTAATTCCGTACAAGGATGGAGGATACAAAAGTCTAATGAGACACAAACAAATCAAAAAGAAGCTTCAGTACAGGCACAAACAGTTCCTGCTGATGACGACTTGCCGTTCTGATTTAATTTTTGTTTTTTTTTACTTGATACATGGGGGCGAATGGCAAGTCCGCTCCCTTTCAAGTTATTTAATTTAATCTAATCTAATCTAATATGTTACAAATAAAAGAAGAACTCAACAAGGCAGAATTTATCATAGATGTATTCAAGAAAGAATTACAAATCAAAGATCCGTTTATAAATCCGACAGTAAGGACAAGAGATCTTGTTGATATGAGGGCATTGCTTATGTATTTACTAAGAAGACATACGCACTTAAGTATGGAACGGATAGGTAAGTTTTGGTCTGATGAAAACTACATAGGAAAGAATCATGCAAGCGTGCTACATGGCATTAAAAAAGCTGAAAATCTTTTAGACTCCAAGTTCGGAGATAAACTTTTCATGTATAGGTTTGCAATGTGCGACAGAAAGATAAAAGAGATTATGCCAGCAATGGTATTTGAGAAAAAAACTGTTGCTGAAGAGCTCATTTACACAAAGGAATTAAACAGAAGACTAATTCATAGAGAAATCTACAGAAAAGATCAGATAAATAATTTCATCAAATCATTGAGATACATACCAGATATCCACAAAAGAAACATTGAAAATAAAATAAGAGAATGGCTGATTCATTCATAACACTAAGCAGGAAGATTTTACAGTGGGAGTGGTATACTGATGCCAATACAATGAGATTATTCATTCACTGCCTTTTAAAAGCTAACTGGAAGGACAAAAATTGGAGAGGAATGGTTGTACGTAGAGGAACTTTTATAACCTCCCAACAAAACCTTGCAGACGATCTTGGACTTTCCAGGAAGCAAATACAACTCTCCCTTGACAAATTAATAGAAACAGGGGAGATGCATAAGAAAGGGCACAACAAATATACTCTCGTAACTATTGTAAAATATGATGATTACCAGAAAAAGTCTGATGATGATGCACAACAAAAGGACAACAAAAGCACATCAAAAGAACAACAAAAGGACACAACTAACAATAATAATAATATAAACAATGAAAACAATAATATCATCAACAGGGCGATCGAAGAAAATTTCAAATTAGTTTTTGAGGATGAAAAATATCTCAAAGCAATAACAAGTAATTTGAAGATAGACATCGACAGTCTAAAGATGTATTACTTGGAATTTAATGAGCACCTAAATATGAAATCTGATACTGTAAAAAGTAAACCTGACTATGTATCTCATTTCAGAAGTTGGTATCTCAAAAGATATAACATCAACCTCAAGACTGGCAAACCAAAATCTATATTCAACAACACACTATGAAAACAATACAATGGAACGATATAAATCTAAAAGGGAAAACGTCTGGTCAGATTAAAACTGTTTGCCCAGCATGCTCTCCTGAAAGAAGGAACAAAGCTGACAGATGCCTTAGTGTAAATATTAATGAAGGTGTAGCGAAGTGTCATCACTGTGATGGCATATCGATAAGAGACGAGAAGCCTCTGGTTCGTGACAAGGTGTACAAACTTCCTGAGCAGAACTGGATTAACTATACAAAGCTATCTGATGGCATGGTTAAATGGTGTGAGTCAAGAAAGATTCGTCAGTCTACACTCAAGGAGTTAGGTATAACTGAAGAGGAATACTTTCAGCCACAAGCAAGAAAGAAGATGAACAACATTGTTTTTAATTACTTTGAGGGAGATACTTTGGTCAACAAGAAATTTAGATCAGGAGGAAAGCATTTTACACAAACAGCACAAACAAAACCAATATTCTACAACATCAATGCCGCCATTGGTCAAGATGAGGTGTTTATAGTGGAAGGAGAGTTTGATGTGTTAGCTATGCACCAGTGTGGATTTAAGAATACAATAAGCATTCCCAACGGAGCGAACGACAACGATGACTTCTGGATAAACTGCGAGAAGTATCTGAAGGATGTAAGTAAGTTTTATATAGCCACAGACAATGACGACAAGGGAGAGATTGTAGCTGATAAGATAGCACAGCGTCTTGGTAGATACAGATGCTTGAGGGTTTTATTCAAGAACAAAGATGCCAATGGAGACCTCATCGATGGAGGGGATGACTTAGTAAAAGAATCAATAGCAAATGGTAAAAGGTATCCTGCATCAGGAACGTTTACCATAGAGGACCTTGCTGGGGGTATACATGATTTATACGACAACGGATTGCCTGAAACACTGTATCCAAAACACAAGTGCTTCGGTAATCTCAATAACGTCTTCACAGTTATGCGAGGACACTTGGTCGTGTCTACAGGTATACCCTCTCATGGTAAGTCTAACTTTACTGAGTGGTATGTACTCAACCTAATCAGAGACTACAACCTCAAGGCATCGTTCTTTTCTCCAGAGCACAACCCAATGGCTCTACACCAAACAACATTCATTGAGAAGTTTTTTGGTAAAAACTTTTGGCAAGACAACCCCAACAGACCCAAGATAACTAAAGAAGAAATTAATAGATATATTAAGTGGGCAAACGAAAAGATATACATTACTGCTCCTGAAAGAGGAGAGATACCCACATGGAGTTGGATTATGGAGAAGTTCAAGGAGCAGATGTTTATCTATGGAGTTGATATGTTTATAATCGATGCCTTTAATAAAATTGACTTTGATAAGTCAAGTGACTCTGAGCTTTCTAAGATAAAGCGTGTGCTTACGCACCTGACTATGTTTGCTCAGATGAACAATGTGATTATATTCCTGGTGGTGCATCCAACTAAAATGCGCAAGAATGATGCAGGGATATACGATCTCCCTACCCTCTACGATTGTAGTGGATCTGCTGACTTCAGGAATCAAACGCACGATGGCTTTACAATCTATAGGCACTTTGCAGAAATACCTGCCTCAAAGATTGATGAAAATGATGTCGAGTTTGTGACACAGAAGGTCAAGATGAAGTTTCAAGGAGAGATGAATGGAAAGGAGTTCTTCAGGTTTGATGTTGTATCTGGTAGATACTATGCAAAGGATCAGAACCCACCTACGTTTGTGTTTGACAAGGATGAAGATGTGGTGCCTAAAATGTTTCCATCAGACGCATTTGCAGTAGATAACGATGATTTACCATTCTAATGGGAAGACCTAAGAAAAAACCGACAATAGACTTTTATCCTAACAAGATTCATCAGAATGCTATGGCATTTTGTATTGTGAATGGAATAACAATAGAACCTGAATTGATTAAGAATAATGAGTTAAGATTAAACATAAGGATAGAAAAAGATGGGCTTGTAAAAAACATGGTATCCCCTGTTACGTACAGTAACCATGAGGTCTCGAGACCAATTTACGAGATTTACTTGACCTACTTTAAGAGAATGGCAAATGATGATATAATAAAAAAATCTGAAGATAAGTACTTGAGTTTCAGCAATAATAACTAAATTTGATAAAATGAGAAAAAATACATTGTTTGATAGAGAATATGCTAAGATAAAACAGAGGATGTTTAATATCCATGAATTGGATGTAAACTCTTTCTGTAATACTGTAACAGGCTACACAACTAAAACAGAAAAAGAAAAGATGGATGCACTGTTAGAGCTTGACACATTACTTTATACAAGACTTGGGATTGACTCAAGTCTCAAGGACAAAAGAGAAACCAAAAAGAAATCCAGAATAATATACAGAGCTATAAAGACTTTTAACAAATCAGTAGGAGATCTGTTTTTACAGCACATGGATGAGGATGTATGACGCAAAGAGTGAGGTTTATAGAGAGGCTGAGAATTAGTCTGCATAAAAGTGTAGACCAGATCATCGACTCTCTCTACGAACCTGACTTTGGAATAACTAAAACTTCAATAGCATCTTTCAAAATAAATCTGGAAAAATTACAGAATCAAATTAAAAAGGATGATTAACGTTGAAGAAATAAAAAGACTTGCTGAGGATTACTACAAGCAAGGACACAGAGGTTTTACTGATATAGCTAAGCTAATACATGAAGACCTACAGATAGATCCGAACGAAAAGACTATAGAGTCAACAAGAAGATCTATATCAAAGCACATACAGAAGATTACAAGGATAGAAGAGCAACCAGCTCTTGCACAGGCATGTGAAGAAAGAGGTATTGATATATCAAGCGTAGGAATAGCCTGGTCGAAAGACAAGAAGTGGTCCATACAGTTTAAGCCAAGCAAAGACAGTGGACCTACATTCGAGCAAATGCTCAAAGACCATGTTGAAGAGATCAAACAACACGCATTTAATTATGAAAAGATTATCAGAAACAACGATCCTGATGGCTGTTTACTTGTTATTGATCCTGCTGATGTACATATTGGCAAGTTAGCCTCATCATTCGAAACAGGAGAGGATTACAACTCACAAATAGCAGTTCAAAGAGTCAAATCAGGAGTCGAAGGAATACTACAAAAAGCCTCTGGATTTACAATTGACAAAATTGTATTTGTCGCAGGTAATGATATTCTCCACATAGACACCCCTAAGAGGACGACTACGAGCGGAACTCCACAAGATACTGATGGAATGTGGTATGACAACTTTTTAATCGCTAAGAAGCTCTATATTGACGTTTTAGATACACTGCTTCAGATTGCAGATGTGCACTTCATGTATAACCCATCCAACCATGACTATCAGAGTGGGTTCTTTTTAGCCGACTCGATAGCCTCGTGGTATAATAAATGCAAAAATATTACCTTTGACACTTCAATTGCGCATCGTAAATACTATCGATACCATAATAATCTCATTGGAACAACACACGGAGACGGAGCAAAACCACAAGACCTTCCGCTACTTATGGCTCAAGAGGCTGGTGAAGATTGGTCGAATGCTAAAAACAGATATGTATACATACATCACATACATCACAAGATGTCTAAAGATTTTATTGGTGTTACTGTTGAGGCTTTGCGATCTCCTTCTGGAACAGACGGATGGCACCACAGAAAGGGTTATCAGCATGCGCCTAAAGCCGTTGAAGGATTTATTCATTCAAAAAGTCATGGACAAATGGCGAGACTAACACACCTTTTCTAATGACACCACTTGACATTGCCAGAGCCATATCAGTTATTGTAGCCATTGCCTTGTGGGTTTACTTTCTTTACAGCTCAAACAATGGATTCAAATAAACAAATGAGAATATGTAACTGCTGGCTTGATGTCGGTGGTTGCTTTTGCGAATTAAATACAATAAAAAATGAAGGAAAGCAGATTGATTCAAATGGAGAATCAAGTAAAAAACATGGTGGGGATGCAAAACGCAATCCTAAGTCAGATGCAAAACTTAAGAGACCTCTCGATTGGGACGCTCGAGACTTTAAAATTAATGGACGGATACCAGGAAGCAGTAGATCAACTCAAGGAGAATATACTCAAAGATTCTGGGAACACGAATGAAGATGGATAGATTTGACTTTGAAGACTGGAAAAGAGATCCTGTCGTTGTAAAAACTATACACGAATTTAAAAGAAGAAGCGCTGTTGGTTTTAAAAAATATGGAACCACTCTTGCGGAAAATGACCTATCTTTGTTGCAGTGGTTGCAACACGCTAAGGAGGAAGCGATGGATCAGGTTCTCTACCTGCAAAGAGCTATAGATGAGATTAGACGCAAAGAAAATAGTATTTAATAGACCTCTTGACCTGGAGGAGGCTGTTAGGGTCTTTACCATCATGAAGGAAGTTATTGACTACTCTACTATCGATGATAACTACTTTTACGTTTACGTCAAAAAAGACTTGGATATATTCATAGAAACAATATCTGATATTGAAGTCTTCTGGCTTGCCGACAGGTTGGGGATTGATGATAGACAAGCATTGGTTTGCCTTATAGAGTATCCTTACTTCTGGGAGAACCTTAAAGACATACTGTTCTATAATAAAATAAACAACTATAAAAGATACACTGTATTCACAAAGAATGATCTCATGGGTGAAGGAAACAGAACTTGGGAGGAATACTTAGGGGAAAGCCATGAGGAAGCTGTAGAATTTTTCAGGGACATACTCCTGATTGATGATGTGATATCTGTAATTGAAATGGACGATGAGGAGGAGGAAGACTACTAAGAGAAGACAGATCACCAGATCTACAAAGGTTAAGGAAGATGGTATTGAATTTGCCTCTAAGCTTGAGCTTTACATGTACAGAGCTCTGAAGAAGGCTAAGATTAAAAATGAGTATGAAGGCAAAACGTTCACTATCATCAACGGTTGCAACTTTCCTATGGCTTCCTATGAGAAGACTAAGTCTAAGAAAATACTACACGACAGAGGTAATAAGAAGTTGTTAGGCATCAAGTATACTCCAGACTTCATAGACGTACAAGATCCACCACGATTCATAATAGAGACAAAGGGTAACCCAAACGAAAGCTTTCCTATCAGATGGAAGCTGTTCAAGATGCATTTAGTTAGGGAAGGAATACAAACAAACCTATTTATGCCACGAAATCAAAAAGATTGTGACGAAACTATTGCAATTTTAAAAAATATATTGTAGGTTTACAGTGTTGATTAAATGAGAAAGATCTCTCTAAGATCGTCTCACATTTTCTAGATTTTTTTTTAATAGAGCTGGAAATAATTTCTGGCTCTTTTTTTGTTATATAAAAAAACTTTTTATACTTTAGCTAACGATAGGGTTGTGGTGATTCCTATCAAAAATTTTCGAACGAGAATGACCCAGTGAAGATAGTAGCTGGGTCTTTTTTTATTGACGCATTTTAGTTGGAATGTATGTGTATTCGTCTTGACTCAGAATAAATGCTATGTCTCTACGGCTGAATCCATTCTTTTTAAGAATATTAACTATTTCACCTGAGTCAACACCCAATCTTATTGCTGACTGAGTTAATTCCTGAGCTTCTTTAATCATTTGAGAATAATCTCTGTTAACCTCCTCATACGCTTTTTCTAACTCAACCTCAGTTGATTTTTCATTGTATCTAACTCTATTATATCTACCATTGAGCGCAGTTTTTCTTTCTTTCAAGTCTATAGCTCTAAATAAATATGATTTTTGGACATCTACATCGACAGGTCTATATCCAGTAAAAGCTCCGATTCCTTCATTAAAAACATTATTATCATTACCACTCGCCGCTTTTTGTAATCTTATTGCAGTTGTTATTGTTCCTGGTTGTATTAACTTGAAAAACTTATTCATAATCTTGTCAGCCTTTTCAGATGACGTTAATTTTTTATCTTCATAAACGAGATAAGATTCAGAAGCAAAAGAAAAAACTAAATCTTTACCTAAAAACGGCTCCCCTAAAGCCACAAGCTTATCTATAAGAAGCGGAGTCGAATCATTATCATCTCTACCTGCTATTATTAACTCAGACAAAAATGAGTGTGGATCATTTGCCGTTAGATCTATAAAAGTGTATTTTCCAGGCTCCTTGTTTGTAATTGCAATCAGAGAATCTTGAGACCATTTCGCAACAAACTTCCTTAAATCATTATATTCTTCTGATTCATCATCTTCTCCTCCAAATATAAAAGATGTAGCAGCAAGACCAAGTTGAGTAGCTAGGGTCACTTTTAGCCCAGTATACAGTCCAGCACTCGCAAGTCTTTTGGCTCCTATTTTAGCAACTTCTTTGTTTTTAGAATTTACTTCGTCCAATGCTATTTTGTAAGTATTGAAGGCAGTTCTAATTGACTCTGCTCTAAACGAAACAAATGCACCTAGTAATGGACTCCTACCAAGTCTTTTGATTATAGGAGGTACTCTATCATACGTTGGATATGTATTTTTTACAATCTCAGATACAACTTCATTAACCTGATCAGATTCCGCTTTTGTTAAATCTGCCTTATCTTTTCCAAATAGAGCTTTAGCGTATCTCTGTTTTTCTATACCATAAGCCATAATCTTAAAGAAATCATCTTCTGACTGATAAGCATCATTTAATTTGTCAACCAAAGCTTTTGTCGTTTTTCCAGCTTTACTTTCTCTGAATAAATCTGATAGTTTTTCCTTTTTAGAAGCTACATTTCTAGCCTGATCTATAATGGTTCTCTTATATGCTTCTTCAAAAGATTTATCTCCATACATTGATGTAATGTCTCCAAGTGTTGTGCTTTGTTTTACGATACCAAGAGAAATAAGTTCATCCAAATAAGCTCTTTGCTCTTCGTTTGTTTTACCTCTAAATTCTTTTATTACTAAATCCGAAGCATTTTTAACTTCATTCCAGTCTAAATGACCATTCATTAAAAGAAAACCATGATTACCTAAAATGTTTTTAGCATGAGTAGCAATAGACCCAACAGTTTTACCCCACTTGATAGCACTACTGAATTTTACAAACGCATCATAATGACCATTCATTGGATTTGGCATCTCAAATGTTTTTGCAATCTCTGGTGTAGTCCAAAGTCCAGCAAGTTCTGGATAAGCCTCATTACCTTCTTTTACTATTTGAACTGTATTTTCTTTAGTAGGACTTTTTGTGAAAAAAGTGTTTGATCCTGATTGTGCAATCTTTCTTTGAAACTTATAATTAAACAAAAGCATCGCTTGCTTAGCAACAGTGTTTTGATAGTTTTCAAGTGGGTTAGTTACCTCTCCCATTAAAGCACGAAGCTCTGCTGGAACATCTTTTCTTCTTCTAAGAATATCCTTATCTATTCGACCATCCTTACCTTTTACAATATATTTATTGTCTTCAGCCTTGTTAAGTATCTCATTGATTTGGTTTTCTATTTCTTGTTCAGAAACAGTTCTACCTTCTTGAATTGCTTGCCTTCTAAAAAATCTTCTTGCATTTTCTTTAACCTCTTCAGAAACCTTGTTTGCCCAATTTGAATCGCTGAAAAGCCTATAGCTTCTGTTTACATAAGAGCCTATGTTTTTTTGTACCGCCTCCAGACCTTCTTTAGTATCAAAATAACCACTTTCGATGATCATAGTAGAAAGACCGTCTATTTCCATTCTCATTCTGTCCGCCAAAATTCTCATGTCAAGAGACAAATTACTATCTTTTGACTTTACTTGTCCTCTAAATACTTGATCGAACTCTTTCATTACAGAGTCTCTCTGATCTTTTGGTATTTTTTTAAGAGCAGAATTGATGTTTTTTCTCATTTGATCAATTCTATTTTGATACATCCTTATTTTTGCATCTCTCTTTTGCCTTTCTTTATAGATAATGTCTGGCTGCAATCCCTGCGCTGTAAAATGTATCTTAACTTGTTTTTTTAGAAAATCTCTCGTCTTTTTAAACGCATCTAACACCCTACTTGAAATTCCCTCTGTTTTTGGCTCTACAGCAGCCTCTCTCTCTGCTTTTGCTTGTTCTTCGGCTTGCTCAACCTTTTCTTCTACTTGAAGCTCTTCTTGTTTAGCTGCTTGCTCTTGAGCTACCTCAATAGGCTCCCTGAATGGTTTTAATTTAGATGGATCTTGTTCTGCGATAGCATTTATTTGAGCATCCGTACCATCAAAACCTGTAATCTCTATAAACCTGTTCCTAAGTTCAGTAACTATATCAGCCTCTTTAGGGGCAGAGTTAGATTTATACTTAGGATCTATCATGATGTCAAAAAGCTCAGCTGGAGTTACCTCTCTTCCTACCTCTTCAGAAACCTGCATAGCTATCACATCTAAAGGCATGGCTGTTTTGCCCTTTTTCTTGTTAGTGTAAGCTCTTATTAATTTTAGATCATCTGTGCTTCCATAATAATCTTTCAAAGACTCTCTGCTAACTATATACTTACCTAAAAAAGCATCTATTACTGGATCAATAATACCTTGCTCTTCTTTCTTTCTTTTGTATTCCTGAGCTATTTCCTGAGCATTTTCACTTTCATTTGCAATGAACTGCGATGGATCTCCAACATCCTGACCTTCTGGAACCCCATCAAAAGCTGATTTGCCTGTAGTATAATCTCTTTGAGCTATCAGTTCATTTTGAGCTTTTCTTGCAGTTTCTTTAGTTCTTTTCTTTCCAGTCTTTAGATCAACAGCTTCTTGAAATTTACCAGACTCATCTACTGTAACTTGTGTTTGATTTGAGGTTTGGTAAGTTAGTTTTGGTTCTAACTCAGGTTTAACTAATTCTTCTGCAACAACCTCTTCTGTAGTTTCTTGTTCCGTAACCTCTTCAACAGCCTCTTCTTGTTGCACTTTAGAAAGCTGATCGTTAATTTCATCTATTCTTTTCTTTTGAGGGGCAACTAAGTTTTCGTCTTTTCCTTCTATTGTTTTTTCAAGACGCATTTTTTCCCTTAACAGCTCTATAGCTGTCTTTTCTTTCTCTTTTGTTAGTTCTAATCCGTCAGTTTTTTCAGCCAATTCAGAAACCTCTTCAAATGCCTTTATCCTAGAATCAGCATCCTCTTTTGTGATAATTTTATTTTTTACTTTTTCGGCAAGATCAAACTCAAGAGCCTCCTTAGATCCTTTTGTTTTAGCTACATCAATTTGATCTGAGTCGATCTCATCCATATTGGTTTTAGAAAACGCATCAGATAAACTCTTATACTTGCTATCCTTTATTTTATTATTTATATTTTTTCTCCTTATGTTTTGTCTTGTGATATCTATACCTATCTTTCCTGTCGACAAAGGACCAGTAGCAAATCCTCCAACTAAAAATGTATCTGTAAATTCATAAAGAGTGTTTGTAAAAGCCTCTTCGTCTCCAGAGATTGCATAATCAGCAAGCTTGCTAACTAAAAGACTCCCTGTTTCTGAGGCTCCTTCTTCTACAAAATCAATACCAAAATCCTTTGCGAATGATTTCAAAGCCTTTACAGTGTAATCTTTTCCTTTCCCTGCAATAGAATTAAAGAATCTGCCTCCAATTTTTTTAGTGACTAAATCAGCCAATCCTTCAGCTGTACCACTAACAATCGAGTTGGTTGATGTTCTCCAATTCAAATCTTCTCCTTTATCTTGGAGTTCTTTGCTTTTTTGAGCTGCCGATCCAATACCTATGGATGCTATACCAACATATGGAACCATAGCTTGAATCATAGATGGAACAGCTCCAGCTGCCTCATTAAAAAGTCTTCCTGCTGCTTGACCTAAGTCTCCTGCAGCTATATCTTCAGTTATTGAAGTATCAAATGTATCAAAAGAAGATCTTATTTTTTCCGCTTCCTTAGTGTACTCTTCTGATGCTTTTGTAGAATCCATGACACTTAGGTTTTGTCCACCTATTATTTTAGGCACAGCATCAACAGCTCCACTCAAAGCCAAATCCCTCTCTTCTCTTGACATGGAATTTAACTGTTCCTTAAAATCATCATCAAAATAAGAGTAAGCGGTAGCAACTTGTTCTGCTATAAAAACAGGTATTCTGGAGATTGAAGCCATGACCTCGTTGGCTCCAGCAGAGAATCTATCATCAAATTCAAAGTATCCCTTATCGTAATCTTCTTCAGATACTTTCTTTTTGATATCCGAAGAATCCTGAACCAATGTAAAGTCCAAATCTTTCTCTTCTAAAGTAGAATCTTGATTTTCTTTTTTTTTTAAAACCTCTTCTTGTTTTTCTATCTGATCTTCGTATACAGGATATTTTTCAATTATCTTATTGTACAAAGTTTCATCATCAATATTACTATATT
>Ga0255759_10003430_pt1 | contig 13898 bp, 10 predicted proteins | sample 101ome_20_FD_179959 | JGI IMG/M metagenome (GOLD analysis project Ga0255759, IMG submission 179959) | Coastal salt marsh microbial communities from the Groves Creek Marsh, Skidaway Island, Georgia - 101404AT metaG (version 2) | ecosystem: Environmental > Aquatic > Marine > Intertidal zone >...
ATTGATTGTGGGGGTTGCTGCGGGCGGTGCGGATCAAGGCACGATCCTCTTGTCGGGGATTGCGGGCATGGTCGCGGGGGCGATGTCGATGGCAGCGGGAGAATATGTTTCCGTCTCAAGCCAAGCCGATGTTGAGCGCGCCGATGTCGAGCGCGAAAAGCGCGAGTTGAAATTGAACCCTGCGGGCGAATTGGCCGAATTGGCTTCGATTTATCGTCAACGGGGCTTGTCGGAGCAGTTGGCCGATGAGGTGGCGCGCGAATTGACCCGCAAAGACGCGCTGGGCGCACATTTGCGAGATGAGATTGGGCTGACTGATCTTTCGCCGCCCAAGCCTGTAGAGGCAGGGGTGGTGTCTGCCGCGACATTTGCAGGCGGTGCTTTGGTGCCGTTGCTGATGGGGGTCGTGGCCCCGCATGATCAGGTGGAGATTTGGGTGGGGGCGGCCACATTGGCGGCCCTTGGCACGCTTGGGGCGCTTGGTGCGCAGGCTGGCGGCGCCCCCAAAGGGCGCGCCGCATTCCGTGTCATGTTCTGGGGCGTGTTGGCGATGGTGGCCACATCCCTAATTGGCCGTGCCGTGGGGTTGGCGATCTAGGCCTCACCTGCCGCCGCCAGAAGCCGCGCATTGCCGCCCGCCGCCGTGGTGTCAATGCAGATATGCCGCTCAAGGATCAGGCGCGGTTTAGGGTCGCGTTCACAAATCAGCGGGATCAAGGCGCCCTCGCGCGCAGCCAAAGCCGCGCGATAGGGGCGGGCCTCTTCGGGATCTGCCCATAAGATCACGGCATCAAACCCCGTGAGACTGTGCAGCATGTCAGCAGGAAGTAGCCCGTCAACCCCATGCGCGCCAACACTGGGCGCAATCGCAAGGGCGGTGCAGCCTGCCTCTTTGGCCATTTGCACCTGCATCATTGCAGCTTCCGCCGTTGGCCCAAGACACAGAACCTGCCCGCGCGCATAGCGTGACAACAGGTTTGATTCACCTGTAGGCCCGGGCATTTCTGCTTGGGAAAGGGGCCTGTCAGAGGGGCGCGCAAGTGCTGCAATGGCGCGGGTCACTTCGGCCTCATCACAGGGGGGCGCATCGCCCATTGGGCCTTCTGCCGCGAGGTCGGGGGTCGTAAAGCGCGGCAAATAGTGCGGCCCGCCCGCCTTTGGCCCTGTGCCAGACAGACCCTCGCCCCCAAAGGGTTGACTGCCCACAATGGCACCGATTTGGTTGCGGTTGATGTAGAGATTGCCAACCTTGATCTGGCTCGCCACCTCGGCGATGCGGTCATCAATGCGGCTGTGCATCCCAAAGGTCAGGCCATAGCCCTTTGCATTCACATCGGCCACAACCCGCGCCAGATCGCGGGCCTTATAAGTGGCAACATGCAAGACAGGGCCAAAGACTTCGCGCTCAAGGTCGTTGATCCCACCGGGCAATGAGATCAAGGCAGGCCCCACATAATGGCCCGTGCTGGGCGGGGTGATCTGTTTGATCAAACGCCCCTCTCTCTGGGCCTGTTGGACATAGGCATTGATCTCTGCCGCCGCGCTTGCCGTGATCACGGGGGCCACATCGCAGGATATGTTCCATGGGTGGGAGAGGGAGAGTTCCTCCATCGCGCCCTGCAACATCTGTAAGAGGCCCTCTGCGACATCTTCTTGCACATAGAGCAACCGCAGGGCCGAGCAACGCTGACCCGCTGATTGAAAGGCCGAGGCGACAATGTCGCGCACGGCCTGTTCGGGCAGGGCAGTGCTGTCCAAGATCATGGCATTCAGGCCGCCTGTCTCTGCAATCAAAGGGGCTGCGGGGTGCAGATGGACCGCCATGGCGCGATTGATCCCTTGGGCAGTTGCCGTTGACCCCGTAAAGCACACGCCCGCAACACGCGCATCGCTGACAAGGGCCGCCCCGACCTTGGCCCCTTGTCCTGGCAGAAATTGCAGGGCGCCACGCGGCACGCCTGCGGCATGGAGCAATTCCACGGCCCGCGCACCGATGAGGGTGGTTGTCTCAGCGGGCTTTGCCAAAACGCCATTTCCCGCCGCAAGCGCGGCAGCGATTTGCCCTGTGAAAATGGCCAAGGGGAAATTCCACGGGCTGATACAGGTAAACACCCCGCGCGCGGGCTGCTGCAAAAGCGGCGCATGAGCCGCGTAGTAGCGTAAGAAATCTACCGCCTCGCGCAGTTCGGCCACTGCATCGGCTGGGCTTTTGCCCGCCTCGCGTGCCAGAAGCGCAAATAATTCGGCATGATGCGCTTCGTAAAGGTCGGCGGCCCGTTCAAGGCAGGCACAGCGCTCTGCGGCAGGTGCGTCCCAAGCCTGCGCAGATGTAAGTGCAGTCTCGATATCACCTGCGGCGGCCTCGGTAACACGGCCCACGATGTCGGTGGGATCGGCAGGGCAGGTTTGGGTGATGTCATCGGCCCCTGTCGCAGGTTTGGCCAAAATGGGGCCTGCCTGCCACTGATGCGTCCGAAATGGCGCGCGCGCCGCGTCTAACTCGGCCAAGGTGACAGGATCGCTGAGGTCGAACCCGCGTGAATTTGCGCGCTCGGGCGCAAAAAGCGCGCTTGGGTGGCGCACAGCAAGATTTGGCCCTGCGCGCTCGAGCCGTTCAAAGGGGCAGGCTGCGACCACCTCAGGTGGCGTGTTTTCATCCATGATTTGGTTCACGAAGGAAGAATTTGCGCCATTCTCCAATAAGCGGCGCACGAGATAGGCCAAAAGATCCCGATGCGCCCCAACGGGCGCATAGATGCGGCAGCGCGTGGCGTTGCCCTTCAGCACCAGATCATGCAGCGCCTCGCCCATCCCATGCAGGCGTTGGAATTCAAAACGGGTAGGGTCTGTTGCCATTTCGATAATGGCCGCCACAGAGTGGGCGTTATGGGTGGCAAATTGCGGATAAATGCGATCCGTCAGACCAAGCAGCTTTTTGGCCAAACACAGATAGGCCACATCGGTGGCGGATTTTCGTGTATAAACGGGAAAGCCAGATAGCGCTTCAACCTGCGCCAATTTCACCTCGGTGTCCCAATAGGCGCCTTTGACCAGACGCAGCATGATCTTGCGGTCAAGTTTAGTGGCAAGGGCGTAAAGCCAGTCAATCACCGCGCCTGCGCGCAGGCCATAGCCCTGCACCACAACACCAAACCCGTCCCACCCTGCAAGGCGTGGATCAGCCAAGACCGCCTCAATTACATCAAGCGACAGATCAAGACGATTTGCTTCTTCGGCATCAATGTTAAGACCCATCCCGCCCTGACGCGCATCAAGGGCCAATTCCAAAACGCGCGGCACAAGTTCGGACATAACACGATCTTTTTGTGCCACCTCATAGCGCGGATGCAGCGCCGAGAGTTTGATCGAAATTCCAGGGTTGCTGCGGATATTCCCAGCGTTACAGCGCGGGGTGATCTTGGCAATGGCGGTTTTGTAAGAGGCAAAAAAGGCATCCGCATCGGCCATGGTCATCGCGGCCTCGCCCAACATATCATAGGAATAGCTGTATCCCTTTGCCTCCTGCTTGGCGGCGCGGGCCATCGCGTCTGGCATGGTTTGACCCAACACGAATTGCCGCCCCATCTCGCGCATGGCACGGGCCACGGCGGTGCGGATCACAGGTTCGCCCAAACGGCGCAAGGCCCCGCGCAACACGCGATCCATGCCTTCGCCATCTTGCAAAACGCGCCCCGTCAGCATCAGCGCCCAAGTGGACGCGTTTACAAGCGAGGAGGAGGATTTTCCCAAATGCTCGCCCCAGGCTGAAGGGGCAATTTTATCTTCGATCAAGGCATCAATCGTGGTCGCATCTGGCACGCGTAACAGCGCCTCTGCCAAACACATCAGCGCAATGCCTTCGCGGGTTGAGAGGCCATATTCGGCCAAAAACACCTCCATCAACCCTGCATCTGCGTCATTGCGGATGGAAGTGACCAAACGGGTTGCGCGCGCCTTGGCGGCGGTGCGCGTGGCCTGATCGGGGCCATGCGATTTTATCAGGCGGTCGAGAATAGCGGCCTCATCGGCCAAGTGATCGTCACGGATCGCATCGCGCAGCACAGAAAGGTCGGTCATGTGGACACCACGGGTAAAATGAAGATGAATTACAATACGAAGATATCGGCGGGAAATCCGCCTTGACTTTGTGGTTTGGCGGGAAAATAAATTGATTAAACAGGAAAAGGGTGGGTCTGATGGTATCAAAATCGCCAGAACGCGGGCAAATTGATGGGTTTGATCGGAAGATTCTGAAGGAAGTCTCAGAAGATGGCCGAATTTCCGTAACGGAATTGGCGGATCGCGTGGGGCTGTCGAAAAGCCCAACCCAAGTGCGTCTGCGCCGTCTTGAGCAGGAAGGCTATATTCGAGGCTACCGCGCGGAGCTTGATCCCGTAAAGCTTGACCGCGAACATGTGGCTTTTGTTGAGGTGAAATTGTCCGACACGCGCGAGGCGGCATTGGCCGCCTTTAACAAAGCCACCATTGCCGTGCCCGAAATCGAAGAATGCCACATGATTGCGGGGGCGTTTGATTATTTGGTCAAGGTGCGCTGCCGCGATATGGGCGCCTATCGCCGCGTGTTGGGCGAGGTCATATCCGCCCTGCCGCATGTCGCCTCAACCTCGACGCATGTATCTATGCAGGCCGTCAAAGACCGCGCGTTCTAAAGCTCGATCAAGGCCTGTGCGCAGCCTGTGAGCGCGGCAAAATCATCTTCTACCACACTGACCCCGAATTGCGCCATAAAAGGGCCAAAGCGTCCTTTATTCGCAAAGGCCTCGGCAAATCCGAATTGCATCAAATAGGGGGCAAGGGCGCGCGAGACGCCGCCAATCAGATAGACTCCACCAAAGGGCAGGTTCACCAAGGCCAGATCCCCAGCGACATTGCCCAGAACCTGTGCAACGAGCGCAGCAGTAGCGCGGGCCTTGGCATCATCTTGCTCAAGCGCATCCATGATCTGTTGAGCGGGCTGATCAATCCCATGCAAAAAGGCGTGAACATGGCTGATCCCACGCCCCGAGAGAACTTCCTCGACTGCGGCGAAGCCATGCTTTTCGGCTAAGAAGCGGGCAAGATCGCGGGTTTGGTCGTCAGGGGTGGGCAGGGTGATATGGCCCGATTCCGAAGGGGGCACCACGCGGCCCCGCGGCCCGTCAAATACGGCGGCGGCGTTAAACCCCGTGCCAAGCCCGATGACCAATTTCGCCGCATGGGCAGAGGCGGGATCATGGGGCAGGATCACACGCAATTCCGTATCGGAAATATGGCCAATCGCATAGCCTTGCGCCTGTAGATCATTGAGCACAGCCACGCGTGACGCGTCCGAGACATCAGCCAACATTGCGCGGTCGATATGCCAATCCAAATTGGTCATTTTGGCCACGCCATCGCGCACGGGGCCTGCTGCGGCCACGCAAATGCCCGAGAGCGCGCCAGAACGGAGGCCCGCCTGTTCCATGAATTGCGCCAATATTTCGCGCAAATCAGCGGCGTCTTTATTGGCAAAGCGGCGGATGCTGTCGGGGTCAATGACGCCTTCGCGCGCCAAAGCCACGCGGGTGTTGGTGCCGCCGATATCAGCGACCAAATCCAAATCGGGGGAAGATGTCATCCTGTCCTGCCTTATTTAGCCCGCGCGCCAGCCCTGTGCGAGCGCGTGATAAGACGCTTTTGGTCGCCTTTGCAAGCTGTCGAAATCAACATGGACAAGGCCAAAGCGTTTTTCATACCCAAAGGCCCATTCGTAATTATCCATCAGCGACCATGCGATATAGCCTTTCAAGGGTGCGCCATCCTCAATCGCGCGCAAACAGGCGCGAATATGGGCATCAAGATAGGTTATGCGCGCCACATCTGGTTGTTCGGGCGTATCGTCATTCGCCATGCCGTTTTCGGTCACATAAAGCGGCAGGTCGCCCGTGTAGGTTTTCGCCGTATGGGTCAGGAAATGATGCAACCCCTCGGGGTAAACTTCCCAGCCCATTTGGGTTTTGGGCAATGGCCCCTCAACGCCTTGGTAATTCGGCCAAATTCCACATCCTGCGCTCAGGCGTTTGCAGGTGTAGTAATTCAACCCCAACCAATCGAGCGGGGCGGTGATATGGGCAAAATCGTCTTGGTAATTCTGGGGAAGATGTTGCTCTAACCCCTCAAGCACCAGATCTGGATAGCGGCCATGAAACAGGCCTGACAGGAAGAATTGGTTATAGATCGCATCGTAACGCGCGGCAGCGGCCTTTGATGCGGGGCTTTCATCGGCGGGCAGGGCGGCCTCAAAATTGCACACGGCACCCAGATTGCGTATGCCACGCGCGCGCATAACCTCAATCGCGCGGCCATGCGAGGAGAGGACATGGTGCATGGCGCGGGCTGCGGCGCGAATATCGCGCAGACCGGGCGCATGATGCCCCTCGAAATGCGATAACCATGAGACGCACCACGGCTCGTTAATGGGGGCGACTGACCACAGTCTGTCACCAAGGCGTGCCATCACAATCTCGGTGTAATCGGCAAACCAGTTTGGCATATCGCCATTCACCCAACCGCCTTGATCCGCGAGGGCCGAGGGCAATTCCCAATGATACAGCGTGGCTGCAGGGCGCAGCCCGCGCGCCAACATCCCGTCAATCAAACGATCATAGAAATCCAAGCCCGCCTTATTCACCGCGCCGCGCCCCTCGGGCATGATCCGCGCCCATGACAGCGAAAAGCGATATATATCGGCGCCAAGATCACGGATCAGGTCAAGGTCGTCTTCCCATCGGTTCAGGTGATCGCAGGCAAGCGCGCCATTTTCAGCGCGGGTGACGTTATTGCCCGTTGCGGCGAATGTGTCCCAATGGGTCAGGCCCGCGCCACCCTGAGCGTGGCCTTCTATTTGATAGGCCGATGTGGCGACACCAAGCAGAAAATCTTGCGGAAAATCCGACCGCGCGGGAAGGGTGGGGGTGGTCATGGTGAGAGAACTCATTGCAATGCGGCAGTGGGGTTAAAGCAGGGCAGGCAGAGACAGGCGTTATGGTGCAGGGCCAGTCGAGCGCCCGACCATCAATTCAGCCTCCCATAATTCATGCACATAGGGCGCGTCAGGCTGTTTGATCCGTTCGATCAAAATTTCTGCACAGCGCCGCCCCGCCATACGAATTGAGCTGCGGGTTGAGGTAAATGTGGGGCCTTCGGCATCATTGTTGAGATAGGAAAGCACATCATCATGGGTGATGATCGAGACATCGCGGCCCAGTTGTAGCCCGCGCTCCCATGCCGCTTGGCGCACCCCAATGGCAGAAATCACCGATGACACCAAAAAGGCGGTGGGGCGGTTTTCACGGTCAAGCAATTGTGCCGCGGTGCGGTGGCCATAGCCTTCGGTCATGACATCGTCATACATCAGGCTTGCGTCAGGGGTGATGCCACGCGCGCGCAGCGCCTCTTCATATCCGCGGCGGCGGCGGGCGGCGAAATCCATCGCCTCTTGGCCATTGATCAGGGCAATGCGGCTATGCCCCAAATCCAACAAGAATTCAGTCGCACGGCGAAAGGCCCGCAAATTGGCAATATCTAGCCAGTTATAGCCGCGCGCATCCCCCGTGCGGCCATGCACCAAAAACGGCAGCCCCAATTCCTGTAGTAGAGCAATGCGCGGGTCTTCTTGCCGGGGGCCTTGCACCATCACCCCATCAACCGAGCCATTCGCGGCCATTTGGCGATAGGCGCGTTCGGCGGCCCCCTCATGCACGATAGACAAAAGCAGGTCATATCCTTCGCGGGCATAAACCTCGCCCGCACCTGCAAGAAAATCTGCAAAAATCGGGTTTACCATTTCAGTTTCGCCCGTATGCGTGATCACATGGCCGATGGTCATCGCGCGCCCTGTAGCCAAGCGGCGGGCGCGGGAATTGGGTTGATAATTCGCCGCGCGCGCCGCTGCCTCGACACGGGCGCGGGTTTCAGGGTTCACCTCGGAATAGCCATTCAAGGCGCGGCTGACTGTGGTCTGAGACAGCCCAAGCGATGATGCCAATTCTTTTAAATTCATCGCCTCCCTCCTTCCTGTGTCGCGCATGGCGCTGGATCGTTTTATCGTCTGGCGCGGCACGATTGCTTTCAAAGCGCTTTCAAATTTCTCCTCAGCTAGGCGAATTTTATGCGGCTTGTCAAAAGTAAATTTTTAAAATTGCGGCGCGCTACATCTTCAGAAAACCAAAGTAAAATCAAATATATTGTAATTCTCTTGCCCTTTCAGCGTCTTGGACATTTAAAGACATTTCTTTTTCAAAGCGCTTTGAAAAACTCTTGACGGAATCGTGGAATAGGTTTTGAAATACAGGTTCTGAGCATCCTCAATCAGGGGGTGCGGTTCTGGGAGGTTACTTATGAAACGTTCGTTTTACGCAAGCGCCGCAGCCCTTGCGCTGTCCTCGGGGATGGCGATGGCTGACGCGCATGGTGGTTTGGTGTTCCCCGTAGGTGAGGGGGATTTCAACTGGGCCAGCTACGAGGCATTCGCAGCGGCGCATGATTTGACAGGTCAGACTGTCACGATTTCTGGCCCTTGGCTTTCGCCTGAGGCGGATCGCTTTGATGCGCTTTTGGCCTATTTCGAGGCGGCAACAGGCGCGGATGCGACCTATACAGGGTCGGATAGCTTTGAGCAGCAAATCGTGATTGACGCTGAGGCAGGCTCTGCCCCCAATATCGCGGTTTTCCCTCAGCCTGGTCTTGCGGCCAATATGGCGGCCAATGGTCTTTTGACTCCGCTTGGCGCGGATAATGCCGCATGGGTGTCTGAGAATTTTGCAGCAGGCCCATCATGGGTTGATCTAGGCACTTATGCAGATCAATCGGGCGCGGATCAGTTCTATGGCTTCTTCTTCAACGTCAACGTGAAGTCGTTGGTGTGGTATGTGCCTGAGAATTTCGAGGATGCAGGCTACGAAGTGCCAACAACCATGGAAGAGTTGATCGCACTTTCTGACCAGATCGTTGCCGATGGTGGCACGCCTTGGTGTATTGGTCTGGGTTCAGGTGCCGCCACAGGCTGGCCTGCAACCGACTGGGTTGAAGACCTGATGCTGCGCACACAGACCCCTGATGTCTATGACGCATGGGTTGCCAATGAGATCCCATTCAATGACCCGCGCGTTGTTGAGGCGATCGAAACCTTTGGTCAATTCGCACGCAATGATGCCTATGTGATGGGCGGCGCTGGCGCGGTTGCAACCACTGATTTCCGTGATAGCCCTGCGGGCTTGTTCCAGTCCCCTCCCGGCTGCTACATGCATCGTCAGGCCAGCTTCATTCCTGCCTTCTTCCCTGATGGCACGGTTGTGGGCGAGGATGCTGATTTCTTCTACTTCCCTGCATTCGCGGAAAAAGACCTTGGCAGCCCAGTTTTGGGTGGTGGCACTTTGATGGCAATCACAGATCCATCTGACGCGACCATGGCCTTTGTCGAGTTTCTCAAAACACCTGTCGCCCATGAGATCATGATGGCGCAGGGTGGCTTCTTGACGCCCCATTCTGGCGTGAACTTGGCCACATATGAAACCGATACGCTGCGCGGTCAGGGGGAAATCTTGCTCAACGCAACGACCTTCCGTTTTGATGGCTCCGACCTGATGCCCGGCGCGATTGGCGCAGGCAGCTTCTGGACGGGTATGGTGGATTATGCAGGCGGCGCAGATGCGGCGGCTGTGGCAGACACCATCCAGCAAAGCTGGGACGCGATTAAATAAGATCGCGCTAGGTTTTGGATCAGCCTGCCTGTAGCGGGCTGATCCTATCTGTGTTTGCGCAGAATTTTCGTGCGCATCGGGGGAGGGCACCCATGTCACCAATCATGCAAGCGGCATTGACCATCCTGATCGGGGTGGGGGGCTGCGTGGGTTATTTTTACCTCTCGAACCAAATTCTTGATCGCGTGCTGTTTCCTGCGCGCGGGGCAAATGCAGGGCGCAATATCAATCGCGCCAATGCGATACGCCCGTGGCTTTTTCTATTTCCCGCTCTTTTCGCGCTCGCGCTCTATTTGACCTATCCCGTCTTTGAGACATTGCGTCTGTCCTTGACTGACCGCAGCCTTGGTGGCGCTTTTGTTGGGCTTGAGAATTACGCGCGCATGACGGATGACCCCAAGTTTTGGGAGGCGTTGCGCAACAATTTCCTGTGGCTTTTGATTGTGCCTGCGGCCTCGACTGCCTTTGGCTTGTTGGCGGCGCAGCTGACAGATCGGATCAGTTGGGGGAATATCGCGAAATCCCTGATCTTTATGCCGATGGCAATTTCATTTGTTGGCGCGGCGGTGATTTTCAAATTGGTCTATGATGCCCGCCCCGAGGATGTGGCACAGATCGGGATTCTTAACGCCGTTTATTTGCAGCTTGGCGGCGATAGCCCAATCACTTGGCTGACTGTGCCCTTTTGGAACAATATTTTCCTGATCATCGTTTTGATTTGGATTCAGACAGGCTTTGCCATGGTGATCCTGTCTGCGGCTTTGCGCGGTATTCCTGAGGAAACCATTGAGGCCGCCATTGTGGACGGGGCAAACCCATTTCAAATTTTCTTCAAAATCAAAGTGCCGCAAATCGCGGGCACGATTGTCGTGGTTTGGACGACCATTACGATTGTGGTTCTCAAGGTGTTCGACATCGTTTTTGCGATGACCAATGGACAATGGGAAACCCAAGTTTTGGCGAATTACATGTATGACAAACTGTTCCGCGCCAATGATTGGGGGGTGGGTTCGGCCGCTGCCATGGTGATCATGATCTTGGTGCTGCCGATCCTTGTGTGGAACGTCTATAACGCCAGACGGGAGATGCGCTGATGGAACATATTGCGGGGCGCAAATCGGGCCTGTCATGGGCGGTGCATTTTTCGGCGTTGGCCCTTGTGATCGTATGGGTGCTGCCGACACTGGGGCTATTAGTGTCTTCCTTCCGCACAACGGATCAAATCCGCAGTTCGGGATGGTGGGCTGCGCTGTTTCCTGCGGTGCAAAACGAAACCTATCGCACCGCAGACCCTGACGAGGCGCGGGTGGATTTGGGCGATGGTCTCTATCTCGTTTCTGGCAATATTTTTGTTGAGGGCGGTGTCGCCGCAAACCTTGATGAGATCGTTCGAGAGATCACCGTATGGGGTGCATCCTCGCGCGCGATTGACGCCTATCAACCTGATGAGGTCGCTGATCTGGGCGAGGGGGAAACCCTGACTGTCACGGCGCGTGGCGATTATGAATGGCGCGGCACTGCAGATCAGATTGAGGGGCGCGGTGCGCGGATTTTCGTGACTGTTTCTGCGCCCCCTGATTTCACCCTTGGCAATTATCAAAATGTTCTGTTCGACCCTTCGAACCGCGAGGGGATGTCAAAGGCGTTTTTCAACACGCTGACGGTGACAATCCCAGCAACGATTATTCCAATTTTGATTGCGGCTTTTGCGGCCTATGCCTTGGCCTGGATGGAGTTTCCAGGGCGGGCGCTGCTGATTGCGGCGGTTGTCGGGTTGTTGGTTGTGCCGCTTCAATTGGCGCTGATCCCACTGCTCAAGCTGCATAATGATATCGGTATTGGCAAAGGCTATTTGGGCGTTTGGTTGGCGCATACGGGTTTTGGTCTGCCCTTGGCGATTTACCTTTTGCGCAATTACATGGTGGGCCTGCCGCGCGAGGTGATTGAAAACGCGCGCGTGGATGGCGCGACCGAGTTTCAGATTTTCACGCGCATTATCCTGCCGCTCAGTTTTCCCGCCTTGGCGTCCTTTGCGATTTTCCAATTTCTTTGGACATGGAATGACCTTTTGGTCGCGATGGTGTTCTTGATCGACAGTTCGGGCGAAACCACGGTGATGACGCGGCAATTGGTCGAAATGATGGGCACACGCGGCGGCGATTGGGAAATATTGGCAACCTCTGCCTTTGTATCCATCGCGGTGCCTTTGGTGGTTTTCTTTTCCTTACAACGTTACTTGGTGCGCGGCCTTTTGGCTGGCTCTGTAAAATGAGAGATATAAATGACAATCATGCCTGAAATTAACCCCAACGATATCCTTGGCATTGATAAGGATTGGTGGCGTGGTGCGGTGATCTATCAGATCTATCCGCGCAGCTATCAAGACAGCAATGATGATGGGATTGGCGATCTGGCGGGGATCATTCACCGCCTTGATCATATCGCAAGCCTTGGGGTGGACGCGATTTGGATCTCGCCATTCTTTAAATCCCCCATGCTTGATTTCGGCTATGATGTCTCGGATTACCGCGATGTCGATCCGATGTTTGGGACATTGGGTGATTTCGATGCGTTGATTGAAAAGGCGCATAATCTGGGCCTGAAGGTTCTGATTGATTTGGTGCTGTCGCACAGCTCGGAACAGCATCCTTGGTTTATCGAAAGCCGCGAAACCCGCGACAATCCAAAAGCGGATTGGTATGTGTGGGCCGATGCCAAGCCAGATGGCAGCCCACCCAATAACTGGTTGTCTATTTTCGGCGGCAGCGCGTGGGAATGGTCGCCCGAGCGGATGCAATATTACCTGCACAATTTCCTTGTCGAGCAGCCAGATTTGAACCTGCATAACCCAGATGTGCAGGATGCGCTTTTGGATGTGTGCCGCTTTTGGTTGGATCGGGGGGTTGATGGGTTCCGCCTTGATACGATCAATTTCTATTTCCATGACAAGCTGCTGCGCGATAATCCCGCGCTTGCGCCAGAGCTGCGGAATTTCACCATCGCGCCTGAGGTGAACCCCTATAATTGGCAAGATCACCTTTATGACAAAAACCAACCCGAGAACTTGGATTTCTTGCGCCGTATGCGCGCGGTGATGGACGAATATCCTGCTGCCACCGCCGTAGGCGAGGTGGGTGATGCGCAATATGGCCTTGAGATACAGTCACAATACACCTCAGGCGGTGATAAGGTGCATATGTGCTATAGCTTTGACTTCCTTTCAGGGGAGACGCCAAGCGCGGAAACCGTGGGCGCGGTCATTGAAAAGCAAGAGGCCAGCATTGGCGATGGTTGGGCCTGCTGGCCTTTTCCAACCATGATGTGGTGCGCCATCCAACCCGTTGGAATTTGGATGAGGCAGGGCAGCGCGTCTTTGCGGCGCTTTTGTTGTCGCTGCGCGGTTCGGTTTGCCTGTATCAGGGCGAGGAATTGGGGCTGACCGAGGCCTATGTCGCCTTTGAAGAATTGCAGGATCCCTATGGCATCCGCTTTTGGCCAAAATTCAAGGGCCGTGATGGCTGTCGCACGCCGATCCCATGGGTCAGCGACAATCACAATGGCGGGTTTAGCCAAAGCAAGCCATGGCTGCCTGTCGCGGTGGAGCATTTGCAGCGCTCGGTCGAGGCGCAGACCCGCCTTGAAGACAGCACTTTGGCCTTCTATCGCAACATGATCGCTTTGCGGAAATCTTTGCCCGAATTGGTCAAAGGGGAGTTTGAATTTGTCACCCATACGCAAGATGTGGTCGCGTTCTGGCGCAGATATCAGGGGCGCGCGGTCTTTTGTGCCTTCAACCTAAGTGGCGAGACGCGCGAGCTGCCACTGCCTGAGGGCGCATATGACGAAATTACCGCACCATTCCATGCAACGGTTGCGGGGGGCATGTTAACCTTGCCCGCCTATCAAGCATGGTTTGGCGCGCAGAACCGCTAAGGCGCGGCAAGGCTGTTCATAAGGGGGGCTGAAGATGACCGATTTGAAACTGAGTGCCGTGGAAAAGGCCTATGGGAAGGTCAAGGTGCTGTCTGACATTGATCTTGAGATCAAGACGGGCGAATTGGTTGTTTTCGTTGGCCCCTCTGGATGCGGGAAATCCACGCTGTTGCGGATGATCGCGGGGCTAGAGCGGATCACGGGCGGCACGTTGGAAATTGACGG
>Ga0255759_10003431_pt1 | contig 13897 bp, 17 predicted proteins | sample 101ome_20_FD_179959 | JGI IMG/M metagenome (GOLD analysis project Ga0255759, IMG submission 179959) | Coastal salt marsh microbial communities from the Groves Creek Marsh, Skidaway Island, Georgia - 101404AT metaG (version 2) | ecosystem: Environmental > Aquatic > Marine > Intertidal zone >...
CAAACTTTTCATATTCTCTACGCTTGGGTAATTGTCCCCACAAACAAAAACGTCTTGTGTCATCTTTGCTCAATACACGTTGTATTCTGTTGATAGTGTACGGAACGTCATAACCTTCACTGTTCCAACCACTGTGGATATCTGCATCTTCAATCAAGTCAAGGAATGCTTCAAGCATGTCACACTCGCCTTGTTTGCTGTTAGGAAACAGTATACATTCGTTACCCCAACGACTTTTACACATAGCGTTTGCTTCATTAAAGTCCATACCTTTAGGCGGCATTGCAACTGTAACCAACATATCAAGCCATTGCAAATGCACTGTAATTGCAGTAATTGGCATAAATGGATCTTCTACTGGAGCAAAGCCACGCTCTGGATCAAAGTCAGTCTCGATATCCCAAAACGCCACGTTCAACTTTGGTGCATCTTGGTTCAAGTAGTTTTCACTCAAGCATTGGAATATTGGATTTACATCCGACTCAAACATTTTCTTGCCTTTATTTATAGCAAGTTCTTTGCGGAAGTCTTTTGTATTCTTGCATACTACACGTTGTAGTTGGTCGCCAAAGATACTTTTGTATTTGCCACGTGGATCTTCATAGTAAAATGTGTATTTTGCTTGATATTCGTTATACATACGCTTTCCGTCTTTGCGTTCCACACAACGGATAATATCAGCGTCTCTATCAAAAAATGCGTCTACGTATGGCATTTATATTCCTTTTTCTAATTATAACACAAAAAGCTGTATAAGAGCAATCGAATTCATTAAAACAAACCAAGCACATAAAACAATTGCAAAAGCAGCCTTTCGTATAACTGTACTAATTACACCTAAAATACTTCCAATTAAATACATAGGAATAAAAATTTCTGTTGCAGGATCTAAAACAGTAAAAGTAAGAATAACCGAAGCAGCCATAAGTATAGTTGTTTCGGCCATTTCACAATAGAAAGCTACAGGCGACAATCTATAGCTTTCTTTAATGTATTCTATTACCTTATGCATCTTTATCGTAACCAGTAGTAGCTACGATAGTTTCTAAATCTTCAAATTCGTCTTGTACACGACTCCAATCACGTTTCTGTGCAACTTTTATTGCTTTGTTGATCAAACTTGGTTTTACATTTAATTCTTCTGCAACTGCTTTGATTGTTTCTTTTAATCCGCCTTGCAAATCTTCAATTTCTTGTAATACAGTTACACCTTCTTTCACTAGACGTTCTAGTTTGGCCTTTTCTTCAGGGCCATACACTCTATCGCTCATGCAATACTCCTTGGTTATTTACTTTAATATACTATGATTCTGACTCTTCGTCAAGTGTTTTATACTGCCATTCATTAGTGTGCCCTACACTCCACTTGGGTTCTGTTTCTACTTTATAGTTTTGTGTGCATACCTTAAAGTCTGGTGTTAATAAGTTTTCTGGTGTTAGGGAGCTATCACGCCAGATAACCCTATTGTTAGGCTGAGCAGCGAATTGACCGTTGTCGAGTTTAATAACATTAAATGATTTGTGCTCAGGGTCGTGTTCGCTGAAGTTGGTGTCAAGGATGGAAGTATCGCGGTGACAATTATCGATTGTGAAGCAATACTCACCGGAATGCATACGTCTGTCTTTACCAAAAAATTCGCATCGTGACAATAATGGTTTTTGGATAACGGTGATGTCATAATCAAAACAATCCCAAAGCTGTAGCACATCAAGCGGAAGAAGCTCGCCGTGATCAGTTTTCCATACAAACGCTGAGATAGGTAGTTTATCATACAATGCTCCATAGTCTGTCAATAGTGTTTCAAAATACAATGCTTTTGCTTCTACGCTTTTTACACTTACCCAAATACCTGGCGTAAACTCTCCGTGTCCACGCTCGTGATCATATAAAAACTCTTTACGAACATAAACTGATTGTAATGGTAAACTATGTACTAAAAATGCCACTAAACTTCCTCGAATGTGTATGTGCTCGACGCATCGTGCATTGCACAAAAACGTTGTATTCTGTCTGCGCCTCCTTCTTGGATATCTCCAAAGAACTGCTGTTTGTATATATCAAATAACTCTTTATACAGTGTTTCGTTTGTTTCTGCTTTTTTTACAACATCAAATTTTTCTGGTCCAAAATGTGCGTACAAAGCAAATGTTTTTACAAGTTTGTGTACATCATAAGGTTGTAAATATGGATCTGGCATACGTATAACCCAGTCGTCCATAAAGCCGCCGCCTACTTCGCTTTTACTCTCCCATCCACAAATATAATTAGGATCTAAGAAACCTGCTTTTTCTGCCATACTTCGCAGGTCAGTACCATGATATGGTTGCCACATACTAATTGTTAAACCGTCATACCCTCTTGCTTTGTGAATAAATTCAGCAGTATCCATTACCATTTGTCTTGTTTCAAATGGCATGCCTAATATAACATTTAAACTATAAGGAATATTACTTTCATTTATGTAATCTAAAAATTTGTAATATGTGTAATTATTTGCATTACGTTTTAATATATCTCTACGATATTGTTCGTTACCACTTTCAATACCAAAGGTCATACGATATACACCTGCTTCTTTCAATGCTTCTAAATATTCTGGCTTACAGTTTTCTATGCGTGTGTTAAACCAAAATGGTATTTTGTATTTGCTCCACATTTCACAAAATTCAAATATTTCTTTAGCAGGTCTAGCAAGAAAACTATCATCTTGAAACATAACAAGATCTGGATTGTATAAATCAATGTATTTTAGTAATTCGTTTTCTATTACATCTGCGCTTTTCCTACGCATAAAGTTACCAATTTTAAAATCTTTTGCTAAGTTACGTGTTGTAGGACTATTGCAATATGTACAGTTGTATGGACAACCTCTATATGTTTCCATACTGATAGCACGTTCAAATATTTTACCACCCATTGGACGTTTCCATCTTGCACCTTGGAAACAATCATAATCGGGCATTGTTTCACTTATGTTGCACAACTGAGCAGGAGCATTCTTTTTAATTTGTCCATCTTTTTTGTACCAAAGTCCTTTTACATTTTCAAAACTTACGCCTTGCTTGATACAATTGATTATATCTATAACTACATTTTCGCCTTCATGTCTTGCTAAACAATTTACACTAGGCCAATTTATAACAACATTTGGAGCATTTGTAGGAAATTGCCCGCCTAACACATGAGGGATATTCAAATGTTGAATACTATCCATAAGTCTTGTAGCCATACGCCATACATCTTCTTGTACACTCATTAATATTAGATCTGGCTTGTATGTTTCAACTTTGTTTAAGAAATCTGGAATAATTTGTTTTGGATCTTTAATCCAAAACATGTCTTGAATTTCGTCTTTTTTGTTTTGCCTGCTTGCACCAATTTCTGTCATACGTATATGGCGATTGTCGTATTGTTCACTGTACTGTGTTGTTTCAAAAAGTTCAACTGTACAATCCATACGTTTAGCAATAGCATTAAAAAGTCCCATACTCATTGCAGGAGACATCATAAGAGGTAAGTTAGGATATACTAAAAGTATTCTTGTAGACATTAATTTTGAGGCTGACCTGTTTCGTCATATCCAATACGTTCTAAAAATTGTAGGAATGATTCTAAAAGTTTTCCGTTTACACGAGGAGTAGGGTTGCCACTATCTGGGCTTGTATATATATTCCATCTTCCTGCTGTATAGCCTAACCATGCAGATCTTTCTGTTTCGCCTTCTTCAGGAATTTCGCCAAATCTCATTGGAATAATATCCATTGGTGGATCAGTATTTTCTGTTAAGGTAAACTTGAATCTATTGACAGCATTAGGTAATTCGAATTGATATTCGCCAAATGGTGTTTCAACTGTGCTAATTCTTAAAGGTCTATCAAGATTAAATTTTTCATAAAATTGTCTATACAAATCTGGATCTTCTTGACGTAATCTAGTAGCTAGTTGTGAGTTACCTGCTATTCTACTGAAAGCTCTGCTTACTATTTCAAATTGTGATCTATCTTCAAGTAAAGTAAGAATTACTTCTATTGGTTTTTCATCAGTTCCGTCCCAATTTCCGCCCATTGCTTGTTCTAATACTTTAGCAACTTGATTTGGAAATAGGTAAATTTTTATTCCGCCTGACATTAATCTATAAATTGGATTATCTATCTCCTGACGATCGATAATTGCTGTAAGACTTGATGCATTTCTGTCGTGCATCATATCTATACTGTTGCGTTCAGATCTATCAGTTAGTCCCATATCACGTGATGCTACACCTACTTTTTGCCAAGTATCTGCAGGATTATCTGAATTTAAAATTTCTCTGGTTGCTTCATCAATTTCTTCGTCATCAGTTCCTGTGAATTTTTGTGCCAACTCCTGATGTACGTCTAAAACTTCTACATCAGCGTCATCTGTATCATCCACATCGTCTAAGTTTCTAAATCCTTGCAAATCGCTTGAAACTTCGTTTGCATATTCAGGATCAAACCAAACATTTAATTCGTCGATAAGAATTTTTCTATCTTGTAAAATTTCTTCATTTGCTACTGCTGATAAATCTTGTACGCTTCCACCTTGAGCATTTAGTAATGCTAATTGTTCCATTATACCTCTTGCTCTAAAGTTTCCAACTTGTGCACCGAATTCAAATGGTTCACTGCCTGTATAGAAAGCAATCATTTCTGGTACGTTTGATTGTAGTTCGTTTTCAAAAACACTTCTGGCTGTTTTGTAGTTGTCATCACCTCGTTCGATTTGAACATTTTCTGGTGTTGTACCACCAGTAGATTCAATTGCTGCTCTTAAAACTTGATCTTCTACTATAGCATCTCGTTGAATACTGCTTATATCGCCATCTAACCATGCGCTACCTTGAGAAACAGGTCCCCAATCTATTGTACCATCTGTATCTCTTTCTTTGTTTACATAAAATTCTCTTTCATTGATTGTGATTTTGATTTGATCTTCATCTTCAAATCTAATAGATCTAAATAATGGTAAAGGCATAATTTTTTGAATACGTAATAAATTTTTACGAACTATTTCGTCATAGTCATTATCATTGAGCTCTTTTGCTAGTCTTCTATTTAGATCTTCGTTTGTATCTTGCTTGTATGCTTGTGCAATTGCATCATAATCTCCTGCAATACGTAAACTTAGCATAATTTCTTCTATAGTTGTTTCGTCTGTATTTCCAGTAAAAAATCCAAACTGGAAAGCACGTTTTAAATCTGCTACTATTGCAGCTACATTGGTTTGTGTCAGTCTAGTTCCAGTTTCTCTTTCTCTAGTTCTTACTTCGTCGGCAGCAGCTTTATCAATTTGTGCATCTCTATTTAGAATAAAGGTTGCTAATCTAGCATAATATTCAAATAATTTCTGAGGTGCATTTTCCCCTAACGCTAATCCATTTGGTGCAACAAGAGTTTGATTGTTAACTTCTTTATTACCATACTTGGCCACTTCTAAAACTCTTGCAAGATTGTTTAACCACCTAGGAGGACTGTCTAAATTGGCATTTATTTCTGCCATTTTTTTTCTAACTTGTCTAAGTTTTGTTTGTTCGCTTGCATCGGCAAGAGTTTCAATGCCTTCGTTTAATATTGCTAACCATCCACTTAATCCAATACTACTAATAAACAGTCTCATATTTTCTGTACGATCGTTTGTAAATTCAGGATTTGCTTCGTGTATACGATTTTGGAATCTTTGTCCTTCAAATGGATTTCCTCTGCCTTCTACACTACCACGCATTGCTACTCTATCAATGCGTCCTGCTGAAGTTAGTGGAGCACGTAGATATCTCACTTCACGTTGTGTTAGACCAGGTCTAGAAGTATCAGTTAGTTGCTCACCAAGCTGCTCATTTACCCAACGCTTCCATTCCATGATTGCAGTGTCTAGTTCTGGAGTATGTTTACCGTCAATAGGACCTTGCCACAAAGATCTGCCTTGTTTTTTATGTTGTGATAGTAATTCTTGTATTCTTCTTACTTGTACTTCAGTACCATTTGCTGCATTAATTATACCTGTTACTGTAAGCATATCAAGAGGATCACCACCTTGAGGAGCTTCGGTTATAATATCAAGTACTTTCATTTATTTTCTCATTTTTTTATTTAATGCAGCATACAACTGATCTTTTATGCTGTCAACACTTGATTCTTTTGCCATTTTAGTAGCAGTAGCATACATAACTGATTCGGCGTCATCACCGTAACGATCTTTAAAATCACTTTTGTTTTTCTTCATACCTTTAACGTATTTTTCTTTTTTCTTTTCTTCGCCCTTAGTAAGTTCTCTTTCGTTGACAGATTCTTCCATACTTGCTGTGGCTGCTGTTGCTGCTTTTTTAATTTCTTGTTCGCTTGCATCTGGCATAATTGCTTTTATAGCACGATATATAGCTTTGTACAATTCACCAGTTGGACTAAATCCGATCTTATTAGCAATACTTCCTTGTCCAAAACTCTGATCTATTGCTTTTACAAATGGATCTTCTTCTTCGCCTACAAGTTTATCTTTTAAAGGATGAGGTTGTTCGCCATCTGTACTCGGTGTGCTTGTTTTCGGCATTGGATCTTTTCCTTTTGCCTGACCTGCAGGACCCATCTTTTGTTTTTCGGTAAGCGTTACACCTGCTAATGCGGCAAAATCATTTAAACTATAATTTTTATCTATAGGCAGGCTACCTTCTGGTACCTCAACACTTTCGTTAACAAAATCTTTTGTTGGTGGAGCATTTCCAACAGCACCTCCATTTGCAGAGGCTTGTAATTTTGCTAAATCTTCTTTAGGATCTGTTGGATCCATTTCAAATAATTTGTGTTGTAGTGCATGAAAGTCCATTATTTTTTCCTTTTCTTTTTGCCAGCGCAATGTGCCTTTTGTGAGAAGCCTTTTGGATTGGAGCAATTAATACTTTTCTTGTATTTTGCACTCCATTTTTCCGATATGACTTCTTTTATTTTCATTACATTTTAACGCAGTTATCTACAGTTTTATCGCCTTTTTTCTTCGTGCCCATGCGTCTGTAGCCTTTCCAGCATACTTTACCGTCAACACCTTTTTGTTTTTCTTCTGGCAGTGTTGTGTAGCTTGGGTTACCGCAATCAGGACACAGTCCTTTTGCTTCTTTTAATCTTGCAGATAAAGATCCTTTGTATGAACTAAATTCTTCATTAGTTAGTACAGGTTTGTGTCTTTTAGGTTTCGCAGATTCAGCAGCCATTGGTGTTTCCATATTCATTTCATAATCTAAACTGTGATATACACTACCCAAATAGTCTGCTGCTTTTGTGATTTTTGCCTGTTGCCAACCTTCAATGCCTTCTGCTTCACTAATACTTTTCATCATTTCGTGAAGTTTGATTGCGTATTTTGCAATTTTATACAAATCACTACGTGCCATTTGTACTTCGTGATCTCGTTCTGCACGGTCAGCTAGGTCAGCAAGCCCTTCGTTTGTTTCCATTTTCCAGTGAGATCCTTTAGGATCATTGCAATCATGCGGACAATCGGTAGTAGGTTTACCGTACTCGTCACCGCAATCTTTACAGATTTTCTTTTCTTTTGCCATTATAATGCTCCAATTGTAATTACAGTAGTATTTATCGTTTATTGAATTCTATCAATAGTAAAACGCTTCTCGTGAAATGTATTTTCAGTTGCTAGATATAACAAGGTATCAAAAAAATCATTTGGATCTTTAAATTGTATATGATGCTTGATTTTTTGTTTTTTAGATGGAATGTGCAATATTTCTTCACCGTTGCAAAACCAGGTAACACAGCCCCATTTTTTCATTATTTTTTTGTCCCAATTGCTATCAGTTGTCACACTCCAATCTACATGTCCTTGTTTTGTCATGTATTCTGCTTGTCCTATTGTAGATAGTGAACACCAGTCTTTTTTACCTGCACTCCATACTATTTGTAAATCGTCTAAGTCTCTTGATACATCTACTATAAAGTCACATTTTTCCTCATAAAAAGGATTTGTATGAATTACCACACAATCTAATGTTTTAAATCCTCTAGAATGTGCAGCCATTAACCTAGCACCGCCTGGATGCAGTTTGTTAATTGTGTATTGTGGAGATAGTAGTATTGTTATCGGATTTATTATTTGTTCTTCGCCCATCATATGAGTAAAAACTTTAGTCATACCTTTGCGAATTTTATTAACATACATTTCTTGGCGTTTGGCAATGATTTGTTTTACATGGGGATGATCTAGTAATAATTTTCCTTTTACAGGATAAAACATTATTTTTTAGTTTTTTTCTTTTTGGGTTTTCCGTTACTTAAAACATTGTCTTGATCTAATGCATTTTTAGCAGTACCATCTGGATTTTTCATTTGACGACTAATCATACCACCAACTGGAGTGGCTACACTTGCTATTGCGCCTGCTGTTGTTTCACATAGTTCTTTTATTTTCATTGTATTTTCTCCAATATTCGTTGCGTTCGTTAGTGCTTGCTCGTCGAGCCTCGTGTTCTTTTAATTTAGCAACATAATGTGACCATTCAACATCATCTATACTGCTGTCTTCATTTTCTATAGGATATAGTTCAACTACTTTGTCCTCGTTGTTTTGCTGATCGTTCACGTTGTTTCTCCTCAAGCCACTTGAAATAATTTGTAACAGGGTTTTTCAAATACCATGCTACCTGATTGTATGTTCTAAAACGTTGTTGCAATAGTTTTTGATTTAAATCAATAAATCTTAAATAACTAGCAGGTTTGCTTTCTCTACCAAACTTGTCTTTATTAGGTTGGTTTTTAATTATTTCTTTGGTCTTTTTACCAGTGTATGTTCTAACAAAATCATACAAGTTTATTAAATAGTATTCTTCACAATCAACAATAACTTCGCTGTCACCGTGTTCCTGTCCTGGCCAACCAGTTGTATAGGTACCTAAAAAATCTTTAGCATCGTCGTTGCTACCCAAGTCTGCTACTTCACTACTGTGATGGATTTCATAGTCGCCAATAGGAACCATAATATGTGTTTCACCAAATCTTCCTGATGTTCCTTCTGGAGGATACGGTGTTGCCCACACAGGGTTTTTAATGTTTAATTTGTTTACAATAAAGTTTTGAGCATCGTTGTGATCGCCTCTAACTTTTCTATCCGGCATTGCTGTGACTTTTGTTACAAGTGCTAATCCGTTTGGAGTGTATTTGTTGCCGTAAAATTCATATTTGATTTGTCTGTACAAAATAGGCTTGTTGCCCATTTTTTCACAGATATCAGCAGTAATGCCAATACGCTGTATTGCGTGATCGTGGTCGTTGGGCGATGTCATCAGTTCATTTAACTTCATTTCTTTTTACCACTTTTCATATTAGCACACCAGTGATACATTTTACCACGTTCTCCGCTGTACTTTTTAGCTTTTTTACGTAAACTAGTTACGCTACCTTTGCAACTAGCACCTGCACGTTTTACACGCCCTGGTCTGCTTTTGCCTTTTTTCTTACCGTCAGCAAAGTTTTCTATGATCTCACTAAATCTCAAACAAAGGCCCTCTTACCATTTTGTCGTTTTCGCTGATCAAATATCTTTGAATCTTTTCAACAAACTCTGGTGTAATGTGTCTGTTGCGATTTACTTTACCTTGGAAGAACAAGTGTACTTCAACTGGCACATCACCGTGTACTTCTAGTATAGCAGCCATTCTGCTGCGGCCTTCGTGACCACGCACTTCTGGTATTTGGCTGTCATCTTCGTCTACAAATATTTGTAGGAACGGAGCACCGATAGCACCTCCGTCTTTTACATATTGTACTACTTTAGGCACAGGTGGTTCGCCGTTGCGACTTGCTGCTAGGTTAATGAAAATGCTTGGCTTCATTTTAACACGCAAACCTCTGTAGTCTACTTCTTGGTTCCAAGGCACAGCACCCCAACCGTCTTTGTTGTCTATTTCAACACTTTCGATAAACTTTAATTTATCGTAATAATATGGATCTTCACTTAAATGATCAAGTGCAATTTCTTTAGCAACGTCAAAGTCACTTGTGTGTTCGTATTCTGCTTCGATGCCTTGTGCCAATTGATTAAGTAAATCTTTTGCAGGTACACCGTGTTTCTTTACTAGTTCAGCAATAGTAGGAGTAGGCTTGTCTAAGTCATCTAAACTATGCCCACCTTCTATAATAGCCCATTCTGCTGCTGTATATCTAGCTTCCTCTACTCTACCGCCATTCTTTTTATAGTAGTCCATTAAATCTTGTATTAAGTTTGGAAATCTTTTCCAATCATTTGACCATGATTTAATAATTTCTGGAGTAAGTGTAAGCCCATCTTCTATGTAAAAGTCAACTCCTGTGCGATTTGCATTAAATGATCTTTCGTATTGATCTTGATATCTTTTTATTTCTGCATCAGGATCTCTTGGAAGACTTTCAGTTTGCAATACATCTTTAGCAGTACTAATTGCTTTTTTGCCTTGCGGATGATGTGGATTAATATGTACTACATCACCGTTAATTAAATCGCTTATGTTTGCAGCTTTACCTACACGATCTAGAACTTGATGTAGTTTATCCATTGGATCATACCCGTTGGTTTCGTAGCCTTTCTTGCCACGTACTTCTACACGATGTTTTTCGTCTGTATCTTGAATATGTAGAACATCTATATGCTTGTCACGCTCCAACCGTAGTTTTATACCTTCTGTAAGGCCCAAGTTAAAAAGAACATTAGTGCTCTTGCCTTTTACTTTACTACTCAATGTAGGAGGACGCCCGTCTTTATCTACTTTATTTCCAAATTTAGCAGCCTGTTTTGGAATTTCACCCACACCTACGTCTGGCGTAGTGTTAACACCTTTTACAATTCTACCTACGCCTTCGTCTAAGTGTTCAATCTTCATGCTGTTCTTTGTCCTTGTGGTAATCTAATAGGACGTAATCCTTGACTATAATCTCTATGTCCGCCACCGTGAGGACAACCGCCGCCTTGCCAAAATCCGCCTCCAGGTTTTGCACCGCCCCACAAACATGTGCCACTGCCGTTTCCGTCTACAACATCTTTTTTATGTCCTGCAACCAAGCCGCTAGGAAAACCTCCTCCTGTAAGTTCAAATATTTGTCTTGTATGATATGCTGCATCACCAGTTGGATAAAATCTGCTGTTTGGATCATATTGTGGTTGAGTTGGCATTGTAATAATACGTGCTCTACTTGCTATAGCTCTGCACATTTCTGCTGTAGGCATAACCCAATTCATTCTTTGACAATATGCTCTAGCACTATTTCCACTAAAAGTTGCGTATTCATTGCCGTTTCTAACATAGTCATTTCCTACTTCATATGTAGTGCCATTTATTTCTATAGTTGTCCAACCACTGCTATTGTCTGACCCAGGTCCTTGGGGAGCATCTGCACTTACAGGTGTAACATTGCTATTGCCTCTGCTTACTACACCAGAACCTGTTACACCTAGCTTACCTTTTGTTTCAGGACCTACAATGCCATCTACCTGTATACGTTGTGCAGTTTGAAAACTTTTTACAGCACGTTCGGTGTTAGGTCCAAAAATACCATCTATTGTACCAGGATCAAAATTTTTATTTTGTAAAATAGTTTGTAATGCTCTAACCGCCTGTCCTCTACTACCACGTTTTAGGTTGCCACTTCTTGAAAGTGCATCTGTGTTTTCGTCCTCGCGTAATAGTTCACTTATTTTCATTGTTAATCCTCAACTGGTTTCTCCCCTGTTAAATGAGGTTGACTAAACCATAGTTTAAACCATTCGTCTGTGCCTGGTTTTATTTTTTTCCTGCGTTGTATTTGTGCTTTTTCTGTGCCTGTGATACTAAGATTTTCAGGAACATATGGTGTGAAACCTGTGAACTTGTTGCGTATACCTGCTAAGTGTTGTAAGTCTTCAATATTCATTTTTTTGCCAATAACTTTTCTCTATGTGGTTCTAAATACTTAGCAACCATATCAAAGAATGTTATATTTTCTCCAGGTATATCTATAATTGTGTCTGCTGGCACACCTGCTGCATCTGCAAATTCATCAGGATTATTATCTAACACTGCTTTACGTAATGCTGTTGCACTGCTTAGTCGTGGTGTTGGTTTAGTTTCAATATTTTTAAAGTTGTACATACCATGCGGACCTTCTTGTCCGTTGTATTGATTAATTGTTTTGCCAACCCATGCTTCGTCTGTAAACAAAACAAGTGTAGCATCTGGATGTTTGCTGTAAAGTTCGCCTGCTAATGTTAACCAACTCTGACTTGCAACTATATGTCCAGTAACCTGTGGCCAGATAGTTTCCATCGCAAGCACTTTGACTTGGAATGGTAACGGGTCTTTAGGACCTATAGTGCTTTGATTAGTACCCACATACCAATGTGTCTCTTCGCTTGCCATTTCCCAAGCAGCACGATGTCCTTTATGAGGAGGATTGAAACGACCAAATATTAAACCTACCGTTTCGCCTGGTGCTTCTTTTACTTGTTGTGATTCTTTCGGAGCGTCTCTGCCAGGGTGTTTTTCAAATAGTTGTCTTAATCTCATTATGCTACTCCTGATCTTCTGTAAGCATCACGCCATTCACTTTGCGACATAGGAAATGTATGTCCTGTTTCCCATCTTGCCATTGCAGATCCTAATGCAATTGCTGCTTCTTCACTTGCTAAGAAATCAGAAACTTGCTGCCTAGGATTTATACCTCTTCTTTGCATAAAGTCAATATAAGTACCTGCATTATTGTTTCCTGTCCAAGTTCTTAGTGCATCTGCTAATGATTTATTTCTGTATAATCTGCCATCTAACAATGCAAATAATGCGGCTGCTCCCGAAACTCTGTCTGGGAATAGTGCAATACGATGACCTCCACCTATTCTTGTTCCTGGATCTGTGCCGCCAAATCTTCTTTGCCAATTTGCAGGATACATAGCACCTGGGTTATTATATCTAATTGTTGCAGCATCACTTTCGCTTCCACCAAATTCACCTGTTCCGGGCTCTAAGTTTCCTGTACTTGTAGGATTTTTTACTGGTTCTGCTTTACTTAATTTTATTAATTCTTCATAATCAATAGTTGATCCCGGACCTTCTATATCAAAGTCATTTTTAAATTCTGCTACTGCATCAGCAGTTCTTGGTCCATATTTTCCATCAAATCCTGCAGGACCTACACTATAACCTAAATAGGTTAAACGCATTTGCATTGCAGTTACCAGTCTAGTTTGTTCAGCAGGATAGGGCGGGCCTTGTTCTAATCCGTCTTTTGGTGACCATTCTTCAAAAAGTTCGATAAATCTCATGCAGGTGTCCACCTTTTTCTTGGTACTAGTTTTACATTTCCAAATTGTTTTGTGCTAGGATCTGCATAACGTACACGACCTTCGCCATTGGTATCCCAAATATCTCCTTGCTCACCTTCAATTTGATCAATAACATCGTCTTTCATTCTTTGAATCATTGTTACTAAAGAAAATATTGATTTCAAAGCACCTTTGTTTGTATTATTAAGTTCTGCAATTTTATTTTGTTTATTTGCACTAACTTTACTATTTTTTAACCAATTAAAGAAGTGTTGTTCTCCTAGTTGGTCGAGTTGTTTTGCTTTTGCCGTTTGATTTACATAGGTATAAATTATGTTTTTTAAGTCACCTAGTCCTGCAACACTTTGTAAAAATGAATCAATTACTCTACCGTTGTTTCTTACAAAAGTTTCTACTTTTTCAATTGCACCTGTGTTGACATCAACTGGTTTTTGATTGTATATAGGTCCTAGTACAATAACATCAGGGTTATTATCAAATGCACTAAAGTCTTGCATAGGTTCTTGTTGTGCATCAGGCATACCAAACTCTGGAAAGTATGCATGTCCTACTACCATAATTTTTGCTTGAGATATTTTTTTACCTAAATCG
>Ga0255759_10003437_pt1 | contig 13883 bp, 16 predicted proteins | sample 101ome_20_FD_179959 | JGI IMG/M metagenome (GOLD analysis project Ga0255759, IMG submission 179959) | Coastal salt marsh microbial communities from the Groves Creek Marsh, Skidaway Island, Georgia - 101404AT metaG (version 2) | ecosystem: Environmental > Aquatic > Marine > Intertidal zone >...
ATTTTCTGACTGCTTTTTAAGTTTTTTTGTCAAATTAATTCTAATTTAAAATCTTCCCATGAAATGAGAATGAGGTCAATCTTTCAATTTTTATATTTAGTATTTTGCCTATGAGATTTTTAGATGAATACACATGAACAGGTTGAAGATGAGGTGTTCTTCCAACATATTGATCTTCTTTTTTTCCAAAATCTGTAATTAAGACTTCAACCTCTTTGTCTAGTGCCATTTGATTAAATTCATTTTGATGATTAGTTAGTATATTTTGTAAATAATTTAATCTTTTCTTTTTTATTTCTTCATTGATTTTATCCTTTTTAACAGATGCTGGCGTTCCCGGTCTGGAAGAATAGATAAAGGAATATGAACTGGCAAACTTTACTTTATTTGCAAGACTAACTGTTTTTTCAAAATCTTCCTCTGTCTCACCTGGGTAACCAACAATAAAATCTGAGGAAAAAGCCATGTGCGGTATCGCTAGTTTAATTTTCTTTATTAAGTCTAAATATTCCTTTTGAGTGTGTTTTCTGTTCATTTTTTTTAAAATTTTATCTGAACCAGATTGAATGGGAAGGTGTAAAAAAGGCATTAATTTTTTGTTCTTAGCATGTTCATCAATTAAGTTATCATCAATATCATTCGGATGAGATGTTAAATATCTAATTCTTTTTAAGTTAGGTATTTTTGAAATTATATTACAAAGGCCACCTAACTTTAACTTTTTTTCTTCACTATCATAAATAACAGACTCATAAGAACTTACATTTTGTCCCAATAATGTAACCTCCGCACTACCTTTTTTTACTACATCATTAACTTCAGCATAAATGTCCTCCACTGGTCTTGAAAACTCGGCACCTCTAGTGTAAGGAACTACACAAAATGAACAAAATTTATCACAACCCTCTTGCACTGTGACTAAGCTCGATATTTTATTTGTTTTTGATAAAGTCAGAGATTTAAACTTTTCCTCACTTAAGAAGTTTATGTGAATTTTTTCAAAAATTTTATTTTTCAAAAGTTTTGGAATTGCTTGAATGTTTTGAGGTCCTACAACATAATCAACTGAATTATTTCTGCTAATAATTTCTTCTCCCTCCGCTTGAGCCACACAACCCATTACAACAATGCTAAATTTTTTTCCCAATTTTTCTTTATTTTTTTTGAAAACAGATAGTCTACCTAAATCTGAATAAAGTTTTTCACTGGCCTTTTCTCTTATATGACAAGTATTTAAAATTGCAACATCTGTGTTCTCTATATCATCTGCTTTTTTAAAACCATTAAATAATAATAAGTCATTTATTTTTTCAGAATCATAACTATTCATTTGACAACCATAGGTTTTTATAAAAAAAAATTTATGCATAAATTTAAAAATTAAATTATTTTTTCTTTATTACAAGAGCTTAAATTCATAAAGTTTGATTTTATCAATACATCCCATTTTCTTGTAATTTAAGCTCAATTGCTCAGATATTAAATTTTGACAAAATTTTGAAGCTTCTTTTCTATCCTTAAAATCACTAAATTTTATAGGTTTATGAAAATTAATATCAACCTCACTCAAGCCTAAACCAAGAAACTTCCATGCGTGAGAAATAAGGTCCATATCGCCAAACCATGCGAAAAATGGCCTGAATTTTTTTTCAACTGGCATACCATCAATTTTACTATAAGAAATTGAAATAGGTTGAATTTTATATTCTCTGAATTGTTTCAGTTCTACTAAACCAAATAATGAGCTTTTAAAAGGTAAAACTTTTGATCCATCACTTGATGTACCTTCTGGAAATAGAATGATATTTTGATTTGTCTTAAAATAATTTGATAAAAGATTTACCTGGTCTTTTATCGAAAAAACTTTTGACCTATTAATAAAAATTGTTCTACCAAGCATTGCAATTTTATTGATAAGTGGCCATGTCTTTATTTCTGACTTAGCGACAAATATCCCTTTTATAACTGAGCCCAATACAAAAATATCTAAATAAGAAATATGGTTAGATACATATAAAGTTTTTTTTTGATCGATTTTACAAAAAACTTTGACTTTTATTCCAAAAATACTAATCAAGCCTTTAAAAAAAATATTAAAATAGATAAAAAAATTTCTTTTTAATATATAAAAATTTATGAAGTGAACTGGAAGACACACAATCACCCAAAAAATTAGTGGAAATATTCTTAAAACTGAAAGAAGTGGTGAATATAACATTAATTAATTTTAGATAAATTAGAATATTTCTTAATAATATTTTTTGCTTTTAAAATTATTAATACATCAGTTGTATCAAAAACATAGTCAGAAACAGCACCCTCACTAATCCATGCTCCTGCTCTTATATATGCCTTTATTAGAGGGGGTAGAGATCTGAAAACGGACTCACTATCATAATGTTTTCTATCAACTTTATTAAATTTAGCTTTTAGATGATTCAATGGTCTACTATTAAACCTTATGGGAGGTTTGTGATTATGGGATAGATAGGAAAGTTCTTTTTCAAATCTTTTTGATTGTGAAGAGGGAAAGCTTGCACATCCAAATATAAAGTCAACTTTTTTTGAAATTATGTAAGAAGCTAAACCTCTCCACAAAAGCTTTATAATTCTTCCGTCCCTATAATTTTCATGAACACATGATCTTCCAGCTTCTAACAGTGTTGAATTTTTAATTTTGAATAATTTATCTAAGTTAAACTCAGATTCACTGTAAAAATTAATTCTCTTTTTATTTTTTGGTTTTAATAAAAGTCTGTAACTCCCAACTACAAAGTCATCTGCAATTGATCTATCAACAACAACCAAGTGATCACATGACTGATCAAATTTATCTGAATCTAATTTTATATTGTTATCACTAAAAAAGCTTTTATATCTTAATTCTTTTGATTTTAAAACTAATGGATCCGGCTCTTTAATTACCCTTACAAGATAATTTTTAAAGGTAAAATCAATGGTTTCGTTAACTTTAACATAATTAATTTTTTTATTTAAATCTTCTTTGGACCAGCCTTTAAGGTATATAACATTTTTTGCTACATATTTGACTTTAGTAAATATAGACTTGAACTTTTCAAGTCTGTTATTGTCAAATTTGTATTTATTAATTTTATTATTTTTTAACGGGAATACCATATAGTTCTAATCTGTGATCAACTAATTTATATCCTAGCTTTTCTGCAATTTTTTTTTGTAGTTCTTCAATCTCTTCATTTTGAAATTCAATTACTTTTCCACTTTTTATATCAATTAAATGATCATGATGTTCTTCAGGAACCTCTTCGTAACGAAATCTGCCATCTTTAAACTCATGTTTTTCAATTATATTATTTTCTTCAAAAAGTTTTATAGTTCTATAAACAGTAGCAATTCCAATATTCTTATCAATCTTTGAGGCCCTTTTATAAACCAACTCAACGTCAGGATGATCTTTCGACTCTGATAGCACTTGAGTTATAACCCTTCTTTGTTCAGTCATTTTAAGACCAAGCTTATTACATTTTTCTAATAGTGAGTTCATTTTGTGATAAATTTGCTTAAGTTTTATTACCTTTTTATTACATTTAGTATAAAATTAAATTTTATAAATCTTTTTTTAATTATAACATGTTAAGAAAAAAATGAAAAAAAAAGTTTTAGATATTACCAAAGAGAAATGTCCGATGACATTTTTAAAAGCAAAGAATTTTATAAGCGCAAATATAGGCTTAGAAAAAATAATTTTAATAAAAGGAAAGAAAGATTTTCAAATGCTTAAAAATAATCTTGAAAAAAATTTTAAAGTTAAAACAAAAAAAATTTCTCAAGATGTTTTTCAGTTAATCTTTACCTAAGCCTCAATCTCATTAGTTTGGCATTAATTTTCTTGTTCTCTTGTTTGTAATAATTCTTTCTTTCTGCATAAATTTCAAAATCATTTTTTAAGTATAAATTTTTTGCAGCTTTATTTATCTCCATGACCTCTAAAAGAATTTTCTCTATTCTCTGTTTTTTGCACATTTTGATTAAATCATTAAGAAGGGTCATTGCGATACCAACACGCCTTGAATCAGGTGCGACAAACAAGGAATATATTTCAAAAATGTTTAAAACTCTTTGAGCAATTATAAAACCTGAAACTAAGTTATTAGCTAGACAAAGGTTTGAGTAAAAGTGTTTACTATTTAAATTTCTAATTATTTCTTGTTCAATAAAAATATTTCCGTTTAATTCATCTACAAATTTTTTTTGAAATGAAACTAATGGTTTCACTAGTGATAAATCTAAGTTTTTAAACTCAATATTATTCATAATAAGTATTATGATAAAAAATTTTAGTTTTTTTACTAGCGTACCCTAAAAAAATTGACAAACCTAAATGACTAGCATCAACCTTTTTTATAATTGGTTTGATTTTTTTTGTATTAAAATTGTTAAGTTTATCTGAACTATATAGTGGTAAACCAATATAATTTTGCTTTTTTTCTAAATAGTAAGATATTAATTGGTTTTCATCACCAAAATTTACAGAGTATTTAGGTTTAAATATTTTTCCAATTTTTTCAAAAATTTGATAAAAAAATTTATTATTTGTTGATTTAAAACAAGCCAAAACTTTTTTGTCTTTATTTTGAATGGATGCAATTAATGGAGAAAAAGAGGATGTGGTTCTTAGTACTGAATTTGATGACAGTGCTAATGCTTGAGATATCACTTTAATTGACCTTAAAGCGGTAAAACTTCCTGGTCCTGTAGAAAAATATATTTGAGAAATTTTTTTTAATTCAAATTCGTTTGTACATTCTTTTAAGATTTTAAAAATACCCTCAATCTTATTATCTGAAATTTTTTTTTTTTTTAAAAAAATTAATTTCTTTTCATTATAAATAGCTAATGAAATTGTTTGACTTGAACAAAAAATAGACAGTGATAACATAAATTCTTACAAACAAAATGAAAAATAATCTTGTAAATGTAAATGAAAATAATACTGATGTCATCATTGAGTTGAGATATGCATCTAAAAATAATTTTACCAATCAAAAAGTTTTTAAATCAAATGAATGTCTAATTCATAAAATAGCATTTGAATATTTATGTAAAGCTGTAGAAATTTCTAAGAAATTAGGGTTTAAGCTTAAAATTTTTGATGCTTACAGACCCGTATATGTTCAAAAAGCATTGTGGGATAAATTACCAGACCCAAATTTTATTGCACCTCCTAATAAGGGTTCACCCCACTCAAGAGGTGTTGCAGTTGACCTAACACTTACACATGATGGTGAGGATTTAGATATGGGAACAGACTTTGATGAATTTTCTAGATTGTCTTACCATGGTAATCTAGAAATTTCAAAAAAGTCTTACAGGAATAGACTTTTATTATTAGGAATTATGACTGATTCTGGTTGGGATTTTTATAGAAATGAATGGTGGCATTATCAGCTATTTAACTCAAGGAGATTTCCAATAATTGAGGATGCTTTTTAAATTTTTTTTTTTATTTTTTCTTTTATTTTTTTGCACTAATCTTTTTGCTAAAGACGGTTCGGCTATTGCATTAATGTACCATCGCTTTGACGAAAACAAATATCCTTCAACAAGTATTTCCCAAAAAAATTTTCACTCACAACTTTTGTATCTTAAAGAAAATAATTTTAATGTTTTACCAATAACTTCATTAATAGATTTTTTTTATCATAACAAACCTCTCCCTGAAAAATCTGTATTTATAACTGTGGATGACGCTTATACAAGTTTTTACAAGTTCGCATTCCCAGTTTTAAAAAAATTTAATTTTCCCTTTAGTATCTTTTTGTCAACAGACTTTATCAGTAAAGATGGAAAAAACGATTTCATGAGTTTGGAAATGTTAAGAGAAATTAAAGACAATAATGGAGAAATTTATAATCATTCTCATAAACATCAGTCTTTTATAAAACGTCCGTTAGAGGAAGTAGAAAAAGATATTTTAAAAGCTGATAAAATTATTAAAGAGAATTTAGGGGGTTTTAAAAAAATTATTTCTTATCCCTATGGTGAATCAAATAAATCTGTTGAACAATTAATACAAAAACTCGGATATAAAATTGGCTTCTCACAACACTCCTCGCCAATACATTTTGATGAAAATAAATTTAATTTACCAAGGTTTTCTATAAATGATGAATATGGTGATTTAAAAAGATTTAAACAAATTGTAAATGTAAAACCATTAAATTTTAGTTTTTTTGAAATTAAAAAAAAACAACAGCATAATAGTACTCTTGAAATAAATTTTAAATCAAATTTTAACCTCAAAAATATAAATTGCTTTATAAGTGACGGTATTTTAAAAAAAGAAATCAATGATAATTTTATTAGACTTGAATTGTCCAAATTAAGTAAAAATAAAAGATACCGATTGAACTGTACTACACTAAAAAATAAAAATATTTATTGGTTTGGTAAAATGATAATAAAAGAAAAAGGTGAATTTTTATATTAAAAACTAATTGATAAAATTGCTGCTATCAAATTTCATAAAATTATTTGACTCAATTATTTTTTTCACATCATTCACATAATCTTGCTTTCTTTCTGAATAACTTGTTAGATATTGTGCTAGTTTTAAACCAGATAAAATTTCGCCATTCATTCTTAACTTTTTTCTTTCTTCTCTCAAAGATTTGTAAGCCAAATGCGTATTAATATTTTTGAAATATGATCTTGTGGATTCTGATAAGTTCTTAAATTTTCTTATAAAAAATTTTTTACTGGTATCTCGTTGTGCTGGCTCAATTCCTTTGTTTTTTTCAAAAGTATATTGTCCGTACACTGCATTGCCTTCTCTTAAATATCTTGATGTTCCCCACCCACTTTCAATTGCAGCTTGAGAAAGTGCCATTGATATCGGAATTACATCTACCTTAATTAAAAGATCCCCTAAATTTGAGTCTTCAGTATCATACTTTTCACTTAATTCAAAAAGCCAAGATGGCCAAAAATCTCTAGAAAAATTTTCACCTTGAGATTCACTCCACCAATCTAAAATTTTCTTTCTGTCTTCTAGAATTTTGAGATTTTCTGCATAAATTATCGGTAAAAGAGTGTTAATAAATAATTTTTTTCTGTCATTGACAGGTTCTATATCCATGAAATCATCAGGTAAAGATGAAAAAATAATAAGATTTGCCGACTCATCTTTTAAAAAATTATCGATAGAAAAATCATATTTTTTGAAAACTTCAAGCATCTCCCCAGCCTTACTAATATAATCTATGCTTGTACTAGAGGATTCATTGTTACTTAAATTCATTTTTTTTATTTCATAATTTATTTGACTTGTATTTGATTGTTTACTTTTGTAGAAACTTTTATAAAAACCCACAGCTATATTAATCAAAGCCAGTGAGACCAGAAGTATTACAAGATTTCTATTAAAACTTGAAACAGTGTGCATTTTTTACTGATTTATAGCTTCAACTGAGGTTATTTCTGGTATGTAATATTTTAACATATTTTCAATACCAGATTTTAAAGTGATAGTAGAACTGGGACAACCAGAGCATGCTCCTCTTAGCTCTAAAAAAACTTTTCCATTGTCAAATTTGACAAAACTAATATCTCCACCATCCTGTGCAACAGCAGGCTTAACTCTCTCATCAATTAACTTTTTAATTTGTTCAACAATTTTTTGGTCTTCATCATTATAATTTAAATCGTTTTTTTGAGACTGCTTTTCTTCTACATTATTAATAGGCTCTCCCAATGAAAAGAATTCAAGAATTTTTGATAGAATTTTTGGTTTAATTGACTCCCAATCAACATTTTTGTTTTTTGTAATTGTTACAAAGTCTTTGCCAATAAATACGGACTTGACGTTTTGATCTTCAAAAAGAATACTTGCAAAATTGTTTGATGTAGCTTCTTTTTTTGTTTTAAATTCCAAAGTTCCTTGATCTAATAAAATCTTACCAGGTAAGAATTTAAGAGTATCTGGGTTTGGGGTGTCTTCAGTTTGAATAAACATTTTTAAAACTTAATTAATTCACGATAATTTGTCAATTTCTTCTTCTGATAGATTTGGGGGGATAATTGTCAGTGGAACAGAAATTTTGGCTCTTTGCTTTCCAGTAAATGCATTTATCAACGGGTCTGAGCCTGATTCTTTACTTGAAGCTGCCAATACAAAATTTGTAATAAATTTATTAGCTTCTAAAAAATTAATAATGCATTCAACCCTATCACCCTTCATTATATATTTTTTTGGACTTTTTTGAGTGAATTTCATTACAAAATTCTCATATTCTTTAATTTTGGACTCTGCCTCTTTTCTTGATTCTACTTCAGCAATATCTTCAACAGCCTTCCAATGACTAAATTCAAGTGTTTCAAATGTATAAAGTAATGCTACTCTTCCATTATTGATTGAAGACCTTTGAGACGCATATCTAAGGGCATTTAATACTTCATCGGAATCATCTAGAACAACAAGAAAAATTAATTCTTTATCCATTACAATTTCCTAAAAACTAAGCTTGCGAAAACTCCCAATGCTATTGCTATAATAGCAGAAAATATTCCATAGATAAAAGAGAATTTATGGGCAAAAGAGAATATAAAAGAACTAATTCCTGGTTTTTTTACCTCTAACTTAATTTTTCTTGTTTCAAACTTATCTCCACCATCCATTAAACTCATGGAAATAAAGTAATTTCCAGCCGGAGAGTTTTGTGGAAGCTTTACAGGAATTTTAAAAAGAGAAGGGACATCCTTGTTAATAATATTAAAAGAACTATTTTTAATCTTAAATAATTCCATAGACATTTTCTTTTCAATTAGATCTTTTTTAAGATTATCATCATCTTTACCAATCAACTTAATATTGTCATATAGGTCTTTCTTAATTTCAAAATCAATTTGATTGATTTTGTTATTTGTATAGTAATGATTTAAACTAGGATAACTAAATTCTCCTGTCTTACCCCAAGTCCACATTCCTAATATCTTTTTTTTCTTTTGAAGAATTACTTTTTGTTTTGGTCCAGTAATCTTTAAAACCAAAGTTCTCTTTGAATCTGAAAAGCCATAAATTGTAAAATCATTTTCTTTTTTTTTATTTCCAAGAGTTATTTTTGAATTAGAAACATCAAAAATAAGTTTTTCAGCCTTTGCAATATTGGTTATAAAAGCTAAAAATGTAATAATCTTTACAAAGTAAAAAATTTTAAAAAGCATCTTGAATAATAATTCTTGAGTTAATTGAAGGCTCATTAAAAAGCTGAATTCCCATTTTAATACAAACTAAAATAACAATTAAAGCCAATAATACTCTAAGCTGTTCTCCCTTAAATCTTGAGGTAAATTTAGAACCATATTGTGCACCAATCACTCCACCAATCAGGAGAAAAATTGCAAGTATCAAATCAACAGATAAATTATATGTGGCCTGAAGAATTGAGGAATTTAATGTAACAAAAACAATTTGAAATAATGATGTTCCAATAGCAGATACAGTCCCCATTCTAAATAAATATATCATCGCCGGTACCATTATAAAACCACCTCCTACCCCCATTAACGATGCAAGAAACCCAGTTATAATTCCAACAGAAATCGGAAGTATTATTGAAATATAAATTCCAGAATGTCTAAACTTTAATTTTAAAGGGAGATAGTCTAAAAAGTTTCTTTTTTTTTTCTTTTTTACAATTTGTTTTTCTTCTTTTACTAACGAAATTGTACTTTCTATTAACATCAATATTCCTATTATAGATAAAAATATTACATAAAGAATATTAATTATTAGATCAATATTACCGGATTCTTTGAGAAAATTAAAAAGTATAACGCCGACTGTTGAACCAAAAATTCCACCTATAAGTAAAAAAATTCCTATCTCATAATCAATGTTTTTTTTTCTGCTGTGAGCAATTGCGCCTGAAACTGATGAACCAAGGATCTGAACTGACTCAGTTCCAACTGCAGTTGACGGAGGTATTCCCATAAATATTAAAAGTGGAGTCATCAAAAACCCTCCACCAACTCCAAATAAACCGGACATAAATCCAACAACAAATCCAAAAAATAAGATTACCAATAGGTTTATTTCAATTTCTGCTATTGGAAGATAAAAAGTCATGATGAATAAAATTTAATAATTTTTTTTACTTCATTCATATTTTTTTCTGATAATTCTTTTGCTTCTTTTGCGCCATCATTCAAGATTGAATTTAAGTAAGACTGATCAGACAACAATTTTTTCATTTCGACTGAGATTCTAGAAATTTTTGAAATTAATAAATCACTTAAGTCTTGTTTAAAGTTTTTAAAATCATTTCCAGAGTATTCTTTAAAAATCTTTTCTAACGATTTTTCGCTAATAGAAGAAAAAATATTAATTAAATTTTCTACCTCCGGTCTATCCTCCAAATCATTTTTATGTTCAGGAAAAGGTAAAGAATCTGTTCTCGCTCTTTGGACTTTTTTAATTATTTGATCCTCTGAGTCAGTTAAATTTATTCTTGATTGATCTGATGGATCTGACTTACTCATTTTTTTTTTTCCGTCTTTGAGACTCATCACCCTGGTCGCAGATCCTGTAATGATAGGTTCAGGTATTGGAAAAAAATCTATATTGTAAAATCTGTTGAAGCTCTGAGCTATGTCGCGACATAATTCTAAATGTTGTTTTTGATCATCTCCAACAGGAACATAATTGGATTTATAAAGCAGAATGTCTGCTGCCATTAAAACTGGGTAAGAATAAAGCCCTAGCGGGGCTTTCTCCTTATTTTTACCAGCTTTGTCTTTAAATTGGGTCATTCTATTTAACCAACCGATAGGTGTATGGCAGCCGAGAATCCAAGCTAATTCACTATGTCCTACAACATTGGATTGAACAAATATGGTACTCTTTTTTGGTTCTATGCCAGAAGCAATGTAGGCTGCCGCAACCTCTTTTGAATTTTCATTTAACTTATTTCTATTCTCAGAAACAGTAATTGCATGAAGGTCGACAATACAAAAAATACATTTTTTTGAATTTTGAAAATCAACCCAATTCTTGATTGCTCCTAGATAATTTCCTAAATGTAAATTACCTGTTGGTTGTACTCCAGAAAAAACTAATTCATTTTCCACTTTTTTGATTCCATTTCCTATCATAAAGTCGTTCAACACCAAGTAAATAACTTGAAAAAAAATAAGTTATTATCCCAAAAAAAATAGATATTAAAAGAAGTAAATTTATACTTTGAATATCAAAGCCTATAAAACTTAAAATATTTTTTTTCATAATCAAATATAAAACTCCACTCATTAATAATGAAGAAAATAAAACTTTTAAAAATAATTTTATAATTGATTTGTTTAACGAATATTTCTGCTTAAAAAATAAATAGTACGAGAGAATTATAACGTTAATCCAAGCAGACACTGAAGTTGCAATTGCCAACCCAACATGCAAAAATTTGCCTATAAGTATTAGGTTTAGAATTAGATTCACAATCATACAAAAAACTGAAATTCGAATTGGCGTTTTAGTGTTTTCATTCGCGAAGAATGGGACAACCAATATTTTTATCAAGATAAAAGCTGGTAATCCAAAACTAAGTGCGACAAGAGCTTTGGCTGTAAGTGAAACATCCGTTAAATCAAATTCACCTCTAAAAAATAAAAATTTTATTATTTCTTCCGATAAAAATAATATTCCAAAAAATGCAGGTATTGAAAAAAAAATTCCAAACTCTAAAGCTTTTGAAATACTTTCTTTAGCCTCTGTGTTTTTGTTTTCTTTCACTTGCTTTGAAAGTATTGGTAATAATGCCGTACTAATTGCTATACCTAATACACCTAGCGGTAACTGATTAACCCTGTCAGCGTAATACAAAAATGAAATTGATCCATCTGGTAATGTTGAAGCTAGAATCATGTCAATTAATAGGTTTAATTGATATGCACCATTTCCAATAATGGCGGGGGTAAGAAGTACAAAAAATTTTTTAAATTCGGGTGATGGTTTTGAAACTAATTTTATTTTAGGTAATCTAACAATTAAATTTGAATTATTTCTTTTTAGGTGAGTTATGATCCATATAATCTGTATCAAACCAGCTAAAGAAATTGAAAAACTTAAGTATTTGGCTAAGAACGTTTGATTTTCCAATTTAAAAAAAATAATTAATGTTAAAATCATAGTTAAATTTAAAATTATTGGTGTTACTGCCATTGCTGCAAATTTACCTAGCGTATTTAGATAACCGCCAATCAAAGACGTTAAACAAACAAAAACAACAAAAGGAAATGTTAATCTTGCCAGATCAACTGACAATAAAAATTTTTCTGGATTTTTAGAAAATCCCGGAGCTATTAAATTTATAATAATCGGCATTAATAGCTCACAAATAATTAAAAGAATAAATAGAAATGAAAGCAATATGGAAAAGATAGTTGATAAAAATTCATCAGATTTTTGTCTACCAAATTTTGATTTAATTCCAGATACAACTGGAATGAAAGCTGAATTGAGTGACCCTTCAGCAAAAAGTCTTCGAAAAAGATTGGGTAGTTTAAATGAAACAAAAAAAGCATCAGAAACTAAGCCAGCACCAAATAGCCGTGCAATTAATAAATCTCTTACATAACCTAAAATTCTACTGATAAGGGTCAAAGAGCCTAGAATTGATACTATTTTAAAAAACATTTTTTTATTTTATGACAAAAAATTAGTAATTTCTTTTTTTAATTTTTTAATAAAAAGCTCATCTTTAATTTTGAATCCAAAAGTATTTCTTAAATGGAAACTATCTTCTATAAAATCCCCGTTTGTAGTGATCTTTGCCATTGAAATTACTATTTTATTTTTTATTAAAATTTTTGAAATTCCATATAACAGACCCACTCTATCGTTAGTTACAACTTCCATTACTGTATATGTCGAAGATGAATGGTTATCAAATTTTATATCTATTTTTTTCTTTAAAGAACTTTTTGTTTTTAATTTTTTTTTCTGAAATTCAGTAATCTTGCCTTGTTTTAGATCTATTATTTTTTGTTTTAAAATTTGAATTTTATCGTCTATTTCATAATCTTTTAATTTATCTCGGGAAGCAAACGAAAATTTAAATGTATCAATTACTGTATTGTCATCTAATGTAAATATTCTTCCCTCAAATACTGAAACATTTTCTGAAACAAAAATTGAAATTAAGTCTAAAAATAGTGATTGTCTATCGTTAGTGATAAGCGTAAGCTCAAAAAAATTTTTGCTTGTTTTTTTTTTTATGAAAAAATCAAACCTTTTTTTGATATTCTTCTTGAGAAAAAAGTTTTCTATTTGAAATCTAATTTCTTCTGGTGACTGAAGTAACCAGTAGTTAGGATAAGTGATTTTAGAAAATGTCTCTAACTCTACTTTTTGTATAAGCCTTGAGCTTAAAAATATTTTTTTTTTAATTTTTTCTATCTTTTTATTAAGACTATTCTCAATTTTTGGACTATTAATTTCTGCTCGGATCTTATTGTATAAAGACTCTAGTAAATTAGCTTTCCACTCATTCCATATACCATGATCAACTGCAGAAATATCTGAAACAGTGAGTAAAAACAGTGCATTTAATCTTTCATTCGTTTCTATACTTTCAGAAATTTTTTTTATCACTGAATAGTCTTCAATATCTTTTTTAAAAGCAAATTCACTCAGCATTAAATGGTTTTCTATTAACCAACTTGTTTCATGAGCAACATGAACATTTTCGTTAAGGTTTAATACAACTTTTTTCGCAATTTCAGCTCCTTTAAGATTATGATCACCACCTAAACCTTTTCCGATATCATGTAAAAGTGTTGCAAAGAAAAGTGGTTTTTTATTAAAGTTTTCAGAAAATATTTTATTTGAAAATCCATACAGTCCTTTATTA
>Ga0255759_10003443_pt1 | contig 13875 bp, 5 predicted proteins | sample 101ome_20_FD_179959 | JGI IMG/M metagenome (GOLD analysis project Ga0255759, IMG submission 179959) | Coastal salt marsh microbial communities from the Groves Creek Marsh, Skidaway Island, Georgia - 101404AT metaG (version 2) | ecosystem: Environmental > Aquatic > Marine > Intertidal zone > Salt...
GCCAGGCCCTTTATTAATAAAATAAATTTAGACATTAAATAAAAATTCTACAACATCCCCATCGGACATAATATAATCTTTCCCCTCTTGACGAAGAACTCCTTTATCTCGAGCTTGTTTAAATCCACCACAATCAACAAATTCTTGAAAACTAATGACATTAGCTCTAATAAAACCTAATTCAAAATCAGTATGGATAACACCCGCAGCTTGAGGAGCCGTCATTCCTTTTTTTATAGTCCAAGCACGCGTTTCTTTTTCTCCTGATGTTAAATATGTTTGTAAATCTAATAAAGAATAACAAACCTGACATAATTTATCTAAACCGGAATAATCCACGCCAAACTCTGCTAAATAATCTTTTTTTTCTTCTACCGTCAACGCAGCACACTCCTGCTCTAATGAGGCTGAAACAACAACAACCTCATCACCAAGTTTACTCGCAAATTCTTTTAACTTGGTAACATGAGCATTATCTTGTTCTAAATCATTCTCAGAAACATTTGCAACAAAACACTGCTTTTTTTGAGTAATAAATTGCAAGGAAGAAATTAAATCAAGCTGATCTGTATCCAGTTTACATGAACGAATAGTATGGCCTTTAGATAGTTCTTCATGAATAATTGTTAAAACATCAAGCATTGATTTAGCTAATTTATCTTGCTTTAGTTTTTTCTGATATGTCTGTATTAATTTTTCACAAAGAGCTAAATCCGCCAGAACAAGTTCACTTAAAATAACTTCGTAATCAGAGATAGGATCTACGTTACCATGTACATGAGTAATATCATTTGAATCAAAACAACGTAAGACATGTGCTATTACAGATGTTGATCGTATATGAGATAAAAATTGATTACCTAAACCTTCGCCTTGAGAGGCCCCCTTAACAAGGCCTGCAATATCAACAAATTCTATTGTTGCAGGTAGAATTTTTTTTGAATTAGTTAATTTTGCTAAAACTTCTAGACGAAAATCTGGAACAGATACAACACCTACATTCGGATCAATAGTACAAAATGGATAATTTTCTGAAGGTACAGATGCTCGTGTTATAGCATTAAAAAGAGTAGATTTTCCTACATTAGGTAACCCAACGATACCAATAGATAACTTTGATGACATAATAGAACTATACTCTAATTAATTAGAATCCTTTTTATTAACAGATTTTTCCTTTTCATCTTCAACCGCGACTTCATCATCATCATCATCATCATCATCATCATCATCATCGTCTTCATCAAATTCATCTCCCGACGAATCAATTCTCTGAGCAATAAGCAAGTCATTTTCTTTGTCTTTTTCTGGAAAAAAATTTAAAAACACATCAAGAGAATACAATGATTCTCCTAAATGACTTACATAAGAATAGCGTCTCCATATTCGATCAAAAAATTTAGTAATGATCACATTATCATGACTTTCTAGCAAACTAAGCATATTTCCAATTTTTTCAAACTTATTTAACAAAATTTTCATTTTAATATCATCCTGTAACAACAAGATCTTCTCATAAGTTTCATCAAAAACAGTTTGTACTTTATTACCAATATACAAAATATCATTATCTGATATACGAATAGATGCTGGCTCAAAAACTATAAAACTTTGATATCGTTCCAATGGAGATATAGTACTTCTAATTGATGTCATAAAAAACTCCTAATACAGTAATAAACTCTATTATATACTGTAAACTTATGACATGTAATACTCTATTATTTAGATAAATTATATTTAAAAATAGCTATAGAACGTTGAATATGATTTGAAGTATAAAAAGGTAATTTGTATTTTTGAATCACTGAATATCCACAATCTTTATGTAATCGCGCATCTGACAATAATATTGAATAAGGATAGTCTACACAAAACTGAGGACGTGTTTCATAGTCTGAACATAACCGATTATCTGTTAAACAGTTACAGTTAAAATAATTAATTTTTTTATTAGTTATAATAGGTTGAAATCGAGTCATTTTTTTATTTTGATTACATATCACATTAAACATATCCATAGAATCAATAGGTTTATTATTAAAACGAATTTGAATAAACTCACAACAATATCCTTGATTTTTACACTTACCCTCTATATGAAATATCAACCATTTTAACTCTCGAATACACCAAGACATTAATGTCTTACTTTTAAATATGTAGTTATTTAGCAAATCAACTAAACAAACACAATAAATCCAAAAATATCTAACGAGAATTTTCAATTTTCAATAATAATTCTTCAATTTTTTGGGATTGTTTATTCAATGTTTCTTGATACTCTGCTAACAACGACTCTCTATCAGAACGTAAGTTATCTAATGTTTGATTAATAGAATTTAATTCATCCATTTCATTACCTAACGAATAATTACCAAAAGCAAATCCTACCGCAGTATTAATCAATTTGATGCTTTTATTATTAGAACCTTCCCAGGCTCTGCCTACAATTCGAGTTCGATCCTGAGACGTAAGCGTTTCTTTTGATTTAGCTATCCCCACACCATCATGATCCATACTAGCCAAAATAAAATCACCTTTCTTAACTTTACCCTTTACTTTTGTAGGTACTTGACCATAAAAGGCAACTAACTCATATTTCTCTTTATTTTCTCCAGGCCAGTTACCTGCAACTGAGGCAGAGCTACTCAAAACCATAAATTGCTGAAAATTATTCGAATCTTTAGTAATTTTACCATTAACCACGGCAACAATATCGCCTTTTTCAAAAATTTCATCTGCATTTTGTTTTTCCAAATATTCAGCATAATCCGCACCGGACGTAACATAACGAATTCCCCCCGAATTATTTCCTTCAATTGAACCAACTAATACTGAGTTATTATAAAATCCAATAAACTTTGAATTCTCATTTAATACAGATGGACCCCCATCACTATAAGTTAAAGCTAAAACACCCGTGGCAGCACTACCAGCACGTTCAAATAATGCTGTATAATTTCCAAAGGTACTTGAAGCCCCCTTGTCAGAACCTCGAACATGTAACGTAACCTCAGGAACAAATTCAGCTGCCTGAGTACTTGTTGATGAAGAATCACCCCAGATAGTTACAGAATCATTATTATGCACTTTAAATACAGGAATAAAAGCCTGTGATTTTGTATAACCAACCACAAACATATCATCCCCCAAGCCGACACCAGCTTCATCCTCTGGATCATCATCTACAGTAGAGAAATTAACCCTTAACTGTGAACTCTTTTCTGAGTGATTATATCGAGCCATAAATAAATCATCGCCATTATCGCTGTCTAAACCTTTCGAAGGCGACCCCGAAAACCATAATTTACTACCATAATTTCCATAACGACCTTGAATTGTATTATTTGATTCAACACCTAATCTCATATCACCATTAACCACTAACGCTTTATCAGGGTCTGTTGTTCCAATACCAACAAAAGCAGGTACTATACTACCACTTGCAGCATCCGCATTTGATGGCTTAATAGTTAAGCCAACATGTTCAAGTGTTGACCCACCACTATTATTTACTACATTTAAACCCATTACGCCAGAACCCCAATCTCGAACAACCATAGAACCTTCAACGCCACCAAAACCAGCAAGAATACTTCTAGCTGATCCTTCAACATGCAATGGATACTTTGGCTCTTCTGTTCCTATACCTACAGCGCCACCCTTAAATACACCAGCGTATTTATTTCCATAATATTTTTCAGTATAAGTACCTGTACCTGCCCCTGCAGTTTGCAAATCACTCATGTCTACATGCAGCCCATACGCATCCGCATTACCTGCAATTAAATAAAAGGGATCTTCATCAGTATCCGGAGCTGGATTAGAGGCCATATTAACTTTCATACCATAAATACTTTGACTGCTATCTACACCTAAATTGACTGACACTAAAAATGAATCATACTTAGAAATAGAACTTAAATTTTGATTTATCGTATCATTTATAACAACTTTACCTGAAACATCCAACTCCTTAATTGCAATACCTCCCTGGGTAACCTCTAACTCATTAGCCATAATCGTTCCATTGACGTGTAAATTATCTGTTGGAGAGGCAATACCAATACCTAACTTACCGTCTTTAAAAACAATATTATTACCAAAATTTATATTACCAGTTACAGTAAGAGAATAGTTAGTAATTGGATCTGTCAAAATCCCAATTCCATCTTTTTTTAATGTTACTACATCCACAGGATTAGAGGAGCCGGCGGTAGCTATAAATTTCAATTTTGGATCAGAGTTTGCTTTAAAAGAAATTTGAGATTCATTTTCTGTAACAACACCCATAAACAATGATGTATTGCTATAAGCACTTAAAAACCCATACTCATCGCCATCGACAAGAGAACTAGAAGCGCTATTGTCATTTGCTACAACAAATACTGATGATGTCGGATGCAAAACATTCATCTTCATAGAATTAGTAGCATCATTCAGCGAATCTACATCAAATTCTCCAACATAAAAATTTCCGTTATTTGACATAAATAATGAATCTGAAGTTCCATTATTGATTCTAAATAAATCATCAGTACTAGAAGTAATTTGTTGTATATGAAGAAGAGCCGTTGGACTGTTAGTACCAACACCCATTTTATTATTTGATATGTTTAAAATCGTATTACCATTATTTTTAATATTTACATTAGCACTAACTGAAAACGTGCCATTAGAAGGACTATCGAATAGTCCAACTCCTTGAGTTGAAATAGTTAACACATCGGCATTAGCTTCGTCTTTGATATTCAATATATTAGCTAAATCACTATCAGCTTTAATAGATAATAATGCTGTTGGGTCACTTGTATTCAACCCTAGATACCCTTTGTCATTTATTAGTAATGCAGGTTCAGCTGCACTAACATTCGTATCTACTCTAAATATATTTTTTGTTATACCAAAGTCATATATATTTTGTACAACATGCAATGCAGCCTTAGGTTCTGATGTTCCAATACCTACAAAACCTCCATTGAATAATCCAGCATAATGCTTAGGTGTAATAATAGTATTAGAAATACCATAATATGAGTTAGCAAAATTTTTCATATCCACATACAAACCAATGGCAACATCCCCTTCTTCTAATCTTGCTCTACGACTTGAAGTTGAATCACTATAGTTTTCTGATTCAAATGTAATTTTTTGAGCAATATAATCTGAATTACCATCAGTTGCACCAGAAACATTTATTGAAATGACACTTGCGTTAAAAGAAGTTACTGAACCTCCATTAACATTATAATCAATTAACATTCCTAAGTTTTTCCAACCAGATTCATCATTATCGCCAAAAACAAGTTTATTACCATTAAATTTTAATCCATATGTATTCGCTTGTAATTTGGAACTTGTATTATAAAATGGAATTAAATTTGATTCACCCGATAAATAATTTGTAAGATTAATAGCTTCTGAACTATTTTTAAATAGTAAATCTGTACCATCGGTATATAATGAATAATCTTGTTCAGGTGTTTGTCCGGCTAAATATTGCTTTCCAAAAACTAATGCATTGGAAGTTATATATCTAGACGAAATCACCTGATTTGTAGATACAATTGCATTTATATTGAGTGTTGGCTCAGCCAAATTATCTATAGCATCAGTAAAAAGGGTTGTTGCTTGAAGCTTACCATTTATCGTGACGTTACCATCAAAATAAGCTATATAAGAACTAGCTAACGTTTCTGATGGACTCCCTACAAGTAATTGACTGTCTGGGGCAAGATATAACTTCTGATTTACAGTTACCGTTTCATACACGCCTTCGTTTGCTAAAACACGCTGATTTACAATTAATTCATTAACTGTAATTGTATTAGCCTCTAAACTACCATTTATATTAACACCCCCTATTACATCAAGCTGTTGTGCTACTTGCATACTATCTACAATTATATTGTTAATACTTACACTACCTTCTTCAATAATAAGCCCCTTACTATAAACATTGCCAGAAACAGTTAAAGGATACGTAGGATTTAATTCATTAATTCCAACATTACCATTAAAATAAGCACCATAGCGCTTTTCTCCTTCAGTAGGTACACCAACATCAACATACAAACCATATGCTTTTGCATCTGAACCCATTGTTAAATTTGTCATGTTAACACTTACACCAACTGCCGTTGCAGTGCTTGATTGACTACCAAACGCATTACCATCCTCTGTTGTCATATTAACTGCAAAACCGGTTAAATTCGATTGATATGTATTATATGAACCCCATGGGCCGGTTCCTGTATCTGATTGATCTTGATTAGAAGCAAAATCAATAATTACATCTAATCTTTCTCCTGTATAATTAGTTTCCGAACTACCATCTATAACAGAATAAATACTAACTGAACCCATGTTAACATTATCAGTTCCGATAGCAACATCCCCATTACTACTTACAAAAAACATACCATCTGCAATCGATAAAGATTTTGCATTAAGCTCTTGAAAAACACCTTTATTTACAGAAGCAATACCATTCACAATTAATTTCCCATCCGAAGAAACAATGAGATAATCGTTATTACTTGTTGAAATCTTAAACAAATTTGCTGAAAAACCTGGAGGATTTGCGATAGTAACTAATGAGTCTAAAGACGTTGAGTTTGAACCAAAGCTTACTTGACCCGTAGGATCAATAAACATAGCCCTATTTCCTGCTTGAGTATCAATTTGCAATAAATTTTTATCAACGTTAGTTTGCTTTAAATGCAGGGAAGCTATTGGATCTGTAGTTCCTACCCCAACATTACCCCCATTAAAAAGTGCTGCATATTTATTTGGACCATTTAACCCTGATACATCAACACTTAAACCAACAGCAACCTCTCCATTACCTAAATAACCCGCAGTTGCTCCAGTCCCCTCCTTTCCATTCATTTTAATATCCATTCCTTTAAATCGAGTGGTACTTGGAGATTGTTGACTATCAAATGTTACTATAATCTCTTGCACAGCTTGTGAATCATTTATTTGTGAATTAATAACAAAATTTGCAGGCTTAATAGAATCTCCAAGAGTTAATGTTCTTTCAGTAAACGTTAGAGGTTGATCATCTTTTAACGTTAAGTCACCCCCAAAGTAAGGAATTCTACCAGACTCACCTGAAAACCCTTCAGAAATTTTTAATTGCTTTATATTATCTGCATACCAAAGATCCCCGTTGTAAAAATATAAATAAGCATCGCCCTCCGCAATTGTTGACGTAACAATATTTTCAGTTAATTCATTTGAAAAAATTAATCCTTGATCAAACTTGACTTGATTTTTCAAATTAACAGACCCTTTAAATGTAATTCCTTCATTCGCACTTATCATCAATTCTCTGTTCGTAGAGTTAGCATAAATAGAATTTACTTCTAATCGATCAATGCTAACATCACCATCAAATTTTGATTTACCATCAACCATCAAATTATATTCATTAGATATACTCGCAGGATTATTTCCAATATAAACCGTTCCATCCTCAGAAATCTCCATACGTGATTCCGGAGTAGCATCTCGCGGATCTGTAATAAAAAGTAAATTTGATGCTCCGTTAGCTTTTCTTTGAGCCAAAATTCCCGATCCAATATTTTGAGAAACAATCTTATCAGGAGATAACAAGATACCTACCGTTTGTTCAGGTGTATTTGATAATAAGTTTAATTTTAATGCATTCCAAGTTTTTGTATCAGCTATATTAAAAGAACCAGGAGAAGCAACAATATGAAGTGCAGATGCAGGATCTTTTGTTCCTATACCAACCTTGCCATCTGAAACATATAAAGAATCTCCTTCATCAACAGAAAACGTTGGCACTGAAAGCCCATTTTTAATTACAGCAGAATTGGCTTGAATAGTTCCCTCAACATATAAACCAGGTTGAGACCTAGGGGTATTAATATTAACATAAATAGCGTCTTCAAAAAAAGCAGTAGTTGACTCAAAAAGATTGGCTGATACATTAGTCGCTTCTATCAACTGATTAACAGTTAATTGTTGAGCAGTTATAGTTTTAAATTCTGCTGAATCAACAGTAATATTTGGATTTTCAAACTGAATAGATTTTGCAAATAAGCTTTCTTTAACAGTAACACTATTTACAGTAACTTCATTTATACTAGCTATTCCTTCTACAGTTAATCTATCATCAATGGTGATAGAGGCTGGCAATGCAATCTCCCCTGTCAAAATTAAATTATCAGCTCTTATTGACCCTGAAACATCAAGAGCTACCGTTGGGTTTGTTGTTCCAATACCCACGTTTCCACCCATAAACACTGCAGAATAACGCGTACCTAAATCCGTTGTTTGATCTTTTGATACATCAACATAAATACCATAAAGTTTAGATTCTGCTGTTAAATTGACCGAAACTAAATCAACATCAATCCCTTTTAAATCACCAGCAAAAAAACTATTATCTAAGGTATCTATATCCAGATTTAATCCCGTTAAATTTTGATTAAAATAAAATTGTTGTCCGTCCTTATCAACACCATCAATTTCTAAAAATATTTTTTCACCAATATAGTCATTTGACGAATTTTCAGCAATTGTTCGATTAATTTCAAACGAGGCAGAAGGAATAAACGTGCTAGTCCCAATACCTATATTACCCGTAGCATCTACAAAGAATTTACCATTTCCAATATTAATTGTAGTTACTTCTAAGCCAGAAACTATAAGATTATTAGCAGAAATACGTCCATTAACTTCTAAAGTACTCGATGGGTTTGCTACCCCAATTCCAACACGAGGTAGATTTGATACTTCTTGAACAACTAAGGCATTAATTGCATCATTAACAATCAATTCAGGAATTTCTATACCAGAAGCAAGATTAAAGTAACTTGCAGAAACTACCCCATTAACTTCCAAAGCTACAGTAGGTTCACTAACACCAATACCAACATTTCCACCTAAAAATTTAGCAGCATAAACAAAGCCTTCTTGATCTTGAGCAACATTTACACTTGTCACATCTACATAAACCCCAACAACTGAAGCATTATTTAAAACCGTAGAATCGGTATTTGACATATCTAAATCAATACCTCGAATACTAACCGGCCCTGACGCGTTTCCCCAATCATTGTTAATCTTTAAATCTAACTTTTGCAACGTAAATGGCTCTGATGATGTTGCAAATCCTTGATGATTTAAAATACTACTTATTTCTAAAGCCGTATTATCTAAAAATTTAACATTTGAAGTAATTTGAAAACCACTATCTAAAACCTCATAATTAGAAATATTAATATTTGAAGTAATATTTAACTGATTCAAAGAATTATCCCAATAAAATGGTGTAAAACTTAATGTTGTGTCATCAACCCAAAAAGCTAAAGGTCCTGACTTATCACTAGCTTCAACAATTTGTAATGCCGAAGACAAGGACTTGCTATTTCCTCCATTATCAACAAAAAACAACTCACTATCTTGAACTCTTAAGGTCCCTTTTTCTCCGGGCTTAGTTTGATCTGCAAAAATAACTTGATTGGTATTTAGGTTACCGTTAAATTCAAATACATTTGAACTTATCAAAAGATTATTAACCTTAACATTACCACTTACTGAAAGTGCAACATCTGACGTATCCATGCCGATTGCAACCTTATAATTAGGAGATGAGTATAAAACATCGCTACCATTTGCCTTCCAAAAATTTTCAGCAGCTGGCGCAAAGTCAGTTCCATTTACATTTAATGTAACTACAGCTAAAGAACCATTCACAAACATATCATAGTCTGGATTAACTGTTTCAGAACCGACAGATAACTTACCATCAATATTAACATTACCACTTACATCAAACACAAAATCACTTTTTTTAGCCCCCTTCCCAATAACCACAGAATTATTGGTAATAACAAACGTAGCATTCTCAGAAGTAAAGTTAGCACTGGATGCAATAGCAAAGAAAACACCTTCATTTGTTGTAATCAACCCCATTTTTGCTGCATCTTGATTGTTATAATCAAACGTAATAATTGGTAATGCATCAACCGAATTTAAATTAGATAACTCTACTAAGGTATTTGGTGTTTGCGTTCCAATTCCTATAAATCCTTGAGTTCGGTAAAAATTATTATTATCAAGGCTATTTGTAGATGAGAATGGAGAACCATTTCCTGGTTCTAATGAAATAACTTTACTAGGATCGTTTGGATCAACAATGTTAAAATTTGAGGCAAGAACATTACCACTAACATGTAATCTAGCGGTTGGAAATGCTGTACCAACACCTAGATTACCTTTACTAGTAATAACAACAACATTATTTGAAGCTGTAGTGTCTCTTCCTCGTACATACATTGAATACACATTATTATCGCTATTTTGAATATGAAGTAAAGCCTCTGGATTCGTTGTTCCAACACCAACACGCCCCGACACAGCTACATTTAAATCATCAACATCATCATCAACAACAAATTCATCAGAGGCCCCTATGATTAATTGCCCTTTTGAATTAAACGCAACACGTCTTTCATTTCCGATTAATTCCATTATATTTGCATTAAGTTGTGGTTGCTGAACAACAAGAGCAGACTCACCTGTTTGATTGGTATTAATACCTACCCCTCCATAAGCTCTTATTAAAAATTGGTTCTTTTGCGACGATGAAAACGCATTTTCAGAAGATGTTATATCAGCCCATACAAAAGAGCCATCATGCATTGCATTAGCGTAATAACCTCCAGCAAAACTATAATGCCCTTTAGCAATATTATTTATTCCACCAGGAATAACGGAATAGTTACCTTCCGCTTTATTTAGATACCCTCCACCTATAAATGAATAATTTCCAGAAGCTGTATTTGCATAGCCAAAGGAAGAACTAAACATCCCTAAATTAGATGGAGCCCATTCTAAACTAGATGCATACCCTGATCGAAATGCTCCAATGGATGGAACATAAAACATTGCTGAACCAGTTACAATCTCTAATTCTTCAGGATAGGTATCCATTACTGGCCCTTCAACCAAAAAGCCGGCATTTCCACTTACATGTAATGTAACCAAAGGATCATTGATACCAATACCTATTTTAGATTCGGAAAATGAAAAGATAGGCTTATCTAAATTTCCTCCTTCTGAAATCATAAAAATAGGCTTACCTACCGCCGAGTTTTCTGAAGCAATACCAATGGTAAACATATCCTGATCATCAACATCAAATGTCATGGCAACTTTTCCCGTGGTTGAAGAAAGTTCTAACATATTTTTTGGGGAGCTCGTTCCAATGCCTACAAATCCAGAATCATAAAACAAATCTGTAGCGGCAGATCCAGTCTGACCATAACGTGTAGATCCAATTTTCCAAAATGAATCTTGAGCAAGTGTATTAGATAACGGAACGCCATTACGAAAAAATGTTGATGCATCAACAATACCATCAACTTTAAGACTGATATTATTTTCAATATCAGCAAATTGAAAATCAGATGTTCCCACACCAACCTTACCATCTTTATTAACAACAAATAACGTATCTCCATTTTTAGACACTATCTTCAAATAATCTCTAGAACCATCTGAAGAAAGAGTTAGGGATGCTGATATATTATTTGTACCAATACCTACCCCTACAAAATCAGTATTCGTTGATACAACAAAATTTTGTGTAACATCAATAAACTTTTCATTAACAAAGTATGGAACTGTCCCTATTGGAATTGTATTTAATTCATAAGAAGATTCAGGTGAAAGTCGTAATCCAGTTAAAGAAAATCGCTGTGATTCGGATTGCGTATTACTGTCCCTAATATAACCATAAAAATCTCCGATACCATTCTCTTCTTTATATTCTATAGTTCCAGGCTCTTTACTTCCTAACTGTACTGACTCTGATAATTTAATCGCACCTGATACAACAAGAGATTCAACAATATTTTTTGAAACTCCAATACCAACATTACCTGAATCATAATATAAGCCTCCACTTGATAACGTTTCCCAGCTTAACCCTTTTTCTTCTAAAAGCTTAATAAATGGTCTGTATTCAATGCCATCAAAGATATAATAATTACTAGCAGAAATATTTCCACTTACATGAAGTGTATATTCAGGATCATCATGCCCAACACCGACATTGCCATTATTATAATAAATACTATTATCTTTTTTTTGCCATGAAAAAATAGTATCTATAAGCTGACCATTGAGAAAATATCCCTTTGCATTGATATTTCCATTCACATCTAACATAAATTCAGAACTATCTGGAACCGCTTTTTTTCCAATAGAGACTTTATTATTATTGATATCAACATGTAAGGTTGGCTCTGAACGACCATTCCCAGAAACAATTAAATCACTTTGCACATTAACCGTTGTAATAAACGTACCCGTAATTTTTTCAGCTTCAATTTTTTCTACCTTACGACTACTTTGCGAATAAATTGAATAAGGTACCGAAGGCAATGGAAAAACAGCAGTTAATTGATCTAATTCAATATGTATAATCGTATCTTTATCAATTAAAAACTCTGGTTTAATAGGATTCGCATCATCACCTAGTACAAAGCTAGCAACACCATCAACAAAAACAACATTGGCTAGTGATTGAATCCAACGATAGAGATTTAAATCCCCCGAAACATCATCATATTTATCACGAGCACCTATCTTTATTGTTACAAAATAATCTCCATTTAAGAGGCCCGTAGAATTAGCTAACTTTACTTCAAAACCAATCCGTGGTGGAACAACATTTGCAAAAGTAAAAGCACTAAGGCTAACTAATAGTAAGCAAAAACCTAAAATTAACTGTGTAAATTTTTTCATAAATTTAAATCCATAAAAGCCTTTTATATCCTATAGTATAAAACGAAAAAAAGAATAAAAATATTGCATAATTAAATATTGAACTGAAATTTAATAAAAGAAAAAAAGAAACTACCTTAGTTACTATCATAGAAAAGAAATTGCTAATACGATCTAATGACAATAATAACACCACAAAAAAAACACCTAAAAAAGAATACTTTTGAACATAGTCACCCCAACCCTTTGGAATAAATCTTAAAATCAAATATGAGCCGTCTAACGGGGGAATTGGAATTAAATTAAACAATGCTAAAACAACATTAATATAAATAAAATAAATACAAAATTGACTAATTATACGTAGATTTTCAAACAAATCAAAAAAATGTAACATGTTTAAACAACAAACCATGCTTAACGCTAAAATTATATTAATTAATGGCCCGGCCATAGCAACCCAGAGCATGCCCTGTCTTGGATTTTTGAAGTAATTAGCATTAACAGGCACTGGCTTTGCCCATCCAAAAAGAAGTTGTGTACCAGAAAAAACTAAAAATACAGGAACTACGATAGAGCCTATAATATCAATATGACGTAACGGATTCAAGCTTAAACGTTTTAAATAATACGCTGTCTTATCCCCTAATAAATAAGCTACATAGGCATGTGCCCATTCATGAAAACACACAGAAACAATAACCATCAAAATCATTATAACAGTCATAAACTTCCCCTTGGATGAGATCTCAAATATGTTTGCTTAACTGTCTTTGTATTAATATGACTATAAATTTGTGATGATGATAATTGCTGATGACCTAAAAGCACTTGAACATCTCTTAAACGAGCCCCTCCTTCTAATAAATGTGTAGCAAATGCATGACGAAAACTATGAGGCGTAATCGATTGTTCCGCTAAATTTAAGTGGGATAATTGCAACGAATATTTTTTTATTATCGAATAAATTGTAAACCGAGATAGTGGTTTTTGAGTTGATGGTAATTGAAACAACCAAAAATTATCTTTTACCAAAACTAAATATTGGTTTAAATACTGCTTACACAGCGTAGTTAACGGGATATGGCGCTCTTTATTACCTTT
>Ga0255759_10003445_pt1 | contig 13873 bp, 10 predicted proteins | sample 101ome_20_FD_179959 | JGI IMG/M metagenome (GOLD analysis project Ga0255759, IMG submission 179959) | Coastal salt marsh microbial communities from the Groves Creek Marsh, Skidaway Island, Georgia - 101404AT metaG (version 2) | ecosystem: Environmental > Aquatic > Marine > Intertidal zone >...
AGTGTTGCCGATGAGACTGGTAATGCATATGTAATCCAATGGATGTTAGAAGATGGGTTACAGGTAAGGTATGATGAGTATGGTAATATCATCGGTAGGATTGATGGTGAAGGAGCACCGATTGTCACTGGTTCTCACACAGACACGGTAGCAACTGCCGGTAAGTATGATGGTGCTCTGGGTGTTCTAGCAGGTATTGAAGCAGCAAGAGAACTCAAAGGTAAGTTAAAACATCCACTGGAAGTTGTTATCTTCCGAGATGAAGAGAATACAATGGATGGTTCAATTGGTTATTGTTCCAAGAAACCAGATATCAAAGCATTCTTAGAACTTCATGTAGAACAAGGACCAGTATTAGACTTTCAACAATTAGATATTGGTATCGTTCAGGGTATCGTAGGACAAAGAAGGTGCTCTGTTTCTGTATTTGGGCAAGAGAATCATGCAGGAACCACACCAATGAATATGAGAGATGATGCTCTCGTAAAGACTGCAGAGATTATTACTTACATCAATAAGAAAGCACAAGAGTGTGATGGATTGGTTGCAACTGTGGGTGTATTAGATGTTCATCCGAATGCTTTTAGTGTAGTTCCTGGTCGTGTTGATTTTACATTACAGGTGCGAGATTTATATGCCGATACGATGGAGAGTTTTGTAGAAGATGTATGTAAGAAGTTTGATTTAAGATATGAAATTTCTCATCAGTCGGAACCTGCACTGTGTGATAAAAAGATTATGGAGTTCATATCACAATCTTGTGGTGATCTAAAGAGTATTGAGATGCCCTCAAGAGCATCACATGATGCACAGAACTTTACCTTCTGTCCAATGGGTATGATATTTGTTCCATCAATTGGTGGTATCAGTCATTCACCAAAGGAAAAAACCACAGACCAGATGTGTATCAATGGGGCAAATGTCTTAACAAACACTATCAAAATGATTGATGAGATGTAAAATAAATATTAGAAAAGAATAACCTTATGTCATATCCAGTAACGACACGGTATTGTTGGTTCAATGAAGGCAATGCCATCGTCAAGATGTTTTTCCTTAATGATGTTCCTTTTACATTTGATGACTTAGACGAAGGTTACCTATATGATAGAGATATTGTAGAAGAAGCAGATAACAGTCCAGTATATTCAAGTGATGATATTTACAAGGGTTCGAGTTATTTGATTGCAGAACAATGCCATCCTTGTTTTGATGCAATAGAACTTACAAATCCAGAAAATTTACCAGAGGATATTCGGAGTTTCTATAATGGTGAGGAAGATTTGCTGGGATAAATAAATCATAGCAAATAGTATAGAAGCAGTAATACAATGCCTCTGAATAAATTAGACAATTTTATCAAGAACACTGAAGGTCGTATTTTATATGTAAGTCCTGCAGATCTGGATGCAACTGACAGTATTGATAATACTGGCAATTCTCTTGCCAGACCTTTTAAAACGGTTCAGAGAGCACTGATTGAATCGGCAAGATTTTCATATCTAAAAGGAAATAATAATGATGAAATTGAGAAGACTACAATTCTCCTCATGCCAGGTGAACATATTGTAGATAATAGACCCGGATTAAGAATCAAAGAAAGTTCTGGTCAACCAATTGTAGTTGCTCCATCGGGTGCAGAAAGTGTTGCAACTACCGAATTAAAACTCGATTTGAATACGAGTTTTGATTTAACTCAAGAAAATAACATACTTTATAAATTCAATAGTGTAAATGGTGGTATTATTGTACCCAGAGGTACATCAATTGTTGGTCTCGACTTAAGAAAGACCAAAATAAGACCATTATATGTTCCTAACCCAACTGACGATAATGTAGATCCCTCTGCAATCTTCAGAATTACTGGTACTTGTTATTTCTGGCAGTTCTCTATTTTTGATGGATTAGAATCAGGAACAGTTTATACTGATCCTATAGATTTCTCGACAAATAATAAATCAAAACCTATATTTTCTCACCATAAACTGACTTGTTTTGAGTATGCGGATGGTGTAAATTTAGTATCCGATAGTACTGGAAGTTATGATCTTACAGATCTTGACATGTACTATGCTAAATTATCAAACGCTTATGGTACGGGATCTGGATCACCAAATAGAGATATTGATAGTAAATATCCTGCACAACCTGATGGATTTGCAAAGCAGAGACCTGAGTGGGAAATTGTAGGAGCATTTGCTACAGATCCAATCACAATTCTTGATATTGAATCTGGTGATGGTGGCACAGCCACAAATCAAATTACAGTTACTACAGCAACTGATCATAATCTTTCAACTGGAACTCCAATTAAGATTCGTGGAGTTTCAGTAGAAGATTATAATGTTTCCACAAAAGTTCAGAGTGTAGATCCAGATAATCCAAAAGTATTCACATATTTACTTCCAACTTTTAGAGCAAACTTACCCGCACAACCAGACGAAACTGGTGCGACAGTAACTATTGAAACTGATACAGTATCTGGAGCTTCTCCATATATCTTTAATATTTCAATGCGTTCTGTTTATGGTTTAAATGGAATGCACGCTGATGGCAGTAAGGCATCAGGATTCCGTTCAATGGTTGTCGCTCAATTCACTGGAGTCAGCCTTCAAAAGGACGATCGTGCATTTGTAAAATATGACAAGACTAGTAGAGCATATTCTGGAATTTCTTATGTTAAGACTGCTGGTGCAGATCTTTCAAACGAATCCTCATCAACAAATCCGGCAGAAATTTATCATTTAGATTCTGATGCAATCTATAGGAGTGGTTGGGAACAAACACATATTAAAGTCACAAATGACGCAATTCTTCAGATTGTTTCTGTCTTTGCAATTGGATATAATAAGCATTTCGTTTGCGAAAGTGGTGGTGATGCATCAATTACTAACTCTAACTCAAACTTTGGTCAATTATCTTTAACTTCGGATGGTTTTAAGAAGGAGGCATTTGATAAAGATAATAAGGCATTTATTACAAATGTTATTCCACCTAGAGCGAACATTGTAGATGAGGAAAATGTTGATTGGTTATCAATTGATGTTGGAGTAACAACATCTGTTGGACTTTCGACTCATTTATATCTTCGTGGATTTACGACAGAAGATGAAATTCCACCTGTTCTTACACAAGGATACAGAGTTGGTGCAAAAGTTGATGATAAATTGTTTATTAACTTCTCCAATATCTCTGGATATGGAACTAGTGAAGCATCCATTTTAATGGAGAATGGAGTTAATAGTTCTTTCAGAGAATTTAATGTTACGGAAGTTTCTGGCAACAAATTCACAATTGGTTTAAATAATGGATTAAAAACTGGAGAAAAAGTAATTCTGATTAGTGATAGTGGAGATTATCCAGAAAATATTATTCCACACGTTCCATATTACATTATTTCTTTAGCAGATTCGGTAATTACTGCAGATAGGTCAAAGGTAAAATTAGCATCGACAAAGACGGATGCCGAAAATGGCAATGAGATTACACTTTATTTTGGATCAGATCTTAGAATTTTAAGCAGAGTAACTGATAAATCTGCAGGAGAAGCAGGACATCCAGTTCAATTTGATAGTAGTGCAAGTCGATGGTTTATTACAGTCAACAGTAATAACCAAATTTACAACGCAATTACTACTCTTGGTCAAGCAGTTCTTGGAGAAGAAACGGATCCTACATTTGTAACTAGATCTGCAGATATTAGAAGTTTGGATGAGAAGATCTATAAATTTAGAGTTGTTGTTCCAAAGGAACTGGAGAATGCAAAAACACCAGAGTCTGGATTTGTCATTCAAGAATCAAGCACAACAAATGTAAGAGATCAAAACGACTTTACATTGTCAGAGTTCCCATCATCTTTCTCAAAGGGAGCAACAGACCCAGAGTATACATTCAATAAGAATCCAAGATTTATTGCAACTTGCAATCATACATCATCAACATCGACAGTTAGAGTAGAACTTCCTCATAATTTGGAAGTCGGAGATCAGATCATTATCCGTAATGTCACCGACACTGTTAATACAGATGCTAGTTTTGACAAAGGATATAATGGAACATTTACAGTCTTATCTGTTCCAAATAATTTAGAGTTTACTTATACAAACACTCAAAATCCATCACCTGGAGACTTCACTAACGATACAAGTGTTAGAAATGAGTCTCTTCCTCGATACGAGAGAAATGATTTACAGGATAATTTCTACATCTATAGAAATGAAATTATTAATGAATATATTGATGGACAACAGGACGGTGTATATCACGTCTATGCATTGAAAGCAGATTCAAGATTATCATCAGAATTTACAGACTTAAGTTATAGTCAAAATGTAACTGATCTTTATCCACAACTTGATAGAGATAATATTGATGATTCTCCACTATCAACAAAGACAAAAGCACTTCTTTCTCCTCTCGGAGATGTTCATACAAGTAATCTAAAAGGAAGTATTACTAGAGAATCTGCTGATACTTTTATTACAAAATTCACAGAAAATCTAACTATTGATAATCCTGGATCACTCTCTGGTGGAACACAAACAATCACCCTTACAAAAAATCACAGTTTAAATGGTATTGTTCAAGGAACAATAACAAATCAAGGAAGTGGATATACACCAGGAACATATTATAATGTCAAATTGTTAAATGGTAGCCAAACTGGAACTTGGGCAGGTGCAACTGCAACTGTGGTTGTAAACGGAAGTGGAAATGTAATTGATGCAAAAGTCACATCTCGTGGATCTGGATACAGTGCAGGTAATCTATATTTCGATCAAACAATCGTTGGATCTGGAAGCAATGCACTTTTCAATATCTCATCAGAACAAATTGTAAGTTCTGATGGTGATTATGTTCAAATAACTGGTATTGGAACAATTGCAGACTCATATAATCTTATTGATTCTATTCCTGGAACAAATCAAATCTCCATTGCCAGAACTACTGGAGATCCAATTATTGCAGAATCTCAGATTTTAATTCATGTTGGAACAGCAGCAAGTGTTTCTAGTGTAAGTTTCACCTCTACCACTGGAATTAGTACTTTTACATGCACAGGACCACATGGATTAGTTTCTGGAAATAAATTTAGAGTTCTTGATACCACTAATAACAATATTGGAGACTTTATTGTTAAGTCGAGAGTAGGTGTTAATACATTTGAAGTAGCAACTTCTTCACAACTGACAAATCCAGATAAAGTATTGAAGCACTTCTTCTCTTCTAATACAGGAACTTCTGATTCAAGTGCTGAAAATCTTGCAAAGAGAGCATCAACTTTCTATGATAAAGATTCTCTTCAGATTGATGTCTCTGGTGGCATTGGAATTAACACAACACTGATTCCAGTTTCACATCCTTCAGCAGGAATTGGAACTACGGAAAGATTCCCGATTGGATCTTATATTCAAATTGATAATGAGATTATGAGGGTTTCTGCCTCAGACTTTACTGGAACAAATAAACTTAATGTAATTCGTGGAGTTCTTTCTTCAGAATCAACACAACATGCTGATGGTTCATTAATTCGTAAGATCAAACCAATTCCTGTAGAATTTAGAAGAAATTCTATTATTCGTGCATCTGGTCACACATTTGAATATCTTGGATATGGTCCCGGAAACTACTCTACAGGTCTCCCACAAGTTCAGACAAGAACTCTTACAGAAAGAGAAGAATTTCTTTCACAGGCACAAGAAAGATCTGCTGGTATTGTTGTCTATACTGGTATGAATAATAGAGGTGACTTCTATATTGGAAATACTAAGAAGTCATCGGCAACTGGTGAAGAGACTTCATTTGATACTCCAATTCCAACAGTTTCTGGTGAAGATCCTGCAAGATTAAGTGCAATCTTCGATGAAATAACTGTAAAAGAGAGAATTGTTGTTGAGGGTGGAGATTCTGGTGAAATTCTTTCTCAGTTTGATGGTCCCGTAACATTCAATAAGAATGTAAGAATTAAGGATAGTGCTCAAATTACTGGCAAAGTAAGAATTACTGATGATACGGAATCCGATGGAACAAATAGTGGAGCACTGGTTCTTGGTGGTGGACTTGGTGTTAATGGATCTATATATGCAAATTCATTTAATGGAGATGCTTCGGGATTATTTAATCTCCCATGGGTTAGAACTGCCGCAGGTGTTCACACTACAGCATATGTTGCTATTGGTACACTTCCAGGACAAGTCTACGGCACTAGTGATATTGCATTAAATGTTGTTGGTGGTGGATTTAATTTTGAAGATAGTGATGGAAGAACTGTTCTTCGTTATGAAGATGGTCCTACGACTAGAGGATTAACCCTTAATATTTTTGGGGATCAGGATGGAGGTGCAGCTGCTAATAGTGGATATGTACAAACCTGGGATAGTGAGTGGATTTTTGGTACTGAGTATACAAATGCAAATAGATGTCAGACATCATTAATTAATCCAACTTCATCTGGAACAAGATCGGCAAGAGTAGGTTTCTACACTCCTCCCAACACCAGTGGAGATGGTACAATCTTGGTAATGTCTCATGAAGTGCAGATTCCTGGAAGAGGACCCAACATAAACTTTGTTGGATCTAGAGGATCTGATGAAGCAACTTATTCAACAACCTTTAATAATGACGTATTAGGAAGACTCACATTCCAAGGATCTGTTGGTACTGGACCAAGAATTGGTGCAGCAATTCAAGTTCAGCAAGATAATGTTGGATCTGCAAATACAAACACTGGTGTTTCTGGAAGACTTCAGTTCTATACAACTCCAGAAATAGTTGGTACTGGTTCTGGAGAGGGAATTCTGACTCTCCCAGTAGAAAGAATGACCATTAAAGGTGATGGTAAGGTTGGTATAGGAATTACATTACCAGAAAAAACACTTCATGTTAATGGAGATACTAGAATTGTTGGAGAACTTCAAGTTACTGACGATATCACAGCGTTCTATTCCTCAGACGAAAGACTGAAAGACAACATTACACCTATTGATGATCCACTTGCAAAAGTTATTTCGATCAGTGGTAATACATTCGATTGGAACGAGAATACTAATAATGAAGGAAGTGATACTGGTGTTATAGCACAAGAAATTGAGGCACTTGGACTTCCAGGACTGGTCACAACGAGAGATAATGGATACAAAGCAGTCCGTTATGAAAAACTTGTTCCTCTCCTTGTAGAGGCAATTAAGGAACTCTCTGACAAGGTTGACGCACTTGAGCAAAAATTATCCGATAAATAACTCTAAAGCTTATAATAATGGCAAATTTCAGGAAGTCATTTAATTTTAGGAACGGTGTTCAGGTTGATAATGATAACTTTATAGTAAATTCTAACGGTCTGGTGGGGATTGGAACATCTGTCCCTACCGAATTTCTTGATGTTCGTGGCACGAATACTGGTGCGGTTAGTGTTCAGGGACTAACGACTTCAACTCTTCTTGGTATTGGAGAAACTGCTTCTTTCTATGGAGATGTAAAAATTGGATCTGGAATTGATATAGATTCAAACAGTGGTGTTATTACAGCAACTAAATTTGTCGGAGACGCTTCATTATTATCTGGAATATTTGCAATTTCCACTACAGGATGGGTAGCACAGGGAGTAGGATTACATACTTTTAGATCGATTGGTATTGGAACCACAAACCCAGAATATTCTTTACAAATAGGATTCAATCCAGCAACATCATCTGGAGTTGCAATTGAATCTACCGGCAATGTTCTTATTTCTGGTGTTACAACTTCAAATACTTTTGTTGGTAATCTTACTGGAGATGTAACGGGAACCGCAACAACGGCAAATAATCTATCAGATGCCGCAAATATTACAGCAGGCACTATTAGTGATGCGAGACTTCCTAATGTAATTACATCAGACATTAATTCTTCTGGAGTTTCTACTTTTACTACAGTCAATGTAGATTCTACAATTACGATGTCTGGTGGTATTATTACTGCTATATCTTTTTCAGGACCGATAAGTGGAACAGTTACTGGTAATTCGGACACTGCTTCAGCATTACAAACTGCAAGAAATATAACACTTGCCGGAGCAGTAGAATCATCCGCAACTGCTTTTGATGGATCCACAGATATTACAATAAACACTTCTATTGGAAATACTTTCAGTATTAATACATCTGGAACTATATCTGCAAGCACTCTTTCTGCAGATTCTACAGACTCAACAAATCTAAGTGTTGGTATTGGAACATTTGAGGATATAAGAGTCGATAACACATTATCTTCTGCCGATGTTGTAATTACGAGTGATGTAAGTTCTTCCGTAAGTCTTGGAAAAGATGTTGGTGCAGGAAATAGTAGTGTAGAATTATCATATACTCCAGGAGCAGGTCGTTTAGATATTAATAATTATGATTTGGGTGGAGTTGCAATTAATTTACATGAAGGTACTGGAGCAGGAACAACTCTAGGATTCTCTGTAAAATATGATAATGCTAAGCAATTTGAAGTTTTCTATGATGGAAAAGCTGCCGTTAATAGAGGTGCATCTCCCGTAACTAGAAATTTTGAAGTTGGTGGAGATGCATTTATATCCAATAATATAGAAATTGTTGGTGTTTTAACAGCAGGACAAGGAACTAATAAAGTTACTCTTGGAGATGGTAGTCCGATTCCTGTTCCATCAACACAAAATTTTAACACTGTATCAGGTGTTAGTACATTCTTTAATATGATTGTTCAGAGCGACTTTAGGGTTGGTTCTTCTGCAACTATTGGTCAAAATTTATATGTTGGTGGTGAAGTTGGCATTGGTACTACCAATAACAATGACTTTATTACAGGATTATCACCACTTGCAACTCAAATATTTGGAAATTTATATTCGGATCAAGGAATTGTATCGGGAAATATTTTAGGAATTACTACAGATCCTAATGGAGTAATTCGAGAAGATCCAAGGACAATTCCATCCGAATTGGGTTCAACCGTTCCATATATGTCTTATGGAAATTTCCAAGTTGATAGTGCTGCATCATCAATAATTTCAGAGACTTTATTAATTGTTCCAAAGGTAGGCACTCCAATCGTTGGATTTGGATCCACAAATCTTGGATTGGCTCCAACAAACTATCAAGGAAATAAGTATTTGAGTAGAGTTGGTTTCAATACTTATTTCCCGAGATCTATTTTTGATGTAGGAACAGCATCAACAACGATGAATTCCTACTTTATCCCACCATCCATGCCGCAAAGTGATTTGGATGTTGTAAGGAACCTTTGGCAAAATACAACTGGATTTGGAACTGAACTTGCTAAGAAAGTAACTCCTAATGGAGTTCCTAAAGGTTCACTTGTTTATAATGAGACAAGTGAAGAAATTCAAGTAGCTATTAATGCTAATACATTTGGTCCAATGATTCCGATTGGTGGAATCATTATGTGGTCTGGTTCGATTGCAAGTATTCCAAATGGTTGGAGATTATGTGATGGAACCAATGGCACTCCAGACTTAAGAGATAAGTTTGTTGTTGGTGCAGGAAATGCATACAGTGTCAATGATACTGGTGGTAGAACAGACGCTGTATTACCACTTCACGGTCACGGAATTACTGATCCTGGTCATGATCATAATTATGATGGACAAACAACGGAAGTAATCGTTGAAGGTACTTCATCTGGAGAAACTGTTGATTCTGATGTTGGAATTACATCCACAACTTCTAATGTCGTAACTGGTATTACAACAACACAACAAGATGGTGTTGCTCTAACTGGTGATGAAAACTTACCACCATACTTAGCACTTGCATATATTATGAGAACCAATGCTTGACAAGACTCTAAAAACCCTGTAGAATACCTTTGTTAGGGTTGAAGACGAGATACTATAAAGCTTTAAGACACTTTAAGAAGTGGCACACAGAGACCCCACAAGGGTCTTTTTTATTGTATATTGTATTCATAGTCAATCAAAGACCATGTTCGAGAATCTTTTCAATCCTAAGACTCCTGATCCTATTCCCTTTAAAACAGAGAGAGAGTTGATTCTTCATGTGATTGATAAGAGTTATGGATTTTATAGTCATTCAGACCACTCAAGAATTTATGATAAGTATGCTTCTAACGGGTGGAAATATAATTCACAATACTTTAGTCTTGAATATAGTAGGGGTGATTCTTTTCGCTCTTGGGATAGTGCTAAACTTAAGTATCTTGCAGATCATTGTGATGATGCAGGTATTCTTCGTGCTGTCTTTGAAAGTGATAAACTTGTAAGTTACAAAGGGAACTGTTTTTCAACACCCTTTGTTGGAAATGCAAATCTTCCTGATGATATTATTATTGGACTTTGTGAGAAGTATTCTTGGAATGAAAATGTTCTCAAACGGATGCAAAGGGTAGAATACAAATACATCACAGAAGAAACAAAGGCAAAGATTGCTGCTACCATTGTAGAACTCAAAGAAAAGATGAGAAAGAAGAAGGAAGATAAAACTAAAAAGAAACTCACTGCATTTCTTACCACTGCTGCAGCAACTAAGAGTGTATTGACTGGTAATTCAATTGATGATGTTGTAGAGCAAACTATTACATCTGATATTGATGATGCCGTTCTGGATTACATGAACACACTGTTTGATAAGAAATAAACAATGAAATATGGTTTTTACTATCAGATTGCCCATAAAGAGACAAACGAAGTTATTTCTTATGAGGGGGAGACTAAGTTTTATTCTCTGGATAAAGCACAAGAGTCCATGAGTGCTTTTGAATATCAAGATACTCTTAACAATGAACGTATGATGAAAGAATTGCATTCAGCAGCTAAATTTCAACTTGATATTGAGTTTGCGGATGATATTTTCTCTCATTATAGGAATCTACCTAAATCCAAAGACTATCGTATTGTTCAACGCAGTGGATTTTTATTTGGAGATGAATAATGAACCACTTCCTAAACCGTCCACCAATTGACCACAGGGCACTCCGGTGCCCTATACTATATTCATAAAACACAAGGCAACACACCGCAATGTTTTCCAAATTTGAAAAGTTTCTAGCCATCGCCGCTACAACAGCCTGTGTGATTGGCGTTTGTAACACATTTGCTCTGACTGGAGTACCATTAGTGGTCTCAATTCCCTTCTCGATCGCTGGGGCTTGTGTCTTGATCTTTTTTGCATACCCCATCGTAGCTGACAAATAGATCCACTTCCATAACCGTCACAGCACTCCTTGCACGGGGTGCTTTTTTATTGTATAATGACTTTATAGACATCAAACATCATGTTCGAGAATCTTTTGAATCGTAGGACCTTTGATACAGAGAAGGAGTTGATTCTTTATGTGATTGAGAATTGTGATAAATCTTATTCAAAGATTTACAAGAAATATGCCAAGCGTGAGTGGAAATCAAATCCCAAATATCATACGGCACGCTCACCAGAGTATACATATGATTCTTGGATCATGGAATGGTTTTCAAATAATTCCGATGATCAAGAGATTATTGAGGCATTGTGGAAAAAATACAAGTATGGAAATACATGTTGGACTAGACCGATATTTGAGATACCTTTTGTAAAAAATGTAAATCTCACTGATGATTTAATTAGGAGTGTTTATTCTTATTATTCGCCTATGAATACAAGGATTTGGGAGATGCAAAAGGTAGAATACAAAAACATCTCAAAAGAAACTAAAGAATTGATTGATAACCACTGTATGACCCAACGACTTTGGCGGGATGCGGAAGATCTTAAGCAATTGTATTTGAATTGGAACCGGAATCAACGATACGCGGCTTACCTCAAGGAGAAAGTTATTCCATTTGCCGAGCATGTTTTTGCTACTGGTTCAGAACTTGATCGGGAGTGGGCTCGGGAAATGGCAAAATCCATTCAATATGAAAGAAAAGAGGTTATGGAAGGAAGACTCAATGCACCAGAAGATTGGGAGGAATGAACCACTTCCCAAACCGTCCACTGGGTCGCACCAGGGACGGTTTTCTGCTATAATATACATATTGATACGGAGATGACTTGACCCTCACCTTGCGACCCCACCAGAAGGATGCCGTTGCTGCTATGGGCAAGCACTCCAAAGGCCAGTTGATTATTCCAACCGGTGGTGGTAAGACCCTCTGTATGATTACTGATGCCCAGAGAGAACTTGAGAGTGCTACTCCTAAGACTATTGTTGTTGTTGCTCCTAGGATACTGCTGGCTAATCAACTCTGTTCCGAGTTCCTAGAAGTTATTGATGATGTGAACGTTCTTCACGTTCATAGTGGAGAGACTGAGCATCGTAGCACCACTAAATCTGATCATATCAAATTTCTCAATACTATTTCCAAGGATCTTGGTGCTCACCAACTGATCTTTACTACCTATCACTCTCTACACCGTATCCAAGAGAGTGGTATTTCTGTTGATACTATTTACTTTGATGAAGCACACAACTCTGTACAGAGAAATTTCTTTCCTCCCACTGAGTTCTTCAGTAGCGACGCTAATCGTGCTTACTTCTTTACTGCTACGCCTAAGCACTCACTGACTGTATTCAAACCAGGAATGAATGATGCTGCTGTATATGGTAACGTCATTTGTAATGTTCCTGCTCCTAAGTTGGTAGAAGAAGGTTACATCCTTCCTCCTAAAGTTGTGGTTCAGCAACTTCCTCAAGGTGATTTCAAGCAGTCTGATGAGCAGAACTTGATTGAGACTATTGATGACAATTCTCTCAACAAAATCCTGATTGCTGCTCGTTCTACCAAGCAGATTGTGCGTCTTGTTTCTCAAACTGATTTCTGTATTCAGTTGCGTGAACGTGGATACAACTGGATGTATATTACTTCCAAGACTGGTGCTATCATCAACGGTCAGAAAGTTACCCGTGAAGAGTTCTTCAAGACTCTGAATCAGTGGGGTCAGGATGATACTCGTTTTGTGATTATGCATCACTCCATTCTGTCTGAAGGTATCAACGTAAAAGGTCTGGAAGCTGTCTTGTTCATGCGTAATATGGATTATATCGGAATCAGTCAGTCAATCGGTCGTGTAATTCGTCTAGGCGGCGCTGAGAAGACCTTTGGACTGGTCTGTGTGCCTGTCTTTGACAAGGTTGGTATCAGTACCGCTAGGAGCGTTCAGGCAGTCGTAGATACCGTATTTGAGCAGGGAGAACCTGCCATCTCTACCATCCGCCGGTAGAACTGGCACAAGGGGGTGGCATCTGCTGCTGCCGACATGCTATAATTACAAGGTAATCAAGGGAACAAACCCATGAAATGCAAAGTCAAACTCTATGTTGCTGGTCAAGTCTTTACTGAAACCGTCCATGCCAAGGATTATCAGGAAGCAAAGCAAGTTGCACTGGCACGAAATCCTAATGCTACGGTTGTAGGTGTAAATGCATCTTTCTTTTGATGAGTAAGTTTCAAAAACCTTTTATTGATCGTCCTGGGATTCTCAATCCAAAAGTTGGGGATCCCATGGGTTATGTAACTAACGATGGTATGTGGGCAGCAATTCCCTTTGCCGGTAATAATGGGTTTGCTATTATACATAACGGTAAGCACGTGCACAAAGTAAAGACGTATAAACAGGCACTTGCATATATTAAAAAGCAATCTAAAATTAAAACCACATCCACTCTGGAGGAGTTTCTATGACTGAGAAGGAACAAAAACGTAAAGATGCCTTCTTCATTTTTTATGAAAGTGTTTTAAAACCTGATCCAGAACTTCGTCTTTATGCTCATGAGGAAGAATGTTTTCATGAACTGATGGAATGGAGAGAAGAGATTGTAACCTACTTAGATCAACGTAGAAACGAGGAGTTTTATTCATGACTCCACAATATCTGTGGTTATTGATATTTGGAATTGTTCTTTTTATCATAACCACAGA
>Ga0255759_10003453_pt1 | contig 13856 bp, 14 predicted proteins | sample 101ome_20_FD_179959 | JGI IMG/M metagenome (GOLD analysis project Ga0255759, IMG submission 179959) | Coastal salt marsh microbial communities from the Groves Creek Marsh, Skidaway Island, Georgia - 101404AT metaG (version 2) | ecosystem: Environmental > Aquatic > Marine > Intertidal zone >...
CCAACGTGATCGCGTTTCTGGCATCGGATGCGGCCTCCTACGTGCACGGGACGTCGATGGTCGTCGACGGCGGGCAGACGGTTCACTGACTGAAATTTCGTCCCGGGCGGTTCAAGTGCAACGGAAAATAAACCTTGAAAACAGAAGGTTAGGCTGACTGCAGCAGCGCGATCGACCGGCTGTGCAAAGCCTGCCGACGACAACCGGGGCTGGGGCCTATATTTTCTCCGCGACCAGCATCACATTGGTCAAACGCCCTTCCTTTGCGCTTCGGCCTGAATTTTTGCGCCGGTCCGGATAATCCGCGCCGCGGGTGATTTCGATCGTCAGCGGCGTGTTGACCTCGGGTTCCGGCGGCGGCGGGCTTGTTTCGGAGGCCTGGCGGCGGGTTGCCTCGTCGATCCATTCCACGACCCTGAATCCGCAGCTTTCCAGCACCCGGCGCATTTCGTCCGGCGGCAGCAGGAAGCTGTAGGACGGATCGCGCGCCCAGGTCAGTGGGTAATAAAGCTAGCCGCCACGGCCCCGGCCGAGTTCGCTGATACCGAAGGATGCGCCCGGTTTCAGCACGCGGTGTACGCCGGTATAGAATTTTTCGCGGTCCTCGATGTTCATCGTGACGTTCAGCGCCCACGCCATGTCAAACGCTTCATCGTCATAAGGCAAATCGGCGGCGTCGCCGACATCGAACGACACGCGTTCTGACAGCCCTATCATTTCAGGTAGCTTTCGTGCGCTGTCGATGTATTCCGGGGTCAGGTCGATCCCCATGACCCGGCAGCCGAATTCGGTGGCGAAATATCGCGCCGGTCCGCCGATCCCGCAGCCGATGTCAATCAGGTGCGTGTCCGGGCGGGTCGTGGTCAATTCGGCATGCAGGCACTTCTGCGTTAGACCGCCACCGTGAATCTGGTCGGCGGGTGCCAGTATCGCCGGTGTCCAGTCCTCGGGCCGAATACCCGCATTTTCCAGCGTTCCGGTAGTTCCTGCCGCTATATCGGTTACCGCGTTGTAATCGTCCCCGATCGCGCTGATAAGTTTGTACATTAGAATGTAGTTTTCTTTTTTTTAAAGCGGATTCCGAGCAGTCTGGAATTCTTCCCGACGACTGTCGCCCCTGCCGTGTCATCGCTCTAAAAGGTAAATAACCTTTCGTTAGATATGATACTGAGCCCGTTCCGACGTTTGCCAGAATTTCGTTCGCAAGCTATATCGTCGCATCAGACAAAAAAGCAGGAGCACCCATGAAAACGCCCGGTCTCGTTGTTCCCCCTTTGACTCCCTTCAAGGACGACCTTTCGGTCGATTTCGACGTACTGAAGCGCGAAGTCGACTTCATCGTCGAAGATTGCGGCGCGATGATGGTTTCCGCCGCGGGCGTCGAGACGACAGAATATCATTTCCTGTCCTTCGACGAGCGCTGTGAACTTATTAGTAGGACCGTCGAATTCGTCGACGGACGGGTGCCTACCGTTGTTGGCGTTTCGCACGCCAATGTGAATACCGCCATACAGCTTTCGCATATGGCGCAGGATCTCGGCGCGCAAGCGCTTCAGGTTCTTGCGCCACTGAGACCGTTCGGGGGCGCGCCGACGCTTGACGACCTCATGACCTACTACAACTCGATATCGGCCGAGACCGATCTTCCGATCATGCTTTATCTGAACCCGGGACCCGGCGCCGAGGTCAATCCGGCATGGACGCTCGAGCTCGCGAAACTCGACCGGGTCAAATATGTGAAGGAAAGCTCGCGGGACCTGGCGCGCGTCTCTCGCCTTATCGAGGAAATCGATCATGGCGGACATGCGCAATACTTTACCACCATGCAGATGCTGCTGGCGTCCATCCAGCTAGGCGGGTCCGGCGCAACGATGCCGCCGCCCGGCGCCTACATCGCCAACGCGATCATAAGGGCTTTCAATGCGGGAGACCATGCGGAGGCGGCCCGTTTGCAGCGCCAGTTCGCCCTGTGGCCTGCAAGATGGATGTCCTATGGCCTTGCGCCGGCGCTGAAGGCCGCGATGGAAATCGTCGGGCTGCCGCTTGGCAATCCCTACCCGCCGTTCAAGCCCGTGTCCGACAAGGATAAAGAGGCGATGCGGGAATATCTTCAGGGCACCTATCTGTTCGAGGACGCGCATCAGGAAGTGATCAGAGCACGCGCCACCTGATCCGCATCAGCGTTTCTCCGAGGGCGCCCCGGACGTTTGTATCCATGTACAGGCTGCGTAGCCGTCACCCGTCAGATTGGACGGGGGGAGCGCGTCCGGCACCACGCCGTCATCCATCACCCAAGAGGTCATTAGGATCTGGGCAAGGCGTGGCTTAGAAGATTCGCCGCCCTTCGAAACAGGAAATTCGGTTCTACCGGGTGACGGAGGCTGACTGCCCGTGACGGTGGCCCGCCATTGGTTAGCGGTGACCGGCAAGGAATCTTTAACGATCTTCCTTTAACGCAGAAATCAATCGTACCTCCATTTGTGGAGTTATCGTGGACGTACTGCCACGGGATACAGAGCTGGATCTGGAATTTCTGAGGGACAACGATTCCCCGTACATCCTGCCGCTGAAGTACGTGCCGCTGGAAACCCCGGCGCTGCGCATGGGGCCTCTGGTCAGGACGTTTCCACTCGATACTGCCGTCGAGGTCGTCCGTTGCAACGGCGGCATGGGTTTCTTACTGGTCGAGGATCTGCTGAACGGCGGCACCGACGAGATCTTCGGTTGGGAGCAGGGGCACATGCATCCCGATGCCGAGATCGTCCAAGTTCTGGCGACACTGAATATTTACGATGTCTACAATCTCCGTATCAAATTCAAGCAGCACAATATCGATTACGAAGGGTATGAATACCTGCAGTTGTCGCCCGACATGTAGAAGGAACTTTCCGTCTACATATGGGTATTCACGCGGCCGCCGATCGAAACGGTCTTCGGAGCCGATGCTCTGAAGGAAAACCCCGACCGCGACATCATTTCTCTGCTGCGCGATCCCGATAGCGGAGATGCACGTGCAAACCTCCAGAGATTGTCCGCAAAACTGCATGTCCACACGGAAGAGATTCCGAAGTTTCTGGACTAATCCTCCGATGTGTACCTGGCTGTCTCTTACTACAAACACTATGCCGACCGGAGCCGAGTCGTAAACAGCTCCCTGATGGAAGAGCTCGGCAAACTGCCGGACAAACTGAAATGGAAACACGACCCCGAGGTCGAGCGCGGCTGCATGGAGATCAGGGAGTTCATGCGCGCCCTGCTCTTCCAGATATATGCGAAACTGGACGAGTTCGAGCGGGAAACGAAACTTTTCTGGGTGGATCTGAATCCGGAACGGTTCAGGAATCTTCAAATACTGGTACGTGAACCGCAGTCCATTATCGCCGGCGTTCTGTGCGGTATCGGTGTGAAACTGTCGCGGTGGCGGCAACGGTTTCCGGCCGCGGAACACGGCAGCGCCCTGCGGCGCTACGAAGTCATGCGCAACGATATCCGTCCCCGGATAAGACGCCTGATGTGGCTGGCGACCGGGGAGACCCAGTTTAGCAGGAGTATATCCGGCTAGTTCCGATCAAGGTGAGCCGGCTTCTTTCGCTTCGATTTCCGCAAGCGCCCAGACGCGGCCGATCGGACCGCGCGTTTTAAGCAGTTCCGCTGAAATCTCTGCCATCTCTTCTTCGCCGAGCGTCTCGTAATCGCCCATGGACGCGGCGATCGCGGTGCGCCGCGCGTTGTCTTCCATGAAATAGACGCCGGTCGTCATTTCCTCGATATCGGGCCCGGTGACGACGATACCGTGCGCACGCAGCAGCATGGCGCGGCAGTCGCCCAGCGTCTCCGCCATGGCCCGGCCGCGTTCCTCGGTCATGATCAGCCGCGAATCCGGATGCACCGGGATGCCCCCATTGAAGATCGAGGCCATGAAATAGGTCGGTTTCAGGTCGTGTTCCGACATCGAAAAGCTGGTGGCGTTGTGGGTATGAAAATGGGCTACCGAATTGACGTCAGGCCGTGCTTTGAATACTTCCAGATGGATCGGCAGTTCGCCGGGCAATTTGCCGTCTTTGCCGATCAGATTGCCGTCGAGATCGCACAGCAGGAAGTCTTCCGGATGCGACAGCTTGCCGAGGTCGTGCGGCGTCATCAGCACCACGTTGGGATCTTCGGTGCGGGCGCTGATATGCCCGAAACCGTCGACGAAGCCGCGACCGTAGAAGAACCGCCAGGCAATGCTCAGTTTTTCGCGAAGGATATTTTCGGGCTCGGACACGATCTCTCCTTTTCCGGTGTGCGGTATTGGTCAAAGCGATGGCGGGATTGTATTAGTTAGGCAAGCCTCGGCATAGACCGGGGCGTCTGTTTCGGAGGTGATGCTGATGAAGTTCGGACTTTTCTACCTGCCCACCTATCTGCCCGACCGGCGGGATGCGCATACGCACATGCACAACATCGCCGAACAGGTTGAATACGCGGACAGGATCGGCATCGACTATGTCTGGATGGTGGAGCACCATTTCGTGCGCCATGGCGGGTTCCTGTCCGCGAATTATGCTTTCCTCAGCTATCTCGCCGGGCGGACGCAGAGTATCCGTCTGGCGACCGGCGCGACCGTGATGGCGCTGAACGACCCCGTCCGTGTGGCGGAGCAGGCGGCGACGCTAGACCAGCTGTCCAACGGGAGGTTCGATCTCGGCGTCGGCCGGGGGTTCATTCGCGACGAGTTCGATGCCTTCGGTGTTCCGATGAGGGAGAGCCGCGACCGCGTAGAAGAAGGCGTCGACCTGGTGCGAAAGGCATGGTCCGGCCAGCCGCTGGAATTCGAAAGCAGGTTCCGGCCGAAAATATCGGGCCTGCCGGTTTTGCCGCCGACGCTGCAGAAAGAACCGAAAATCTGGAACGCCTGTCTGATGTCGCCGGAAAGTTTCGAATGGACGGCGGCGGAAGGCCACAACCTGCTCTACGTCGCCTATCACGTCGATCACGACCTGGCGACGGAGCGGATATCCTGGTACCGCGATGCTCTGCAGAAATACGGCCGCAAGGTGGAAGACCACGAAGTCTGCTGTGTATATCACTCCTATTTCATGGAGGAAGCGGACGACGACCGCCTGAAGGCGGTCGTCGACGGACCGATGGGCGAATACGGGGTCGCCGGCAAGGAAGCGGCGAGCAAGCCGCCGGACCCGGAAGCGTACAAAGGCTACGACCAGCGGGACAAGGGCACCCAGCAGCTGACCTTCGACCGCTACTTCCCAGGCCGCGTCGTGATGGGCGGACCGGACCAGGTGGTCGAGCGCATACACGAATTGCGCCGCATCGGGATCACGCAGGTCTCCTTCCTGCTGGATTTCGGCTCGCTGTCCCAGGAAGAGATCATGAAATCGCTGCATGTTTTCGGGGAGAAAATTCTGCCGCTGGTGCGCGATATCTGAATGGCGGGTCCTCTTTCCGGCCTGCGCGTTCTAGATCTGACGTCGGTGGTTCTCGGCCCGCTGGCGACACAGACGCTGGGCGATATGGGCGCCGACATCGTGAAGATCGAAGGGCCGGCCGGCGACACCACGCGCTATACCGGACCCAAGCGGTCGAAGGACATGTCGGCGCTTTACATGGGGCTCAACCGCAACAAGCGGTCCATCGTTCTCGATCTGAAACAGGATGCCGCGAAAGACGTGCTGTGGCGCCTGATTGAAGATGCTGACGTGTTTCTCCATTCGATCCGCCCCCAGGCAATCGGCCGTCTCGGCTTCGGTCACGAGGCCGTTCTCGCCCGTAACCCGCGCATCGTCTATGCGGGTGTGCATGGCTTTCGCATGGACGGGCCCTATGCCGGGCGGCCTGCCTATGACGACGTCATACAGGGCTTAAGCGGCAGCGCCGATCTGATGGCGCGGCTGGTAGGCGAGCCGCGCTACATGCCGACGATCATGGCCGACAAGACCTGCGGGCTGGTAACGGTGAATGCCCTCCTGGCGGCGCTGTACGAACGCGAACGCTCTGGCGAGGGACAGTTCGTCGAAATCCCGATGCTGGAAACCATGGTGGCCTTCAACATGGCGGATCACATCTTCGGCCATGCATTCCAGCCGCCGGAGGGCCCGATGGGGTATTCCCGCGTTCTCACCCCGTCGCGACGGCCCTACAAAACGCAGGATGGCTATATCTGCTTGCTCGCCTATACCGATCCGCAATGGGAACGCTTCTGGGCCGAGGTCGGTGTGCCCGAGCTGAAAGACGATCCGCGCTTCGACAGCCTCGCCAGCCGTGCCGACAATATTGAGGCGGTCTACAGCCTTGCCGGCGAGTACATTGCGACGAGGACGACCGGGGCGTGGCTGGAAACCCTGCCCCGGCTGGAAATCCCTTGCGGCGAGATCGTGGAACTCGAAGCTCTGCCCGACGATCCGCATCTGCAGGCCATCGGCTTCTTTCGCAAGGAAGATCACCCCACCGAAGGCAAGGTCACGATCCCCGATATCGCGGTGCGGTTCGGCCGCACGCCCGGATCCATCGACCGGCTGCAACCGAAGCTGGGCGAACATTCGGCCGAAATATTGCGCGAGGCGGGTTACGGCGAGGCGGATATCGAGCAGTTGAAGGCAGCCGGGGCGACAGTTTGAGTGCAGGCAAATCAGAATTGAAAGTGTCCCCTCGCCCCCGCAGTGAGAGGCGGCAGCCTCTCCATCCCACGATCTACGACGGGACAGATCACCCTCTACCTAACCCTCCCCTTCAAGGGGGCGGGAATTCCTTTGATGCTATATCGGAGAATAAATCATGAAAACCCTGGGCCTTGGCCTTTACTGGAACGACCTTGAAGTCGGCGAACAATTCAAGACGCTGAACCGAACGGTAACAGAGCCGGATATCGTCAACTTCATTGGCGTCACCGGCATGGTCGAAACCCTGTTCACAGACCTTACGTTCGGTGATCACGGGGGCGGACCAATGGGCGGTCGCGTCGCTCCGGCCGCGCTGGTATATACGATGACCGAGGGGCTGCTAGTTCAATCGACCATGCAGACGACGGGCCTCGCGCTGCTTGAGGTCGAGAAGAAGGTGCTGGCGCCCGTGTTTGCCGGCGACACCATCCATGCCGAAGTGGAGGTCACGGCGGTTCGCCCCACTAGCAAGGGCAATCGCGGGATCGTCACCACAATGAACAACGTGATAAATCAGACGGGCGACAAGGTGATCGAATACCGTGCTGTCCGCATGATGGCGGCCCGCCCCGCGGAAAACGACTGATCGTGGGGCCGGATTACTTGCATATCTGAGTAATATAGCGGTACAAAGAAGTGGACTTTCGGTGCGCAAAGGGGATGACAAATTCTCCCGTGCGCGGAGGCTTGATCCGGAATTTGCGGTAGCATGCGGCCGCGGGATGACGACGCTATATCCCTTGAATACAAGCACATCAGAGGCTCTCCGGGCAGCACAACCCGGCGGGCAATTTTTTTTGCCGCAGATTGACGCGGCGCTTCAGCCGTTTCCCCGCCGACAAACGCGGGATCGGAAACGGGAAAAGGAGAAAACATATGTGTGCAGCAGAAATCAAGATGCCGGGCATGGCGTCGGAACTGATTACGGACCTCCGAGGGACGCTCGAATGGCTGAAGGCCGAGGGCGACCTGATGGAGACCGATCATCCGGTCGATCCCGATATTGAGCTGACGGCGATCCAGAAGAACATGGACGGCAGTTGCCCGATCCTATTCAACAACGTCGTTGGCAAGCCCAATCATCGGGCGGTTACCAACCTGTTCGGTGACATGAATGTTATCAACAAGATGTTTGGCTGGACCGATGATGTAGATCGCACCCGCAAACTCTCCTATGCGCTGGACCACCCGCTGCCGCCGGTCGAAATTGGCCAGGACGAAGCGCCGTGCCAGGAGGTCGTGATAGAGGATCCGGTGAATGTAAACGACTACATCATTCCCATCCGGCACACTGAGTATGAACCGGAACTGACGGTCGGCTCCGGCAATCGCGTTGTTGCCGGCAAGTATTTCGACGGTGGCACAGACCTCGGGTACAACCGGATGAACTTCCGATGGGGCAATGTTGGCACGTTCCAGATTTCTCCCGGCTCGCACATGTGGCAAGTGGTGTCCAAGCACTACAAGGATGATGAGCCAGTGCCGATCACGATGTGCTTCGGCTTGCCGCCGTCCTGCACGCTGATGGCAGGTGCCGGTTTCGACTATGTGATCCTGCCACAAGGCTGCGACGAGATAGGTATCGCCGGTGCCATTCAGGGCACGCCCGTACGCATGGTTAAGGCGCGCACGGTCGACGCCTATGCCGTTGCCGATTGCGAAGTGGTACTTGAAGGCTACGTCAATCCGCGCGACCGTCGTTATGAAACCGCAGAAGCGGAGGAAGCCGGGGTTCAGGGCCGTTTCCACTTCCACCCCGAATGGGCGGGCTACATGGGCAAGTCGTACAAGGCGCCGACGTTCCACTGCACAGCCGTCACCATGAGAAAGCCAGAATCGAAACCCATTATCTTTCCGCTCGCCGTTCATACGCTGGACGAGCACAACATCGACACTACGATCCGCGAGGCGGCGATGTTCAATCTCTGCGAACGGATGCAGCCAGGTATTGTTCAGGACGTGGTGATCCCTTACTGCATGACGGACTGGGGTGGAGCGATCATCCAAGTGAAGAAGCGTAATAAGATCGACGAAGGCTGGCAGCGCAACTTCATGTCGGCGATCCTGTCCACGTCACAAGGCGCGCGAATATGTATCGCCGTGTCAGAAGATGCCGATCCGTATGACATGGACGATGTGATGTGGAACATCACGACGCGCGTGAACCCGCATAGCGACATCCTGAACCCGATCCCGGGCGGTCGTGGTCAGACATTCATGCCTGCGGAACGCATGACCGCGGGTGACGCGGAATGGACTGCGTCGAACACTCGGTTCGAAGGCGGGATGGGCATCGACTGTACGGTGCCGTTCGGCTACGAGAGCGACTTCCTGCGCCCTGTCTACGCGGTCGAGAAAGTCAATCTGTCTGACTGGTTCACCGACGAGCAAATCGCCAACGGTAAGGGCCGCATGAAGGGCTGGGTCAACAGCTTGGCGCGTACCGGCCGATAAATTCAGCATAGATCGAAAAGAATAAGGGCGGCTTCAGCGTGAGCCGCCCTTATTTTGCAAAAAAACGCTGACCGAAATTTTCCCTAAAATCGCTTTGTTCGAGTTCCAGTCTCTCGAGTTCCAGTCTATTGATAACAGCGGTGCGAAGAGGAGGCGACCACACCGAAGAGGTAGGACGTCTGAGCGCTGGCGGCGTGGGAAAGATGGTGCCAACAGCCGCTGCGGCAGGTTCTTCAGGTCAGCGCGGTGGCTTGCGGTTGTGCACTCTTAACAACCTCAGTTCAACAATAGACAGTTTGAAAAAATTGAGGCGGTTCTTTTTATCTGCGGTATCTATTTTGCCGTGATAGATCAATTTTGGGACCTTTGTCACCCAGCATTGATGCCGTCGCGGTATTTCTTGCGGCGGAGGTCCTTGCTAGCATCCGTGAGATGGCGAAGAGGCGGGGGCATCGATGATATTGGGATACCTAAACAAAATGACCGCATTGGTGGCGGGCACACTGTTGGGACTGGCTTTCGCCGCGACCGAGGTTACCCCTGTCCTTGCCAGTTGTGCGGGCATGGCACAGGGCCCTTTGCGCAAGCCGCACCCGTACTTTATGCGGTCAGCGGCCGTTGATGCGGTTGCATCCTTACCAGAAAATCACCTTCGGATTACCTTCGTCGGACATTCGACGTTTCAGATCGAGACGCCGGAAGGCGCGCGGATCCTGACGGATTACAACGACTACGTGCCGGGCGAACGGGTGCCGCATATCGTGACGATGAACAATTCGCACGATACCCATTTTTCCTACGCTCCTGACAAACGCATCCTTCATGTCCTGCGTGGATGGGACCCGAAGGGAGGCGTCGCGAAGCACAATCTGAAGTTTCGCGATATCCGTGTCCGCAATGTCGCCACGAACCTGATGGAGAATGGTGACGGGACGCTAAGAAACGGCAATTCGATGTTTGTGTTCGAAGCCGTAGGGTTGTGCGCGGTCCATATCAGTCATCTGCACCACTATCTGTCCAAGAACCAGCTGGCGTCGCTCGGCCTGATCGACATCGCGTTTGCGCCCATCGACGGGATGTGGACGATGAGCCATGACGAATTGTTCCGCGTGCTGGGCGACATCAAGGCGCGGATGGTGATCCCGATGCACTTCGGATCCATGGGTGGAACGGAGGCATTCATCGCGCGCGCTCGCGACAAATGGACCGTGCGCAGACAAGACAGTGACGCTATCCTGGTCAGCCTTCGCAACATGCCCAAGTCGCCGGAGGTTGTGTTCCTGCAGGGATTCTGAGTTCGAAGCGCCGGTCAGGCGTTGTAGGGCGGCTTGTCGTATCCCTTGGGTGATAGCGTGAAGATTTCAACGCCGTCGGCGGTAACGCCCAGCGAATGCTCGAACTGCGCGCTCAGAGACTTGTCCTTGGTCACCGCCGTCCACCCGTCCGCCAGGATTTTGGTTTCCGGTCGGCCTGCGTTCACCATCGGCTCGATCGTAAAGAACATGCCTTCGCGCAATCGCAGACCTTCGCCCGGATTTCCGTAGTGGAGAACGCTCGGCGGCGTGTGAAACACCCGTCCCAGTCCGTGGCCACAGAAATCGCGCACCACGGAGAACCGTTCGCTTTCGACGAAGGACTGAATGATATGGCCGATATCGCCCAGGCTGGTGCCGGGCTTGACGATATCGATCGCCATCATCAGGGAATCGTATGTCACGTCGATCAGACGCTGTGCCTTGACGCCGATTTTTCCGACCGGATACATGCGCGATGAATCGCCATGCCATCCGTCCAGAATCGGCGTGACGTCGATATTGATCACGTCCCCTTCGCGCAGGACCTTGTCGCCCGGGATACCGTGGCAGACAACGTGGTTCACCGATGTGCAAATCGATTTCGTGAACCCGCGATATCCCAGCGGCGCGGGCACCGCGCCATGATCGAGGGTGAATTCGTGACAGATCGTGTTCAGCCGATCGGTCGTCACGCCGGGGACGACGTGCTCGGTAATCATGTCGAGGCATTCCGCGGCGAGACGTCCCGCCTTGCGCATTCCTTCGAACTCGTCCGGCCCGTGCAGGACAATGCCGGCGGGCGCGCCGACATCGGTTTCGTTAAAGGCTGTAAAACTGTCGTTCATGCTGTCCGTTCGCGTATGAGCCCCGTTTATACGGCCTGTCGGCGGTCAGGGTCCAGCGCGGCGATGGCCGTCATCCGTGCGCGTGTTTCGACCAGGGGCGAATATCCAGAAACTCGGTCAGCCTGGCCCCCTTGTAGAAAGCGATGTCGAACGAGGGCCGGGCCTGGATGCGGGCATACCAGTCGGTAACGCGCGGACAGTCGTTCTCCCACAGATGCGCGAGGCCAAGATCCGCCATCCGGTCGATCAGCGGCGCGACGATGACATCCGCGAGCGTGTACATCTCGCCCAGAAGCCACGGGCCGTCGGTCAGGGCTTCGTCCATGCGGGCGGCCGTTTTTGAAATCTGGTCGAACGATTCCTCGATATCCTCGTCCGCAAAGCCGGTCGGGCCCATGCGCCGGAAAAATCCTTTCCGCAGCGGGCGCACGTCAGCCTGTTCGGCAAGGAACCGTTCTTCGTTCAGGCCATCGAAGCGGGGCAGGAAAGCCATGTTGAAGGACGGAAAACGGACCGCCGCGGTCGGGACCTCTTCGATATAGCGCATCCATTTGCGCATACGGGCGCGTTCCGCCGGCTCCGACGGCGTCAGCGGGGTTTGCGGGAACACCTCATCCAAGTATTCGCAGATTACACTGGAATCCATGATGATTTTGCCATCGTGGATCAGGGTCGGCACCACACCGTTGGGGTTTAACTTCAGGTATTCCGGATCGAGCTGTTCCTTTGCCGCCAGGTCGATCAGGTGGCCTGTGAAGTCGAGGCCTTTTTCGGCCATGCACAGCCGGACTTTCTGGCTGCAGGTGGAGTGGTGAGCGTGGTAAAGCTCCAGCATCGGGGTGTCCTCGTGTCAGGGGATTATTTGCAGCCGGCGGCTGACCGTAATGGATTCAGGTGTCAGGGCGCAGGCATAGCAGATCGCTTCGACGCCCCTTTGTCTGGCGTCTTTGGACGCCACGGCGTAGTCCGGATCGATGTCGTCGGCAAGGCGGAAGCTGTCGCAGTCTTCGCGCTGGCACAGATAGACCGTGACCGCGCGCGCACCCTGTTCGACCATGTTGGCCAGTTCGCCCTGGTGTTTGGCGGCGCGGGTCGATACGGAGTCCGGAAACTCCGCGACGCCGGCATCGCGCATCAGGTGAACGTTCTTGATCTCGACGTAGCAATCGGGTTTTCCGTCGGCCGACAGCATGATGTCGATCCTCGAATTTGATCCGTATTTTACTTCCCGCCGCAGGTCTTCGTATCCGGACAGTTCGGGAATATTTCCCGCTTCGATGGCTTCCGCGACGATTTTGTTTGGGTGGGCGGTGTTGATGCCGACGAGACCGTCGCCGATGCGGATCATTTCCCAGGTGAATTTCAGCTTGCGGTCCGGGTTGCGCGCGGGCGAAAGCCAGACTTCGGACTCCGGGTCCTGCACCCCCAGCATCGCGCCCGTATTGGCGCAATGGGCTGTTACGGTGTCGCCGCTGTCGAGCATGACGTCCGCCATGAAACGCTTGTATCGCTTGATCAGCGTGCCGCGCAGGAGAGGGTCGGGAAAATCCATTTCCCAACCTAGCCGCGACGCCGCCCGCTTTCAACGACGCTGCGACTCGGGTATACAGGCGATGCAAAACTGGAAGACGATATGGCTGAAAAAGACACTGTAACCGCCTGTCTGATCCTGATCGGAAACGAGATTCTGTCGGGTCGGACGCAGGATAAAAATCTCAGTTTTCTGGCTACGGGCCTCAACGAGATCGGCATCCAGATGCGCGAAGCGCGCGTCATTCCCGATATTCGGGAAAAAATTGTCGATACGGTCAACGAATGCCGCGCCGAATTCGACTACGTTTTCACGACCGGCGGGATCGGTCCGACGCATGACGACATCACGTCGGAATGCGTCGCCGAGGCATTCGGTGTCGGCATGTACCGCGATCAGTCCATCGTCGACCTGCTGAATTCCTACATGAAGGGTCGCGGCAGATCCGAAATGAACGAAGCGCGCATGCGCATGGCGACCTTCCCGGAGGGCGCCGTGCTGATCAAGAACGAGGTCAGCGCCGCACCGGGTTACAAGATCGGCAACGTGTTCGTCATGGCGGGCGTGCCGCGCATCATGCAGGCCATGTTCGAGGAAGCGAAAGTGCACCTCGACGGCGGCAAAAAAGTGCAGGCGCGCGGTCTGGCGGTCGATCTGCCGGAAGGAACGATCGCGGAACCGTTGGCGCTGGTGCAGGCCCGTTTCAAGGAAGTCGATATCGGCTCCTATCCCCAGATGCGGGAAGTCGGGTTTCGCGTATCGGTCGTGGCGCGCGGAACCGATCCGGACCGGTTGGACCAGGTGATCGGCGAACTGATGCAGTCGCTCCGCGACATTGGCGGCAACCCGGTGGAAGAGGATCTGGCGACCGCGCAGTCGACGTCGCACGTCGACGATTAACATGACCGGCCTACACAGAAGCGCACCGGCGTCGACAGCTTTTTTTGGAGAACAACGGCAATGACAGCGGCTCCCGCCGTGCTTGGTGCAGTACTCGGGGCCGGCGTGCTGCTGGTGTTCATGGGCGTACGTACTCTGACCAACAGGAATTATGAAGAAACCCGTCGCAAAA
>Ga0255759_10003456_pt1 | contig 13850 bp, 11 predicted proteins | sample 101ome_20_FD_179959 | JGI IMG/M metagenome (GOLD analysis project Ga0255759, IMG submission 179959) | Coastal salt marsh microbial communities from the Groves Creek Marsh, Skidaway Island, Georgia - 101404AT metaG (version 2) | ecosystem: Environmental > Aquatic > Marine > Intertidal zone >...
CAGACTACAACCTGTATCAGGCCGACCTCGCCAGACCTGTCGTCAAGAAAGCGGATTTTCACGGCAAGACGGCCTATGTCGCCCAGCGCGAACAAGTTAGACAAAGCGCTTACCTTTGCACGCTGGTGATGCTGGACAATCACGATAAAAATGGTGTTGCACGGTTTCCAGTGGGAGAATGGCCGATCCTGGACAAGGAATCAGGCGAGGTGCTGGTCGACAGCGAAGGTCGAAGATCCTTCACAACCAGTATTGCTTACGGCCCCTCAATCGGCGCCAATATCATGCTGGCTTACATCCCGGCGGAACAGGCAGAGGTAGGCGGGGAATTTGCGCTCGAATATTTCTGTGAAAACTATCCCGTCAGACTCGAGGCCGTCGGCTATCGGCCCCTGCTCGACCCTGACAACGAACGCCAGAAATCCTGACGTTGGCGACAACGTTAAACCTGTAATTATGTAAAGACAGCTAGACCTTGAACATACAAGACCAGCATCCCATTAAAGACGAGACGACCTTCAAGGTCGGTTTCCTGCTGGTTGATCAGTTCACACTGATTTCTCTTGCCTCCGCCATTGAACCCCTGCGCATGGCCAATCACCTGAGTGGCCGCCCGCTTTACGATTGGCAGCTGATTGCCGAAAGCACCAAACAGATCAGCGCCAGCGGCGGCGCCCAGATGCAGCCAGACACCAGCATTGAAGACACCGGTGAATTTGATCTGGTCCTGGTGGTTGCCGGAATCAATGTCAAAGACAATATCCAACCTGCGGCAGTGGCCTGGCTGCAGAGATGCGCCGCAAACCATACGGCGATCGGCGGCCTCTGCACCGGCGCTTATATGCTCGCACAGGCTGGATTACTGAACGGCTACGCCTGCAGCGCACACTGGGAATGCCTCGCTGCGCTGCAGGAGGAGTATCCGCTGATTCATACAAACAATAACCTGTTCACGTTTGACCGTGACCGCATCACCTGCACAGGCGGCGATGTTTCCCTGCACATGATGCTGCACCTGATTGCCAGTCAGCACGGCAGGAGCCTCACTAATGGCATTTCTGACATGTTTGTCTGTGATCGTATCCGCGACAGCCAGGAACCCCAGCGCGTCCGGATCGAGAACCATGTGCTGGGCACGCAGCCAAAACTCGCCAACGCCGTGCAACTGATGGAAACCAACATCGAAGAGCCGATCGAACTGACCAAAGTGGCGGAGCTTTCGGGTATTTCGCGACGCCAGCTGGAGCGGCTGTTTCTCAACTATCTCGGCGTCACGCCCTCAAGGTTTTATCTGAAACTCCGTCTCGAGCGGGCCCTGCAGCTGCTGCGGCAGACATCCTGCCCGATTGTCGAAATCGCCGGGATGTGTGGTTTCGAGTCCACTACCAGCTTCAGCCGCGCCTATCGCAAGTACATGGGCCGATCTCCCAAGACAGAGCGCGACTATCGCGGTACTTTTGGTTCCACCCTCGTGCTGTCGGAGGAATCGGTCGGACTGCTGTCCAGCAATTCAGAACAGGCACTGGAGGTCGCTGCCAACGAGACGTCCTTCGGCCTGTTTCACGAGAGGTAACCTGTGCAGCGGTACTCTGCTTTCAGCCTACTGCAAAATGCGCTGAGTCATCACGAGAACTGGCAGCGTGTATGGCGTAATCCTGAGCCGAAGAGACACTACGACGCGATCGTCGTCGGTGGCGGCGGCCACGGCCTCGCCACAGCCTACTACCTGGCAAAAGTACATGGCGTTAAAAACGTCGCGGTGATTGAGAAAGGCTATCTCGGTGGCGGCAACACAGGCCGCAACACAACCATCGTCCGTTCTAACTACCTCTGGGATGAGGCCGCACACCTTTACGAGCACGCTCTCAAACTGTGGGAATCGCTTTCGATCGAACTCAATTATAACGTCATGTTCTCGCAGCGTGGTGTACTCAACCTGGGCCACACCCTGCAGGACATGCGCGACATTGAGCGCCGGGTTTCTGCCAATCGCCTGAATGGTATCGATGGCGAGGTCCTGGATGCGGACGGCGTCAAGAAGATTGTACCCATCATCAATACTTCAAAAAACGCGCGCTACCCGATTCTCGGCGCGTCGTGGCAGCCAAGGGGTGGCGTCGCAAGGCACGACGCCGTTGCCTGGGGCTATGCCCGGGCCGCAGATGCCCTTGGTGTCGATCTGATACAGCAATGTGCGGTCACCGGCTTCGATATCCAGGGGGGCACGATCAAGGGTGTTGTCACTGATCGCTATGGTGCCATTGGCGCCGATCGTGTCGGCTGTGTGGTCGCGGGTAACTCTGGCGTGCTGGCAGGTTTCGGCGGCTTCGAGCTGCCGGTCGAATCACACCCGCTGCAGGCACTCGTGTCCGAGCCGATCAAGCCGATCCTGAACACGGTTGTTATGTCAAACCAGGTCCACGGCTACGTTTCCCAGTCTGACAAGGGTGACCTCGTCATTGGCGCCGGCATCGACAGCTATACCGGCTACGGCCAGCGGGGTTCGTACCCCGTGATCGAACACACCCTGGCAGCGATCATCGAGCTGTTTCCGACCTTCTCACGGGTACCGATGAACCGGCAGTGGGGTGGCATTGTCGACACCACACCAGATGCCTGTCCGATCATGGGCAAGAGCCCGGTCGCAGGGCTCTATTTCAACTGCGGCTGGGGTACCGGCGGCTTCAAGGCGACACCAGGTTCCGGTCACGTGTTTGCGGGTTGCCTCGCTGAGTCAGAAATACCCGCGCTCGCGAAACCCTTTGCGCTCGATCGCTTTTACAGTGGTGCGCTGATTGATGAACACGGCGCCGCTGGTGTTGCACACTGATCACCAGGAGGGTCGCCGATGCTGAAGATTCATTGCCCTTACTGCGAGGAACTGCGCGACGAGGAGGAGTTCCATTATCGTGGTCAGGCCCATATCGCCAGGCCCGATAATCCCGATGAACGCACCGATGAAGAATGGGGCAGCTACCTGTACTTCCGCAAGAACCCGCGGGGCCTGCATCGAGAGATGTGGTACCACGCTGCCGGCTGCCGCAAGTTTTTCAACGTTGAGCGTGACACGGTGACTTACGAGATCAGGCAGACCTACGCCATGGGGGCACAGGTTGAGCCTGATGATCAGCCAGGAGCACCGACATGACACAGGTGAACCGGGTCGATGGCGGCAGCCTGCTGAACCGCAAGAAGGTCATCAATTTCACGTTCAACGGCAAGAAGCTCAAGGGATACAAAGGTGACACGCTCGCCTCTGCCCTGCTCGCCAACGGCATCTCTATTGTCGGCCGCAGCTTTAAGTACGGCCGACCCAGGGGCATCATGTCAGCGGGCGTCGAGGAACCCAATGCGATACTTCAGGTCGGCGCAACACCCGACACCGAGGTACCCAATATCCGGGCAACCCAGCAGGAAATCTATGAGGGCCTGGTCTGCCGCACGGTTAACGGCTGGCCCAGTGTTGATATCGACATCATGAGCCTCGTCGGCAAAGTAGCCGGGCACCTGATGCCGCCGGGGTTCTACTACAAGACCCTGATGTTCCCGCAGTTTCTCTGGCATACCTATGAGAAGGTGGTGCGCCTGGCAGCGGGCCTCGGCAGCGCCCCCCGGGAACCTGACCCCGATCACTATGACAAGCTCAACCACCATTGTGATGTGCTCATCATCGGCGCAGGACCGGCAGGGCTCGCCGCCGCACTTGCTGCCGCCGAGGGCAGCGCCCGCGTCATCATTCTCGATGAGAACCCGGTCGCTGGCGGCCATCTGCGTTACAGTCGCGACACAATCGAAGGCCTGCCGGCGCTTGAGTGGATCGACCAGACGGTTGCACAGCTTGTCGCTTCAGACAACATTGAACTGCTGCTGAGAACCACAGCGATCGGCCTGCATGATCACAATTTTGTCGCCGCGGTAGAACGGAAAACGGATCACCTCGGCGAAGCTGCGCCGGCGAGACTGGCACGGCAAAGACTGCACCGGATTCACGCTGAGCAGATCATCCTTGCCACCGGCGCCCAGGAACGTCCGCTGGTCTTCGCCAACAACGATGTCCCCGGCTGTATGCAGGCGAGCGCCGTTTCAGCTTATATCCACAACTACGGCGTCCGCCCTGGCAAAAACCTCGTCGTCATGACCAACAACAACAGCGCCTACGCGGCAGCGATGGACTGGGCTGGCGCGGGCCCCGGCACCGCGACAATTATCGACACCCGGACCGCACCGGATGCCGCGCTCGTGACCCGGGCAAGGGTCGCCGGCTGCACGGTCATCACCGGCGGCGCCGTGATTGATGTCAAAGGTGGCCGCCGCGTTAAAGCAGCCGTTACCTCAGGTTATGACGCAGCTACTGGCAAACTGACGAGCACACTGAATGAAGTCCCGGCCGACGTGATCGCCAGTTCCGGCGGCTGGTCACCCGTGGTTCACCTGTCTTCACACACCGGTACGGCGCCCGTCTGGCGCGAAGATGCACAGGGGTTTATCCCCGGGGCAGCGACTCACCACCCGCTTGTCTTAGCAGGCGCTGTTACCGGTGACTACAACCTTGGCGGCATACTCGCAGAAGGGGTCAACGCCGCTCTGACCGCGCTCGGCAGAACCGGACACGCGACCACGGCGGATACAGCACCTGCCTGCGAAGAAATCATTCCACCGGCAATGTCACCCGTCTTTCACATACCACACACCCAGCCAACATCCCGCGCTCCGGCCCAGTTCGTCGACTACCAGCTGGATGTTACGGCGGCCTCTATTGAGCTGGCGACTCGCGAGGGATTCGAGAGTATTGAACACATCAAGCGTTACACCGCGCTCGGGTTCGGCAATGACCAGGGCAAGCTCGGTAACGTCAATGGCATCGCCATTGCGGCAGCCGCTCTGGGGCAGACCATCGCCGAGACCGGCACCACCATGTTCCGACCGAACTATACCCCGGCCAGCTTCGGCGTAATCGCCGGGCGGGATGTCGGCGACCTCTTCGAGCCAAAGCGCTACACGGCCATGCAACCCTGGCACGAGGGCAATGGCGCTGAATTTGAAGATGTCGGCCAGTGGAAACGGCCATGGTATTTTCCGAAAACCGGGGAGTCCATGCGAGACGCGGTCGATCGCGAATGTCTCGCTGTCCGCACCGGAGTCGGCATCCTTGACGCTTCAACGCTCGGCAAGATTGATATCCAGGGTCCCGACGCCCGCGAGTTCCTGAATCGGATTTATACCAATGCCTGGATGAAGCTCGCTGTCGGCAAGTGTCGCTATGGCCTGATGTGCGGTGAAGACGGCATGATCATGGATGACGGCGTCACTGCCTGCCTCGGCGATAACCATTTCGTCATGACAACCACAACCGGTGGCGCTGCCCGGATACTGGAATGGCTGGAGCTCTGGCACCAGACCGAATGGCCTGAGCTCAAGGTCTACTTCAATACCGTCACAGACCACTGGGCTACCGCTACGCTTTCAGGACCGAAATCACGTGAACTGCTGAGCGAGCTCACAGACCTCAATCTCGATCGCGAGTCTTTCCAGTTCATGGACTGGCGCGAGGCAACAGTGGCGGATATTCCAGCGAGGATCTTTCGCATTTCCTTCACGGGCGAACTGTCCTACGAGATCAATGTCCAAGCCAACTATGGTCTGACCCTGTGGCAGCGACTGATCGAAGCTGGCAAGAAGTACCAGATCACACCCTACGGCACTGAAACCATGCATGTGCTAAGGGCCGAGAAAGGTTTCATTATCGTCGGACAGGATTCAGATGGTTCGGTCACACCAGAGGATCTCGGCATGGACTGGGCGATCGCCCGCCGCAAACCCTTTAGTTTTATCGGCAAACGCGGTATGGCCCGGGCAGACTGCCTGCGCGATGATCGGAAACAACTGGTCGGACTGCTACCTGCTGACCAGGACTTTGTCCTGCCTGAGGGGTCCCAGATCGTGTTTGAGAAGCCGGCATCACTACCGGCGACCATGGTGGGCCACGTCACCTCGAGTTACTTCAGCGCTAACCTCGGTCACAGCTTTGCCCTGGCCCTCGTCAGCGGCGGCCGCAACCGGATCGGTGAAACCGTGCAGGTTTCTACGGGCCCGACGACCTGGCAGGCCGCGACCATCTGCGATTCCGTATTCATCGACCCGGCAGGAGAACGACAGCATGTCTAATGTTGAGTATGCCCTGATGCAGCAACGACCCTCGGTCGGTTTTCTTGAACACTCGGCGCTGACCCGGACGGATCGTTCACCCATCTCCGGATCGAACCCCGTGACGCTCACCGAGCAACCCGGGGGTCATCTCGTTTTGCGTGGCAATGCTGCTGAATTTTCTGGTGCCGTCCAGGCAACGCTGCAACTTGAAATCCCGACCCTGCCGCTGACCAGCAACACCAGCGAGGCGGGAGCATGCATTCGCTGGATCAGCCCCGATGAATGGCTCATTACCATGCCGGAGGCTGACACCTTCGAGGTCGAGTCGGCACTGCGCACCGCCATCGACTCGCACGTCGCCATCGTTAATGTTTCCGGCGGTCAGACTATCCTGCACCTGCAGGGTGGCGAGGCGGAAACAGTGCTGCGGAAATCCACACCCTATGACGTGCACGCCTCAAACTTCCCGGTGGGCAAGGTCGTGACCACCGCATTCGCCCAGACCCAGGTGCTGATGCGACGCCTGGACACAGACGCGTTTGAACTGGTGATTCGGCGCAGTTTTGCTGATTACATCTGGGCCTGGCTGCGCGACGCAGCGACGGAGTTTGGTCTCAATACCTGAGCGAAGTGGCATAGCCCAGGCTGATGCCGAGTTTTAGCGCGGCCGATTTCGACGGCCTCTGCGCCCGGCCCGACTACCGCCTGCGACGCCAGTTGGCACCTCAGCCGGTTTTGCCACGACCTGAAACAACTGATCGAAAGGGTCTGATTTGTGAGGGATGGCCATAGCGTCAACAAAGTACTGCTGGAAATCCGCTTCGGTCGCCGTCTCAACTTTCTCGATATCCTCAACAACCGCTTCCAGCTCTGCCCGGGCCGTCTGGTTCAGCAGCGCAATCCGCACGCCGGTGCTGGCAGCATTGCCGACCGAAACGACCTGATCGAGCGCACAGTCCGGGATCAGACCGAGGACCATGGCGTACTTCACATCAATATTGCTGCCAAACGCGCCGGCAATCTTAATCCGGTCGATTGTCTCGACGGGGAACCGGTCCATCAGCAGCTTCACGCCTGCATAAAGCGCGGCTTTAGCGAGCTGGATCTGCCGCACATCATTCTGGGTAATGCGTACGGGGATCTCGCCGCCGATCAACTCAAACGCGAAGGTTCTGCCATCGGGGATGACCCGATCAGACGTCTCTGCCAGCTCAGCCCGAATCACACCATCGCGAGTGAGCACGCCGGCGAGATACATCTCGGCAATGGCCTCGATGATGCCTGAACCACAGATACCCGTGATATTCACTTCAGCTACAGACGCCGCAAATTCAGGATTGTCTGACCAGAGTTCAGAGCCGATCACCCGATAACGCACGGCCAGGGTGTCCGGGTCGATCCGCACCCGCTCGATCGCACCGGAAGTGGCCCGCTGGCCGCAGCTCAGCTGGGCGCCCTCGAAAGCAGGCCCGGTCGGGCTCGAGCAGGCCAGCAGCTTGCGCTCGTTCCCAAGTACGATCTCTGCATTGGTCCCGATATCGACGATCAGGGTGACCTCTTCCGATTTGTACGGCTGCTCCGAGAGTATGACTGATGTTGTGTCGGCACCCACATGACCCGCAATACACGGGGGCATGTAGAGGCGCCCGCCAGGGCAGATAGCCACACCAAGCTCCCTTGCCGGCAGGAGGAGCGCCTCGTCTATCGCCAGTTCAAAAGGCGCTGAACCCAGAGGGGAAGGATCAACCCCAAGAAACAGGTGGTGCATGATGGGGTTGCCCGCAACAGCCATTTCGACAATGTGCGCAGTCTCAATGCCCGCCTCTGCTGCTGCCTCTGCGATCAGTTGGTTCACTGTCGCGCGAATCTCACGGGTCATCTCGCCGGCACCTTGAGGCTGCATCAGCACATAGGACACGCGACTCATGAGGTCTTCACCGAAGCGAATCTGCGGGTTCATGGCACCGTTCGAGGCGATGACGTCGCCGGTTGTCAGGTCCGTCAGGTGCAGGGCCACCGTTGTTGAGCCGATATCCATTGCTATGCCGTAGACGGTGTCGACGAGGCCCGGCCAGACAGCGCCGATACAGGGCCGTGCTTCATCGAAAAACACGGCCACCGTGACATCACCCTCGCCTTCAACAATAGCGGTATGAACCTGCGCCAGCACGCTGGTGTCGTAGCTGAGGTCGGCAAGCCCCCACTGATCAGCCAGCGCCTGCTTCAAGCGCGACAGGTCACTGCCCCCATCATCCAGGGTCGCGGCGCTGACGGTGACATAGTGCAGGCGAAAGTCCAGGTCGAGATCAACTTCGCGGGCAACCGCCGACTTACGCACGACCTGCCGGTGCACCTGGGATTCCGGTGGCACATCAATCAACAGCGGCCCTTCAATCAGGGCATGACATGACAAACGTCTGCCTGTGGCGAGCACGCCTTTACGCGCCTCAAACCGTCGTTCAGTTTCAGTGAATGCCGACAGATGATCGATCGACGCTGTCATGCTGTGCTTGGGAAAGTCACCCGTCATGCAGTGAATCTGGCAACGGCCGCACAGGCCGCGCCCGCCACAAACGGAATCAATATCAACGCCGAGCTGGCGTGCCGCCTCGAGCAGCGGTGTGCCAGCCGCAAACTCGCCGCGCCTGCCGGAAGGCAGAAACACCACTGGAAAAGTTTCGGCCATTGCGATGACGCCTCAGGTTTTACGGCGTCGGCGTCCGCCTTCACGACGTTTTCGCCCGCCGACTTCCGCCGCCGGGTCGCGGTACTTTGCGATCCAGTTCATGCAGTCCGGGTCATGACCCATCATGACGTCCGCACCCAGCACCGCCTGGACAACTTCTGTATGCAGGGGGTTGGTAATCGCAGAGGTCATGCCCGAGGCAATCGCCATGGGCAGGAATGCCGCATTGACGCCATTCCTGTTTGGCAGACCGAAGCTCACATTAGAGGCGCCACAGGTCGTATTCACCTTCAGCTCATCACGCAGGCGCCGGATCAGGTGCATGACCTGCCGGCCCGCCGTGTTAATCGCCCCGATTGGCATCACGAGCGGGTCCACGACGACATCTTCATGGGATATGCCGTGATCTGCGGCGCGTTCCACAATCTTCCTGGCCACTTCGAACCGAACGTCCGGGTCTTCCGAGATGCCAGTCTCATCGTTGGAAATCGCCACGACAGCAGCCCCGTGTTTCGCGACCAGCGGCAGCACTTTCTCCAGGCTTTCGTCCTCACCCGTCACCGAATTAACCAGCGGTTTGCCCTGGTAAACCGCGAGCCCTGCTTCCAGTGCAGCGATAATGGAGGAATCAATGGTCAGCGGTACATCTGTGACCGACTGCACCAGCTGGATACACTGGGCCAGGATCGCCGGCTCATCCGCCAGCGGAATGCCGGCATTCACATCCAGCATGTGCGCGCCCGCCGCCACCTGGGCCAGCGCGTCAGCCTCGACCCGGCTAAAGTCACCCGCCACCATCTCAGCGGCCAGTATCTTGCGACCCGTCGGGTTAATGCGCTCACCAATGATTACAAACGGATGATCAAAGCCGATGATCACCTCCTTCGTGGCAGAACTGAGAACGGTGTTGGCCATGCGGGTCCCTCCCCTATGTAAACGGCGAAAAACGGCACTCAGTCATCCTGGGTAGCCGGTAGATTTCCCTTGTTCCTGATAAGGACTTCAAGGTCCTCATCAGAAAACTGTGCTTCGAGCTCCGCAGCACAGGCCGCAGCGGCAGCATCAATGTCATCAGACGGCTCAAGCTGTGTGGTCTGGCGCTGCCATTCTTCGAGGTAAGCATCACTGCCGCCTTTGCCGGCCCGCATCGCGGCCCGGTCAATGGCCGCCTGGAATCGATGCGACAGCTGCTGCTTGGCCTTATTGCGGCCCGCCCGGACAATCACCTGGCTCGGGATATCGCGCCAGAGAATAGTCGTCAGCTTCATGCCGCGCACCACCTGAGTGATTGCTCGAAGTTCGCCATGCCGGTTGGCATATGCTGGAACTCAAGTTCAAGGAAGTCGGCCGCCTCTTTTGCCTGCAGCAGCAGGGCGTCATCATCCGTCTGGGCAACATAGACCAGGGTCGTGTAATTACCAAAGTAGATTGATTTCAGCTCTGGTTGTTGGTCCAGCCCCAGTGAGCGGACGACCATGCTGTCAAAGTGCCTGACAAGAAAATCGGTCAGCCAGAATGTTCCCGGCGTGTGCTGCATCCACTGATCATAATGATCGAGGCCTGTCAGGGCCGCAAAGCAGTGCGCGCCCGGCAGGCGGGAGATCTGCGGTTTGCCTTCGATCAGTTTGTCGATCTCGCCCGCCGTGCCGCAATCGGCATAGGCAATAAAGATACGATCGTATTCACCTTCGGCGAGACGCAGTTTCTCAGCCAGACGGCCAGGAATCTGCTCAGGCGTGTTATGCAGGTAAGCATCCAAACACTGCAAGTCAAGATGATGCCATTCGCTCAGGTCTTTGAGATGCTGAATCTCGTGCGCCAGCGCACCGCAACCGATAACCAGGCTGCGCTCAGGCACCAGCAGCCCTGCGCAGCTCGATCAGCATGGTCGCCTTGCTCGCCGCTTCAGCAGCATCGCGGCAATAGGCATCAGCCCCCACCGCTTCGCCAAATTCCTCGTTCAGGGGAGCGCCGCCAACCATAACAATGTACTGGTTGCGGATATTGCGTTTCACCAGTTCGTCGATCACAACCTTCATGTAGGGCATGGTGGTCGTCAGCAGAGCCGAGAGACCAAGAATATCCGGTTGGTGTTCTTCCAACGCCTCCAGATACTCTTCCACCGTGTTGTTGATACCGATGTCGATCACTTCGAAGCCGGCGCCTTCCATCATCATGCCGACGAGATTCTTACCGATGTCGTGTATGTCACCCTTGACAGTGCCGATCACCATCTTGCCGATCGGCTTGGCGCCCGTCTCTGCCAGCAGCGGCCGCAGGATTTCCATGCCACCTTTCATGGCGTTCGCTGCGAGCAGCACCTCCGGTACAAACAGAATGCCATCACGAAAATCGACACCGACAATCTGCATACCGCCGACCAGCGCATCGTTCAGGACCTTTTCAGCGCCCCAGCCACGTTGCAGCAGAATCTCCGTGCCTTCGACGATTTCTTCTCTCAGGCCATCGTACAGATCATCATGCATCTGCTCGACAAGCTCAGCGTCGTCCAACTCATTAAGATCGAGATCGTCTTCGGTATCGTCTTCAGTCACAGTCAGTAATCCTGATCGGGAAATGATTGTTTGCGCCTTTCCATAAAGTCGATAAGCGCCTCATCCACCGCTGCATCCAGCGGCGGGGCTTCGTAGTCGGCGAGCGCCCGCTGATACAGTGCATTCGCCCGGGCTACAGCATCAAGCGCGCCATCTTCCAGCCATTGCTCAAAGCTGTTGTTGTCCGCAATCGTGGAGCGATAGAAAGCCTTCTCAAAATTCGCCTGGGTGTGGTCGGCACCAAGGAAGTGAGCGCCCGGCCCTACCTGTTGCAGGGCATCAAGGGCCTGGCCATTTTCCGTGAGGTCGATGCCCTTCAACATGACGGCAATCATATTGGCCTGGTCCACATCCATCATGAATTTTTCGTAACCCATGACAAGACCACCCTCGAGCCAGCCCGCTGTATGGAGCATGAAATTGACACCAGCGAGTGCTGCGGCCTGCAGCGTGTTAGCGGATTCATAGGCCGCCTGCGCGTCGGCTATCTTGGCGGCCGTCAGACCACCACCGGAACGGAATGGCACACCCAGCCGACGGGCCAGTGCAGCGGCCCCATAAAGTACCAGGCTGGGCTCAGGCGTACCGAAGGTCGGTGCACCAGACTGCATGGAAATGGCACTGGCAAAGGTGCCGAAGACCACAGGTGCACCGGGCCGAACTAGCTGGGTATAAGCCATGCCGGCAAGCGCCTCTGCGAGAATCTGCGTCAATGTACCGGCAACCGTGACCGGTGACATGGCACCGGCAAGGATAAAAGGAGAGATCACTGTCGCCTGATTGTTTTCTGCATAGATGCGCGCGGCGCCCAGCATCGTCGCATCAAATGTCATCGGCGAGTTGGCATTGATCAGGCTAGTCAGTACACACTGCTGGTCGACAAACTCATCGCCGAACACGATCTTGGCCATGTCGACCGTATCCTGGGCACGCTCGGGATGCGTCACCGACCCCATGAAAGGCTTGTCAGAGTACTTAATATGGCTGTAGACCATATCAAAGTGACGTTTGTTGACCGGCAGGTCTACCGGCTCACAGACTGTACCGCCGGAATGATGCAGGCCAGGACTGAGATAAGTCAGCTTGACGAAATTCTTGAAGTCCTCGATGGTGGCATAGCGTCGGCCGCCTTCGACATCCCTGACAAAGGGCGAACCGTAGGCCGGCACCAGTACAGTGCGATCGCCACCGATGATCGTCGAACGAGCAGGGTTACGCGCATGCTGGGTGTATTCCCGCGGCGCGTTCTGTTGGATCAGTGAGCGGCAAAGCCCCTTTGGAAACCGGACGCGTTCTCCGTCGATATCGGCACCCGCTTCACGCCAGAGTTCGAGAGCATGCTCATCTTCACGAAATTCGATGCCGATGCTCTCAAGCACGGTTTCAGCATTCGTTTCGATCAGTTCGAGCGCTTCATCATTCAGCATCTCGAAATAGGGAATTTTGCGTTCGATGAATGCTGCTGTCTCAGCAGCCGCAGACGATTGACGGGCTTCCAACCGTCCTTTTCTGCCACCGGATTTTCGTCGTGATCTGCCCATAATTAACCCTGCTCTCGCAGTGCTGATTGTGATACAGCCACTGGCCACTGTTGTGCAGATTTACGACACGATTATGCATGGAAACGACACCGGGCGTCACCCATAACCCACTGTTTTCTATAGCTTTAACAGCAAGACCGACCGTGCGCCTTGTTCCGTCAACGCTTGCAGGTTTGCCTGGCGTTATGCGTCGCTGCAGGCCAGAAAGCTGCGGCCGTCCAGCTGTGCCTCGACCGGCGCCGGCATGCGCAATTCCAGATGGTCAACAATCGACGGCAGAATATCGACGATACCCGGTCGATCAGCAAATCGGTCACCAAGACAGGCGCTGTTGGACACGATCCAGGTTGCCCTTTCCCTGTCACTCTGGCCGCCGTGGTTTTTCCCGTCGTCGGTGGTACGGCCATGATCTGTCGTCACAACGACGAGCCAGTCTTCGTCGTAGGTTGACTGACGCGCCTCGACAGCCCCCCAGAGTTGCCCGACCAGATCATCGGTGAAATGAACAGCATCGTCCTGTTCCGGCCCATCGCCAAAGCGGTGACCGATATCATCAGTGTACTGAAAGTAGACCCAGGTCAGGTCGGGCCCCTGAGCGCGAATGTGGGATGAAGCTTCTGCAGCAATATGAGTATCAATGTCGCGGATATGACCGGAATGCGGCTTGACAGGAAACTGTTCACGGTCGTTCTCAAGGCCATCAACATAGTGATCAAGCTTGAAGCCGCCCGCCGCTGCAAGGCCATCGCCGATAAGCCGCGTCCGGTTATCCTCCCAGGTTGAAAAGACAGCGGTCTGCAGCGCCGGATCGTGAGTCTTGGCAATTCTGAAGATATCCCAGTACCGGTAATCGGGATTCTCAACCCGGTTGTCCCAAACGTTATGCTTATTGGCCCAGGTGCCAGTGAGCAGGCTCTGGTA
>Ga0255759_10003460_pt1 | contig 13846 bp, 12 predicted proteins | sample 101ome_20_FD_179959 | JGI IMG/M metagenome (GOLD analysis project Ga0255759, IMG submission 179959) | Coastal salt marsh microbial communities from the Groves Creek Marsh, Skidaway Island, Georgia - 101404AT metaG (version 2) | ecosystem: Environmental > Aquatic > Marine > Intertidal zone >...
TAATCCGGAGTTACTTGGCTCAAGCGTTGGAATTATTGGTATGGGAAATGTAGCCTTAGATATTGCTAGAATTTTATTAAAAAACCCTCAAGAATTAGCAAAAACAGAAATGCCTCAAGCATGTATTGATACGATTCAAAATCAAGCGGTAGGTGATGTTTATATTTTTGCTCGCCGTGGTCCAGCTCAAGCAAAATGCACGCCCCTTGAACTTGAGGAATTACTCGATCTAGCCAATGTTCAGACCATTGTTTATCCATCCCCCATAGCATTATCTGATACAGATCAAATAGAAATCAATGATACAAATCGTGTACAAAAAAATGTGAATTTATTCACTTCTATTAAAGCAAATACTACTGCCAAAAAACGACTTCACATTTATTTTTATTCTCAATTAAAAGAAGTGCATACTGATGCTGATAAACTTCAGGCAATTACTTTGGCAAAAACGATTTTATCTGGAGAGCCACATCATCAACAAACAACACTATCCGATGAAACCTATCACATCAACCTTGATTCACTTATTACTTCCACAGGATATAAAGGCGCTGCACTTCCCGGGATTGTTTTTAATGAAAAAACACATTGCATACCTCATGAATCAGGTAAAATTACAACACAACCACCATCCTTAGCATCGTATTATTGTGCAGGTTGGATTAAGCGAGGTCCTCAAGGTGTTATCGGAACGAATAAAGCCGGTGCCAAAGAATCTGTAGACTCTTTTGTGAATGATGTTGAACACATGTATTCAAAACAATTACATGATTTTAATCTTGGGAATCACCTCAAAAACAAGCAGTGTTCTTACTTTAGTTTAGAAAATTGGCAAACCCAAAATACCTACGAGCTTTCTGAAGGACAAAAGCAAAATAAAAAACGGCTTAAACTTACTCAAATTAGCGATATTGAGCATTGTTTAAAGACTAAATCATGATACACTAATATTACTTTTTACGTTTAGTTCAAGGAGTGTATATGGTACTACTAGAGTCACTTAATTTAGAAATAGGCACGGTAATGCCAGATTTTTCTTTAAAAGATCCCTTTGATTATGATTATTCATCAAAAGCGTTAATGGGAGAGCATGGTCTATTAGTTATCTTTACATGTAACCATTGTCCTTATGCTATTGCTATCTGGGATCGTTTGATTGAATTACGACATACATTGGTTGAACATGGAATACATGTTGTTGCAATTAATCCTAATATTAATCCAGATTACCCGGATGATTCACCTGAAGCAATGAAAGCAAAAATTTCTGCTGATAAAATTCCTTTTCCATATTTAATTGATGCAAAACAAGAGATTGCTCGCTTATATAAGGCACAATGTACGCCAGATCTTTATTTATTAAAATCAGATATGTCTTTGTATTATCATGGAAGACTAGATGATAATTGGAAAGATGAATCAAATATAACCAAACACGAATTACATGATGCCGCCGTTTTATTATCTCAAAATAAATCTGCTCCAAAAACACAATTTCCTTCAATGGGATGTTCTATTAAATGGGTAGAATAAAGCCTGTATATAGACGATTTATTTTTTATATCTTACTTATATTGTTAGTATTTAGTGTTTATCAATGCAATTCTAATTCGGCTACATCTAACAAAACCATTTCCTTAATCAAGCAAGAAGCTATTATTAATAAAGCAAAAGTGTCAATTACTCCACTAATAAAAGCATCATCTTTAGAGCTATCTATTACAATTGAGTCTTTTGAAAATCAATTATTTACTAAAGAAAATCCAAAAAACTTTTTTTTAATAATGTTGGATGACACCGTTGTTCCAATTAATGAATGGAAGATAACAAATCAATCTGATAATTTTGTTGAAGGGAAACTTACGTTAACTCCCCATCAATTACGTTCTGATACAACATTAAATGTTGAATTATTTTTAGAAGATAGCACGCGTTTTTCTTGGAATGTAAACTTAAATTAATGAAGCAACTTCTTTATAACGGTTTATTGATTTTATAACCTCGTTAGACTGGAATAAATGTAACGATTTTTCATAACCTTCTATCAAAGATTCAACATTTCCAGAACATACCATGGCGGCTGCTGAATTAATGCAAATATGTTTTATGACAGGATGATCCCAATCTTCCTCAATACAAAGATGGGTAAATAACAGGGCATTCTGATTACTATCACCACATTCATAATCATCACTTATAGATTCAATTTCTTTTGAAAAATCAAATTCAAATTCATTTACTTTATTATCTTTAATACTTACAAATTGGGTTTTTCCAGACAAACTTACTTCGTCGCGATCATCACCGCCCAAGCAAAATAATACATGCTTTCTTTTTAAGGCCTTCACAACATCTGTTAAAATATCAATATATTCAAAAGAAGATAAACCAACAACTTGATAATCAATTTCAAATGGGTTAACCAAGGGCCCAAGATAATTAAATACGGTTGCTTTGCCAATAGCTTTACGAGCATTTACTACAAATCGCATACCAGGATGAAAATATCGTGCAAATAAAAAACAGCAACGTGCATGCTCTAGTAAATGACTTATTCCATCAACATTAAATTGAAATGGAATATTCATTTCTTCTAAAAAATTAAAACTTCCATTAGGTCGCTTTGATCCATAATTTCCATGTTTTGCTACATATATATTTGCTGCAGCAAGTACAAATGTAGCCACTGTTGAAATATTAAATCGATCTTTTCCAGAACCACCCGTTCCACATACATCTACAAGAGAATACTTACCTGGATTTTTTATAGATAAACATGACTTTTTTAAGGCTAAAACAAAGCCTAGCATTTCTTTCCAGTGATATTTCTTTAATTCATAGGTGCTTAAAAATTGTTCAATATCTTGTTCATTTGCCTGTCCAGACAAAATTGTTGTTAATACACCTTCAGCTTGAGATGTTGATAAATTTTTTCCATACTGCAAGTTCAAAATCAAATCTCTCATGTTATATCCTTAAAAAAAGAGTCAATTTGAGGTTTTAATTTTGCTAATGAAATATCTTTTATCAGAATGTCATGACATATTTTTATAAATTCCACAAAAAATCGTAAATGGAGTTTTAAAGCGTCATTAAATTCATCTACATTAATAACAAAATCATCAATAAAGGCTTCCAAATCTATGGCTTGTTGATCTTCTTGATCAAATCCTGCAATCATTTCTGTTTCAAATTTCATAATTAAATAATCTTGAATTTTTGAGGTAATTATTATGGATTCTTCTTTGGGATTTGATAAATCAATATTTCGTTGGAATGTTACATAATTTCTAAATAAATTTGTTAGATAAATAATATCTGATAATCGATCCTGACAATTAATCTCCGTTTCAGAATAAAGATCTATGGATTCAATTAGAAATGAGCTATCATCATCATAGACACCTTCAATTTCTAAGTAAATAGGAAACTCTTCTAATGAGGTTACTTTTTTTGATACCTTTTTAAATCCCTGAAGCTCATCATTGATAACAATAAATTGAGGTTTTAATAACGGATGTTTAGCAACATATCGTTCGATAAACGTATTATTTGATTTATTAATATAATTTTCAGAGTAAATAATATATAAAAACTCTTTAATAATAGTATTCATTTCATTGTTTATAGACATAATTTTTAACACCTGCGGAATATCTTTTGATCCACGCTAAAGATTTTAGTTATAAACTACAGTATATTATCAATTTATGCTATATCAGATTACGTATATTAATTAACGTGTAATCCACCATTAATTGAGATAGTTTGCCCTGTAATATAGGCAGACTCATCATTAATTAAATGTTTGATTAACGCTGAAATCTCTGATGTTTTTGCTAATCGATTCATGGGGATTTGAGCTAAAATTTGTTCCTTTAAAATTGTTTCATCAATTTTTTTGACCATGTCCGTATCAACATATCCCGGAGCAATGGCATTTACAGTAATACCTTTAGTTGCATTTTCTAGAGCTAAGGCTTTGGTAAATCCAATAATTGCCGCTTTAGATGCACAATAATTGGTTTGTCCAATCTGACCTCTTAAAGCATTTACAGAACTCATATTAATAATTCTTCCAAATTCCTGCTCTCTCATATAAGGCACAACTACATGACAGCAATTAAAGACAGAATCTAAATTAATACTTATAACACTTCGCCACTCTTCTACAGACATTTTATGTAAAAATCGATCTCTAGTAATACCTGCATTGTTTATAAGAATATCAATGCTTCCATTTGTTTTCATAAAATCTTGTAATGAATTTTTAACACTCACATAATCAGAAGCATCAAACTCAATTATAGAGATATTATGTTTTTTGTGAATTTCTTGAGCAACAGAAACCATAGATGGAGGATAATTAGCTAAGACAGTATACCCTGCCTTTTGAAGTGTCAACGATACATCTAGGCCTATACCTGTGATACCGCCTGTTATTAAGGCCGTTTTTTTAAGAGATTGTTTTATGTTCATTTTTTATCATTTTTTTTGAAATTTGTTTTAGTATACCCCATATCTAATACACTTAAACATTAGTTTTTAGCTAATTTAAATAAATTAAAATTGCTAGACAGTTATTTTTTTGTAAAGTATTCTTGATTTTGTAAAAGGGGTAATTTTGTGAACAATTTTTTCTCAAATGATTTTTCTGAGAGTTTTAGTGACTTTTTAAAAAACACAACAAAAATTCAGGAATCATTCTATGAATCGGTTTCTGCTAATCTTGATGATACTCTTAAAAAAAATGCTGAAATTTTAGCTTCAATTAATACTAATTCTTCTCAGAAACAAACTAATCATGACGATTTTAATAGTAAAATCAATTCATTTAATGACTATATTAATTTTATTAGCCCTACACTCACATCATTCAATACATCGATTACAAAATGGATGGTTTCGCTTTCTCAACAGGGCGATTTATTAGACTCTCAAAAATCGCTTTTAGAAGATTTAGCGAAACTAAACTTATATTTAATAAACCGTTTGGAAGGCAATGAGGTAGATCCTGTCATTCATCCACAAAAAAAAGATTTTAGATTTTCTCATCAAGAATGGAATGAAAATCCATACTTTGATGTTATCAAACAATTTTATTTACTCTTTAGTAACTGGCTTCATTCAACAATAGAATTAAATCCAAATCTTGATGCAAAAACAAAAGCAACCGTTTCTTTTTATATTCGTCAACTTACCGAAGCACTTTCTCCTTCAAATTATCTTTTTTCAAATCCAGAATTAATCCAGAAAACCCTTGATGATAAGGGTAAAAATTTATGTGAAGGAATACAAACGTTTATTGATCAACTACAATCATCAAGTATTGGAAATTTCAGTGTTAATCCTATTAATAAAAATGCCTATACTCCTGGAGAAAATTTAGCTACAACACCAGGCAGTGTTATTTTTAAAAATGATATTATCGAGCTTATTTATTACACGCCACAAACAGCAACGGTTCATGAAATACCTATCTTAATTATCCCTCCATTTATTAATAAATATTACATTATGGATTTATGTCCTAAAAAATCAATGGTAGAATGGCTGGTTCAATCTGGGATCAGTGTATTTATGATTTCTTGGGTAAATCCAGAGTCTTCTTTGAGAGAAACAACCTTTGAAGATTATCTTCAAGAAGGGCCCTTAACTGCTTTAAAAGTTATAGAAGAACAATTTAATTATCCCCAAGTTCATGCTGTTGGGTATTGCGTTGGGGGAACTTTATTGGCTTGTTTATTATCGTGCCTTAAAAAACATAATAATGCTGATAAAATTGCCGGAGCTACCTTTTTGACATCACTTGTTGATTTTAAAAATGTTGGCGATATTGGTGTTTTCATTGATGAAGAACAAATTTCTGCTATAGAACAAAGAATGAGTAAACATGGGTATTTTAATGGACAAGATATGGGCACTATGTTTGATCTATTAAAACCTCAACAACTTATCTGGAGTAGCGTTTTAAATTATTATCTACTTGGCAAAGAACCTGTAACAAATGAAATTATGTATTGGAATGCTGATACCACACGTATTCCAGAAGCATTACATTCTTTTTATCTAAGAGAGTTTTATCTAAAAAATAAATTAGCAACGCCAAATGCTTTAACATTACTAGATACGCCTTTAAACTTAGCAGATATTTCATGTGATGTGTATTGCCTTGCAACTACCGAAGATCATATTGTGCCATGGGAATCTGCCTTTGAATTAACAAAACATGTTAAAAATGTCGATTTTGTTTTATCAAACTATGGTCATATCGTTGGTGTAATTCAACCCGTAAAGCCAAATTTAAATGCATTTCTCTATCATACAAATACTAAAAAATACAAAACCACACAAGAGTGGTTAAATACATCTACAACTCATTCTGGAAGCTGGTGGCCACATTGGAAACAATGGCTAAAATCAAGATTAGGTAAGCAAATAAAACCACAATCTGCTCGAAGAAAAACTACATTATCTAGTGCTCCAGGAACATTTGTTTTTTCATAATAAAAAACTTGTTATTTAACTAGTAATTGATATTATATAAGTATAAATTAAAAAGGTGGGAAATATGAGTTCAAAAACAATTTACGAGACTTTCAGTGAAAGTACTGAAAAATTACATGAACAATTTAATGCGTTTTATAAATCGGCAGAAACAGGTAAAGCTGTAAGAATCTTTAACAAAACAAAACAAACCTGGGAAAATCTTCAAAACGAATATTTAAATCAATCTATTGAAATGACAAAAAAAGCTAAACAGCAGTCAGAAAACATCAATGATTTATTAACTGATTTTACGCAAGGAAAACAAGGTAATGATCAGATCCAAAATGCAAAAAAAGCTTGGAATCAGATTATTAACAATAATAAAGAAATGATTGACTGGCTTGTTACAAATAATAATAAATCACTTGATATATTAAACAACCATGTTTCTACGTTGTTTGATGAAATGATGACATCCTCTACACAACCTAAGACAGATCAAGCAAAGAAAAATACTACAAAATCAAAAAAATAGATTTTATAGTTTAATATAAACGTTAAAAGGCCTTATTATAAGGCCTTTTTTTTAAGTAGTGCCAATGTTAGTTAGCACTTGATATACTAAAATTATAATTTTTTTTATTCTTAAGACAGGTGTTACTATATGTTAAATACTTATTCAAATTTAGATACGTTATATCACGATGTTAAATTCCATCTTCAAGAACGTGCATACGCAATCAACCCTTACCGTGAAATACAATATGGAATTCAATTTTTAGTTTCATTTAATAAAGAATCTGAAATAATCCGAATTTATAAAAGTAAAAAAGGAATAAAAATTGATTTTTCCCAAGTAAAATCAGCTGATTTCTTAATTAAACTTAAAGCAGATTTAGACTTATTCTTAACGCCTGTTGCTCTTGAAAATACAACGAAATCCATCATTGAAAATGATGTAAAAAAAATTACTACATCAAACGAAGATCCGGACGATCTCATTGGTGTTGATGAATCTGGTAAAGGTGATTATTTTGGGCCCTTAGTTGTAGCTGCGGTTCGAATTACTCCAGAAACAAAAAAAAAATTAGAAGACTTAGGAATCACTGATAGTAAACAATTAACCGATCAAAAAATTGCTCAATTAGCGCTAATTATTCAGCAAAAATGCCAGCATACCTGTATTGTCATGGCTAATCATAGCTATAATACTATCTATGAAAAATATAAAAATCTAAACCATCTTCTCGCATGGGCTCATATGAAAGTTATTGAAGATACGCTTAAGCAAGGGTATTGCAAACATGCCTTATGCGATCAATTTGGGAATGCCTCGTTACTAAAAAATTCACTACGCGCTAAAGATCTTGATATAACCTTACTTCAACGACCAAAGGCAGAGTCTAATTTTGCTGTTGCATGTGCAAGTATTTTAGCTCGTTTTCATTTTGTTGAAAGTATTCAAAAAATGTCTGAAGCATACAATACAACGTTTCCAAAAGGATCCTCAAAACATGTTTCAGAGTTTGCCTATGACTTTATTAAAAATCATGGTGTTGAAGAAATAGAATTAGTTGCTAAAAAGCACTTTATTATTACCCGTCAAATTATCGAAAAATTAGAAAAACCGTCTCATTAATAACGATATTTTACAGAACATCCATAGGCTGGAGTTACTGGAGGATCGATTGGTTTTTGCTTAATTAAATTATCAACAGCAGATAATACATAGTTTGTTGCATCTTTTATATCACTAGGATCTGCGGATCGAATACTATCTATTGCACCCTCATATACGATATCGCCTGAAGCATTGATTACAAACATATGAGGCGTGGTTTTAGCGCCATATTTTTTTCCTATAATCCCTTCTTCATCAAATAATACTGCGGTTGCTTTAGATTTTTCAGAAGCAACAATCTCGTTACATTCTTCTGCTGAAACATGGCCTTGTTTTCCTTTTGCAGAAGAAATAATACTTAACCAGATTACCCCTTTTTTAGTAAGAGTTTCTTGTGTTGCTTGCATATTTCCACTGCTATAATGCTTTTGTACAAAAGGACATAGATGATTTTTCCATTCTAGAACAACAATTTTACCCTCATAATCACTTAACTTATGTGTTTTTCCATAGGAATCAACAGCTGTAAATTTTGGAGCCTTTTTACTTGTAGTTACAGTTTCATCATCAGGATTAACCCATGACATTGCTGTTAATAACCCAACACCTACGGCAATAATTACGGCATTTACCAAAATTACTTTTAAAAATTTGTTCATCTTACTTCTCCTTGATTACTTGATTAATTGAAAAATATCTTTTTTTTGTAATACTTGTGGTAATACAGTTGCTTTACCTTCTTCATTATAATAAACATATAACGGAACACCTTGTCGATTAAAGGATTCTAAATATCGTGTAATATCTTCATCATAATTTGTCCAATCTAAAACAATCATCGCTATTTTATTGTCTACTAAAAACTGTTTGATATCAGATCGATTTAATACTACATTTTCATTTACTTTACACGAAACACACCACGATGCAGTGACATCTACCAACATCTTTTGATTATTTTGTAAGCCTACTGAAATTGCCGTAAAAGCCTCTTGATTAATACTTGTATCAATCGTTGATGAACGTGAGGCATTATGAACTAAAAATCCAATAGCAATCAAACTACTAAGTACCAAAATCATTAGTAATCGAGAATTAAGCATTTTTAAAAAACTACTTACTAAAAGAATCCCTACCATTGCAAATCCCAAGCTCCAACCTAAGGTTCCAATTTGCTGGGCTAATACCCAAATTAACCAAAGTACAGTCATATATAAAGGAATAGCTAACCAATGCCTTACAGTTATCATCCAGCCACCTGGTTTTGGTAGTAGTTGTTGAAACTGTGGAATGTAAGCAATTAATAAAAACGGAAAACTAAATCCCAATGCTAATGCTAAAAATGTTATGTACATGATAATAATGGGCTGAGTAAGTGCAAATCCAATTGCTGTTGCCATAAATGGCGCTGTGCATGGGGTTGCAACAACAACAGCTAAAACACCCGTAAAAAAATCACTCCAACCGCTTTTTGATGTTGCTTTATAATGGAACTTACTTAGTGATCCTGGCAGGGATTCTAGCCATTGTGGAAGCGAAAAACGATCGTTTAAATTTAAGCCAACCGCCATCATAATAAGGATCATCATCATGATAAATAATGGATTTTGTAACTGAAAGCCCCACCCTAATTTTAATCCAATAAATTTTAGCCAAACCAAAACAGTTACAATTACAAAAAAACTAACAATCACACCAAGTGTATAACTTAATGCTTGTTTACGAATTAAGGCTTGTTCTTGTTTGCCCTTATCTAAAATAGCTAATACTTTTAAGGATAAAATAGGAAATACACAGGGCATGATATTTAAAATAAGCCCTCCTAAAAATGCAAATGCCAAAATAGTCATTAATTTAATACCAATACCAATGCTTTGTTTTGATGCTTGAATCTGAAAATATTGTGTTTGATTTATGCGTAATAATCCAGAAATTACAGTACCTTGATCTTGGCTTACGGTTGCTTTTTTTAGCTGTAAGACCCCTTGTTTTTCTTGATACTGAAATAAGGGAGGATGTTTGTAATCAAGAATTCCAAGTTGTTCTGGAAAAAATTCCACATCATTAATAGCAATATCAAAGGCAGGTAAGCTAATTAAAATAAAGGATTCATTATCGTGATAACTTGTTTGAATTGTCTCTATTTCACGCTCTTTTTGTAATTTTCTTATAGGTAATGCTTGTGGACTTAATTTGCTAATACCAGCAATTGTTATTGGAATTTCAAACTCTAGAGATTCGGGAATACAACTTTCTTCGCAAACAAGCCATTTTAAGGTTCCTTGTAATTGATACTCACCCTTGTTAACTGATGAGGATACTGTCATTGGAACTAATAAAGGAATTTTTCCCTTAAATCCAATATTAATAAGATCACCAAAAGGAATTTTTTCTGGAAATGGCCACTGAATCTCCCCTGCATTAAAACCGTCTGGCAACGCCCATGTTACAGTTGTTGCTAAACCCGATTCTCCAGGATTTTTCCAATAGGAATGCCACCCATCACTATGGCTTAATGTTAATGAAATAATTAATGAATCTCCAGGGCTAACCTCAATCTTATCTGTAGCAATGTCTAACTGGCTATACGTCGTTGTTAAGCCTGTACTTACAGATGTAACCATCAGAAAAAAAGTAATAAGAAACGTGATCCATTTCATATGCTTAAGTATAGCAAAAAATAAGCTATATCCTTAGTGATTTATATTTTTATATATGATTTTAATTTTGGAACAAGCCTAGTAGTTAAATCATCAATGGATGTAACACTCAAACTATCGTCTGTCTTCTCATCATCTAAACGAATTACACATACAGCATGAGGCGCTGAAACGTTTTTAATTTGATCTAATTCTTCTGTTGTTAATGATTTTAATCCGGTAATAAATACAAGACCCGCATCCAAACATGCATAGGCTACTTTTGTTAATTCCTGAATAATATCATGGCGTAATTGCTTATCAGAAGTTTCTGGCGTATAACTTGCTCCCATAAACCCAGCCCCATAACGATAGGCTTGAATAGACTGATCAAATAAACCTTTTTCTAACTGTGTTTGATATTCAGAATATGTTTTTCGATTAACGTTGCCAGTAAATATAATTAATAATGATTTGTGTCCAAAGGCCTTGGCTCTAAGTGTTGAATCTACATAGCCATCCACCCAATATTTTGAACGCTTTTCTACATAATGATCTACCCACGACTTTTTACTTAAAGCATCCTCAATCAAGCCCATACCTACCGTATTATTAGTATGTCGATCAATGATAATAAAACTTCCTAATTGATGATTTGATTGATAAGGCTCAAATGGAACATCATGATCTAAATACAACGTACATTGACCAATTTCATTTAAGTCTAAATCTGCAGTAGATTGCTTTTCTAAGGTATTTATATCTAATTTATAGGCTGGCTGAGACAACGTTGCACTCATTAGCTTGGCACGAAATTTTATCCAGTACTGTTTATTAGGTACCATAGGATCTTCCGACATCCATAATAATGTTGTTTTAAACTCATTAGCACTTTTAATGTGTGAGTCTTCCGCAACAATCATATCTCCTCGAGAAATATCAATTTCATCATTTAATGTTAATGTAATCGATTGACCTAACTGCGCAGACTCTAAAATGCCATCCATCGTAACAATTGATTGCACTGTTGATGTTTTACCAGAAGGCAACACTTTTATCGCTGATCCTTCAGAAATATCTCCAGAAACCACCTGACCTGCAAATCCACGAAAATCTAAATTAGGTCGATTTACCCATTGTACTGGCATTGCAAAACTACCATTTTGAGCAGGTTTTGGAATCTGAACTGTTTCTAAAAAACTAATTAATGGTAAGTCCTGATACCAAGGCATAGTATCACTTAATTGTGTAATATTATCACCTTTTAAAGCAGAAATAGGAATTGCTGTAATATCTTTAATCCCAATTTTATCTGCAAATATCTGATACTCTTTACAAATTTTTTCAAATACTTCTTGCTTATATTCAACTAAATCCATTTTATTAATTGCTAAACAAATTTTTTGAACACCCAATAAACTTACAATCTTTGAATGACGTTTTGTTTGAGTTAATACACCATGACGGGCATCGATAATTAAAATAGCTAAATCTGCTGTTGATGCACCCGTTGCCATATTACGGGTATATTGCTCATGGCCGGGAGTATCTGCCACAATAAATTTACGCTTATTAGTCGAAAAATAACGATAAGCTACATCAATAGTAATTCCCTGCTCCCGCTCTGCTTCAAGTCCATCCACTAACAACGCTAAATCAATGTCATCCCCTTGTGTACCCACTTTTTTAGAATCTTTTTGAATAGCCTGTAATTGATCTTCATAAATTAGTTTTGATTCATATAATAATCGGCCAATTAATGTTGATTTACCATCATCCACAGATCCGCAGGTGATAAACCGTAATAAACTTTTATATTCATGGGTTTTTAAATACGTAATAATATCTGATTCAATTAATTCGGTTTCTTGTAACATGATTAAAAATATCCCTCTTGCTTCTTTTTTTCCATCGAGGCTCCACTATCGCTATCAATTACCCGCCCTTGCCTTTCAGATGTTTTGGTTAATAACATTTCTTGAATAATTTCTGGCAATGTTGTTGCCTCAGACTCAATGGCTCCTGTTAACGGATAACAGCCTAATGTTCGAAAACGTACCAATTTTTCTTGTGGTACTTCGCCTGGTTCTAATGGCATCCGATCATCATCTACCATTATCCAAATACCATCTCGCATAACTACAGGTCGTTTTTTTGCATAATACAATGGAACAATTGGTATATTTTCTAAATAGATATATTGCCAAACATCCAATTCTGTCCAATTTGATAAAGGAAAAACTCGAATTGATTCACCCTTATTTTTTTTTGTATTGTAAAGCGACCATAATTCGGGTCGTTGATTTTTTGGATCCCATCGATGATGTTCGTTACGAAACGAAAAAACTCGCTCTTTTGCACGAGATTTTTCTTCGTCTCGTCTGGCACCTCCAAATGCACAATCAAACTCATAGGCATCTAAAGCCTGTTTTAATGCCTGCGTTTTCATAACATCTGTATGGACTGCAGAACCATGTGTAAAAGGACCCATATTTTGCTTAATTCCATCGGGATTAATATAAGTGATTAAATCAAGATTCCATTCTTTTGCATAATGATCTCGAAATTCAATCATTTCTTTAAACTTCCAGGTAGTATCAATATGCATTACCGGAAAAGGAATTCGTGATGGATAAAAGGCTTTTTTTGCCAAATGTAATAATACAGAAGAATCTTTTCCAATCGAATATAGCATTACAGGATTAGCTGTTTCTGCAACAACTTCTCGCATAATCTGAATACTATCTGCTTCTAGTTGTTTTAAATGCGTTAATCCTTTTTTATCTAGTGTTGTTGTCATTATTTATTGTCCTTATTACTATGTAATCCACACTCTTTTTGATCGGCAGCTTCCCACCACCACCGTCCGGCACGAATATCCTCACCTTCTTTTATAGCACGAGTACAAGGCTCACAACCAATACTTGGGTAGCCCTGATCATGAAGTGCGTTATAGGGAATTTTTTCATCTTTGATAACATTGCGTACCGTCTCATAATCCCAGTGAATCAATGGGTTTACTTTTAAAATTTTATGGGTCTGATCATACTCAAAAAGTGCCATATCCTGACGTGTTACTGACTGCTCTTTTCGT
>Ga0255759_10003462_pt1 | contig 13842 bp, 10 predicted proteins | sample 101ome_20_FD_179959 | JGI IMG/M metagenome (GOLD analysis project Ga0255759, IMG submission 179959) | Coastal salt marsh microbial communities from the Groves Creek Marsh, Skidaway Island, Georgia - 101404AT metaG (version 2) | ecosystem: Environmental > Aquatic > Marine > Intertidal zone >...
ATCTAATTAACAATATTACAATTGCTTCAACGCTTTGTGCTATTGCTGAAAGGTCTCCTGTGGTAACGGCAAAACATGTAGAGCAGGGTATGTTGCTCTCTACAAAATCCTATGATTCTATTACCACTTGGTTTAGTGGAAGACTAAAGAACCAAAGGGGAACGCTGAAACCAAGTGCAATTGAAGGACAAATTACAGGTATTTATGAAACCTGTTTAGACAAGTCCACTACAACTTTAAGTAAGGATGGTTGGGTGCAGAAGACTCTTCTAATTAAGTCTTATATGGACACCACTAAAAAGGCTAGGGCAACATTTTATAGACTATGGAATAGCACAGACCATTTGTTTGAGGAAAAAACATTTAACCGTAAGGTGTATATTAGGAGGACTAAAAATGAATAAAAATAAAATTATTCTGCTTCGTCAATATTTCGGCAAAGAGTGGGTAGTTAAGGATGATGTAGTGGATATTCTAATTAACTTTATAAGCGAAGAACATTTAAATAGTCTTGCTAATTTAGTAGAAAGTGGGTATTCTTTAGAACAGATTAAAGACATAGAGGTGTATAAAAATGAGTAAAGTAATGGCGATAGACATAGAAACAGGAAATAGTGCGGCAGATATTGGGGGGTGGGGAAATACCCACATGTGGAATATTACCTGCGTTACAACATGGGACGGAGAAGAAGCGAGGGCTTATGTTGATAAACCAATGCAAATTGACGGGGTATTAGTTAAGTCCCTTAGAAGTTTGAAGTATGATTTGGACCAGCATTTTGATGAAGGCGGGGTTCTGTTGGGTCATAACATTATTAGTTTTGACCTTCCAGCCCTACGGGATTCAATGGATATTTTTATCGCAAAAAAGTTTCTTGACAATAAAGACAGTAGATGCATTGATACTAGCCGAATAATGAATAAGTATTCTAATGGTTTTCATGTCTCGTTAGATAATTTAGCAAAGTGTAATTTGGGAACAAAAAAATCCGCAGATGGTTTAACTGCGGTTAAATGGTGGGCCGAAGGCCGTTATGAAGATGTAGTAAAGTATTGTGTTTTGGACTCCCAAATTTCATACGATGTGTGGAAAAAGGGAAAGTTTAGTAAGCAAATTGAGTATTACAACGAAGATGAAAATTCCTTCATCAAGGTTGATATTGAGTGGTGAGTTAATTGGGTCGGGGTTCCTCTTCGGAGGGCCTCGGCCCTTTTTTCACGCCTCCATGACCCTTGGAACCACCAAAAATAAACCTTAGCACACTAATTTTAAAAAATTATTCGTCGTTATTTTTAAAAACAGCCTTGCCTTCCTTTACAAGTTCAATTTTGGCTCGGCGTTCTTCTGCATCCATCATATGCATGTGTTTTTGTGCTTCACGGGCCAAATCTCTATCTAATTCTGCACGGGCCTCCATAACCTTAGTTTGTGATTCAATAACTGACGGGTGAAGTTCCGTTTCAGTTTGTTGTTCAGCCTTCCACAGTTCAAGCATGGTCGCAAAGGCCGGTTGTGCCGTCCCCCCAATGATAGCAATAAGAGCAATAAATCCTTCTAAATTATCCAGCACAACTTCGGGCTTAAGAATACCCATCGCCACTACTGAACCGGAAGCCGCCATCCATAGATAAACTACTGGTAGGGCTGTCCATTTAATCATTCGGTCATTAACTGAATCCTTATGTCCTGTTCCTTCTGTTCTAGCCATTTTAATCTAACCCCGTTCCCCATCTGTAATCCATGTAGTGTTTTTCTCTTTCGTTGTAATCTTCCATTTTTTCGTGATGCCATCCCATTAAATAGTTAAGAAATTTATTTCCAGCAGTATCAGCAAAAATCCCTAGTTTTTTAATCATAGCATTCTTGACTTCTCTAACAGTAGTTTTACCCTCTACTGTTTCCATATACTTGTCAATTTCTTTTCTTGTTCTAGCGTTAGGAACCGCCGTTTGTGCTTTTAAAATACTAAACCACATTTCACATCACCTGTATTCCTGTAAATGCCGCAATTAAAAACACAACCACTCCACCTAAAACTTTCTTAATTAAATTCATATCGGATTCAATATGAGACAAGTGATTATTTTTAATTACTGAAACATCCTGTTTGATTTCTGTAACCTCACCGACAAGCCAATTTAATTTACCTTCGGTGTCCCTTGAAAGGACTTCATCAATATCGCTTGCAGACATGGTGTTACCTAATTATTGACTTTTCTTTTGACTATTTAAATGTTATTAAGTTATTTTCTCCTAAATTCAATAACCGCAAATGTGTTAGTGTCTGTTGGGGGAAACCCGCTTGTCCCTTCAACGATTGGCGGGCTTACGACTCCGCTAACCTGTGTTGAATCAGTTTGTCCCCAAAGAGAAAGAACATACAATTTGGTTCCATCTTCGTTCCAATGCACCCCACAAACCCAAGGAAATGAGTTTGCACTTGTGCTGGCTGGAGAATAAGATGCATAAAAGGAATTAATATCAACAGTAGTTACAATTGATAAAGTAGTAATACTCCAAGGAGTAGATAATTCACCGTAGAACAAATACCCCGCCGCAGAACTTAGCCATGCTTTTGTTCCATCAGCACTAATGTTAATGTCACTAACGGCATTATAAGCACTTGAACCTGAAAGAATAATTTGATTAACATAACTAGCACTTCCCGCCGAATATGAACTTGCAGTATTATATTCTCTAATGCTACTGCTTGTTGCAGTTAAACCCCCTACTGTGTAAAACTTTGCACCCCCATTACCCCAAACACAACCTCTTGGGTTATTACCAATAGCAGGACTAGTGGAAAAAGAGCCTATTGTTGAAAAGTCAAATGCTGTTGTTAAAGTTGCAGAATAAACCCTATCTAGTGTAAAACCAGCAATTAAGAGTTTAGTTCCTGTTGGGTCTAAATCAAAACCATCTGAAACATATATTGACCCCCCATCATCTATGGCGTCTTGTGCGGGAATACCATCTGCATTATCAATCGCTAGTTTATTCATAAACACAGTATTGCTATCAAGTAAGTTACTATTTCCCCTGTTAGTTATATACATATTATTTCCATATACTCTTAAACCAGTCATCCATGCCGAATCATTTTCAGTAAAATTGAAGTTTCTTCCTGTTGGTTGATTTGCATTCGTAATGTGAAAGGTTTCAATGTTAGCCAAGTTAAACTTCTTATCGTTATCATATTTTTGACAACCCCCAACAACACCAGCAAGCAATTAATCACCCCACCACAAACCAAGTATTAGCCGCCACACAAATAATAGTAGCCGCAGAACCGTCCGAAATAGAAGTAGAACCAATTAGCGTATCACCTGCATCCTTATCAATAGTGATAGAACTTCCACTATTGTTCATCAACACATAATATTCCCCTACATAGGAATCGTTAGGAATGTTGAATGTGTTAGTTTCCCCACTTGCTCGGTAAAAGTAATTTCCCGATTCAGTCGCAGAAGACGCAGGACTGTCATTTCCTGTTTCAACAATAACTCTATCTTGAATTGCTTCTCTATGCTGAGTAACGGAAGATTCAGTAATGTTTGCATCGGGAACATCTGCCCAAGTTACAGAAGCCGTTAAATCATTGACTTCCGAGCCGCCACCACCGGTATCAGTTTCTAAAATCATCCAACCTGATGCTAAAGTAGTAGGGGTTGGAACTAAAGGAATTATAATAGAATCCGTAACGGCTTGAAGCATAACTGATTGTAATGGTTTTATTGCAAGTTGAGTTGAACTTATGTAGCGGGCATCTGTGCTTATAACATTGTTTTCAAAAACATCACTACCTGTTGGAAGAATATTCATGTTATTAGAAGCGTTTAAATTTTTGATAATATAAACTGAACCATCAACCGTAGACGCTGCTGGTAAAGTATATTGATGAGCAGGAGTATTTTGACTTGCATCAATATATTGCACGATAACATCAGCATTAGCATCTAAAGCACCAATTTTTGATAAGTTTAATTTTGTATTAATTGTAGCGGTATTCATAGTAGCATTACCTACTGTAATGTTATTACTTGTCGTAGCACCCCTACCCGTAACATCATCTAATGTATCATCTTCCGTTGAAGTAATAGTAAAGTTAGGGTAAGTTCCCGTAACAGCAGTAATTCCTCCACCCGTTAAACTTACTGTTTGGTCCGGTGCTGAATTTGTAATTGTAAAGTTTGGATAAGTTCCTGATGTAGTAATCCCTGTTCCATCAGTTAAAGTAATAGTTTGGTCGGGAGAATCATTTGTCACTGTTAGTGTTTTACTTGACCCCGAACCACCTGCCGCTAAACTAATTCCTGTTCCTCCCTGTAATTGATAACTATTTTCTAAATCATCACTACCTTGTGTAACGAAAGTTCTATTGGGAACATCGTTTGTTCTACCTACTCCTGTAATTTTAACAGAAGCATTAGTGAGGTGGGGATTAAATAAAATTCCTACATTTTGAATTAAATGAGAAGCACTAGTAGGCTTAGTATTAGTTAAAGCACCAGCCACCGTGGGAGAAACATATAAGGTATCACCTGCGTTAAATGATGAAGGGTCTGCGGCAATTCCATTAGCCTTACCCAATACAACCGCAAAACCTTCTTCACCCGAAGCCAAATCACTATAAGCAACCCCAATACAGGGCATAGTTGAAGAAGAATCAGCCATAGCCAAATCAACCTCCGCTACATTAGCATTGTGAGTCCCTGAAATGTATAGTGCTTCACCTTTAGAAATATTAACACCAGTAGCGGCTTTTACTCTAATTAAACTTGCATCTCTAAAATTAATTTCCGTTAAATAAAGTTGAACTTTGTGCGAAGCATCATCAGCAGAACCCCCCACCACTTCAATTAAAGCAACAGGGACTTCCCCAGTATCTAATTCCGGAACAATAGAAGTAGCAGAATCGTTGCCCGTTTTAATTTTCATAGTGCTATCAGTATCAATATAAATCAAATCATGGCGAGTATTACTAGCGTTAGCCGCCGTCATAGTGACAGTTTGATTCGCCCTAATTGTATTTTCACTTCCAAGAGAGGTATAAATAATGTCAGCCGCTAGAGTATAAGTAGTAAAACTACCTGTCGTGTCTTCTGTAAAATCACCACACTCAATAACCCTACTCCCCGAAGCAATAGCAAACAAGGCTTTCAAAATACCCGAATGCATTTTATCTGTTCCGTCTGTGATACCAGTAGTTCCACTAATACCGTCATTTAAAGTTGTAATTTTCCCTTGATTTGCTACCATCAGTCTACCTCCATTGTTATAATAAATTCTACTTCATCTGTTGCGGTGAGAGGTCCTATGTCGTCATAATTTACCCTAATGAGCATCTCGTCCGAATCTTCATGAAAAATCCCAACCTCCTTAATAGTGTGTCCAATATACGCTGAACCGAAAATTGTGAACGACCAATCAACGCTTGATTCACCACTAGACTGAACATTAATTGAGGTAAGGCTAGCCCCGACAGGAGAATCTAAATCCGATGCGTTAGGATTGGTGCTATCTCCACCAGTTCCCACCTTTGCTACCGTATAATTATCAATAATATAATCTCTAATATCTGCCCTTCCATCTCTAGTAATCATAACCCCAACTCCATATTAAATCCTATTGTTGGATTAAACCCTATTGTTGTAATACCGGAGTTACTAGTAATAGTAGCCCTTACAAACTTAAGTCTTGTTCTTTGTAGGCTAATAGAAGGACTAACATACGACTTATAGACCTGTTTATTCCTCCCTTGTAGGTTTCTAGTCTCCCCCATCAACAACGCTATTGTCGTTGATAGGTCTTTGTTGTATTCTCCTAATAAAAGTTTCGTTGGGTAGCCGGATTCTTTAGTCACCTCAATAACTACATAGTCTCCTCTAAAAATACCTTCACGCTCAAACTTTAACTCAATAATTTGTCCCGGCTGAATATGAGGAATGTCCGAGGACACTTCAATTTGAATTGCGTTTGATAGCGTAGAAAATGCCTTTAGTGCTTTCTTAGCCCTCTCGTCTGCCTGTGTTTGTCCTGTAATAGAAAAATCATAAATTTCTTTTATTTTTTCGGAACCATCGGCTTCAATCTCCGAGTGATTTTTAGCAATACCTCTAACCTTGTCCCCTATTACTACGACAGAATTAAACTTATCATACAGGGAAATATCTCTTTTAAACGATGTAATATTATAGTCTACACTATCCTCGGCTAATTTTATATTTCTATATTGTTTATTATCTTCATTTGAAACGATTTTAAATGATTCCCCATCTACTATTAATTTGAGGTCTTTATAATCCAAAACGCTATTAATTGCTGAGAATGCATCTTGTCCATCAAAGTTAGAACCAATGTAATATTTATCATGTTCTGCGGTTCCATAGTCTTGTGATTTATTATAGGTTAACCCAATAGAGGAAATAATATCGTCTGCAATTTCTTCTGCTTCGGTTTGTATTTCAAACGGTAAAACTAATTTTACGCTTTCAATTTCTCTAATATTTTTCCCTATTGTTTCTACTGTAAAGGTTTCACCAATAGATACCGAACCGTAGTATTCACCCATATTGTCAAAATAAATATAGGGGCTAAATCCACCACCAGACCAAGTTAAATCTAAACCGACTTCCATTGACGATTGTTTTTTATTTATCCCATCAGACAAACAAACAGAATAAGTGTTTCCAATTTCAAAGAACCCGCTTGCTCTAAAATCGGAATTATTTCTATGAACTAATGTAGTAGACATACCATCCAAGTCTGCGAAAACATACATCGCTTGAACTTTTGCATGTCCCGTAGTAAAAAACTTGAGTGTCCCTGCCGCAGTAGATGTGGCCGTCCAATGCCTATTAGGATTTTCCTTTGTATAAAATTTGCCTGTAATTGGGTTAATTACATTCGTTTGAGAGTAGTCATAGGGGACAATTAATTTTTTATCTTCTTGGGTTGTTTTGGAACAAACAGTTAAAACCTCAAAGATTTCAGTTCCATCAAAACTAAACCCATTATCTATTTCTAAGTAGTGAATAAATTTAGTATCGGTGTCCCTTTTAGAAATATGATGGTTAACAATATAATGTAGAGAAGGAGAAGTTAAATGGCTTCTTCTAAGATATTTACCTGTCAAACTACCGATATAATTAATCCAACGATGTTCAGACCCGGACGGTCCGGTGTAATTATTATTGTTATTATGCATATCTGTATAGTCTACTTCTATTTTTATGTAGTATTTTTTACTGTCGTAATCACTATCCCCTACAATACCCGTTCCTACTTCGGTGCTTATATTACTAGCCGCTAAATGTATTATTGGGATAAACAATAATTCTACATTATCCCCTTCTAGTTCACTAGAAGGACTAGCCCCACCAGTTGAATAGGGGGTAGTATCTCCAAAGTATTTACCAGTATCAAGTGTAAAAAAAGCGTCTTCCGACGCATCTACATCTATACTACTACCATTAATAGCAGTTCCGTAATTATTATCTTGTAAGAAACCCTCCCTTTTCATAATCATTAGAGGTTGTAAAGAAGTGTCGGTTGTTGAAGTAACCTGTTGACCGTTTCTAACAACAACACATTCCATTCCAGTAAAAATACTGTTATTAACACTTGAGCCAAAATTACCATATGCATTATGCGTTCCATCTTGCCACATTCTATTAGCAAAAGTAGCATGAAGATATTTATTTACGCTAAATGTTAAACTGCAAGTAACCGAAGAAACATCATCTACCATACCGAGTAATCCATCTAATGCTACGGTGCTAATATCTAAATAATTAGAACCAACGGCAGTTATACTGTATTCTTGATTCTTACCGGAATCCGACCCCGTGTAACCAGAAATAGTTACATATGTTGTAACTTGTGCAACATGAGAACTTATATCGGACAAATCAGGGGAAACCCCGCCGTAATCATCAATAGTAATCCTAGCAGTATCAACAGTAGAGGATGGGGGCGAACCAAGATTAATTGAAGTCATAGTAATATTAACATTACGAAAAACCACCACTCTGTTCAATGAAGCGTCCCTCGCTACTATTGTTCCGCTATCTCGTCGGTTGTTTAATGAGATTTTGCTTGCCGAAGTTCCATCTCTTGCAATAAGATGAATATTAGGGTTATGACTTTTAAAGTCTGTGTCTTGTGTATCGGGAAAAATATAATTTTCTTCATTTTTATATTTAGAAATGGGGGTTGGTGATGGTAGAGAAGTGTAATCGGGTATAGCAAAAATTTCCCCCGTATATCCCACAACCGCACAGTTAGAGGTCAAAGTAATAGTATCAGTAGAGGTAGTTGAAGAAACCTTTCCTAAATACCTACTATATCCCTCCGAGTCGTCTGCTGGGCTAGTAAATAATAAACTATTATAACCATTAACCGTTATATCAATACCGTGGTTTGAGTCTACTGTGATAGTAGTAGAAGCGGTTGTTGCTACCGTAATATTACAAGGATATGGTGAATGACCCGAATGAGGAATTGAAACAGGGATATAAACTTTTCCGTATTCAGTATCGGCTGGAAATGATTTAGTTTGATAATTTTCAAAATCTACCTCGTTCATAAAATTATCAACCGTCATAGTTCTTAATCTTAACATATTCATTCTTTTCGGGTTACTATTAGAAATACCTTGAATGGGTAAATATTCATAATCACTATCTTTATAAGTTTTTGTTACGGACTTACCCTTATACATTTCATGGTCTATTTTTGTAGTAGCATCTTCTAAAGACTTATACTTAACTAAAAGATAATAGTTCTCAACATTTCTAGAAATAGATGTATTAAAAATATTATCCCTTCTAAGTTTGGATTCAGGCAGGGCATCCCCAATAGCAAATAAAAATGAGGTGTTAATCGCCGGGTCATCTATTTCAAAATATTTTTTATTATCCATAATATCCTTTGAGAAATAAGCATTCGGCCAAACATGCCACCTACTATTTTTAAACACATCTGGATAATTTGTAATATCAATACCCATGCTACCTAAAACTGGATAATAACCAGTTTTTTCTAAGGGAAGTTCTTTAAGATTAGAATTAATTGTATCAGAGTAATAGTTATTCCCTAATACGGACTTCCCTTCAATCCTAAATACAGAAGAGTAAAAATTAAAACTCTTGGGGTTATTACTATAAATATTAAAAGTTGAATCCTTTTCTTCATCTTGAAAAACCTTGGTTTGGTATTTTCTACTATAACTCAAAGAAGAATTTGTCAAGTTATTGAATCTAAAAATAGGAGAACCAAATCTCATAACATAATTAGCCCCAACCCTTGTGCTACTATCTCTATCATCCATAATAATATTTCTGTAACTATTTGGTCCTTTTAGCATAGGCGACCCGGCCCCCGTTACATTTATATTATCTAAAAGGTGTATAAAACCACCTTCCCCTAAACCGTTTGAATTAATTAAATACAGCCCCAAAGAATTGTCATAAAAGTTATCGCTGTTGTTATCATCCATTCTTCCTAAAACTAGGGGTGAAACATATCCAATTTCAATAGATAATAAACCTGTTTCTTCATTAGTTTGACTAGATAAAAATTCATGCTCGCCTAGTGAATTTATGGTAGTTTCTTCAAAAGAAAACCCAATAGGTGAGTCTTTTTTATTTATAGAAGAACCCTGAGTAGTAAGTAAGGTATTTATTTCATTACCTGTTCCATTAAAGGAATTAATAGTTTGAGTTTTTTCCCCACTACCATCGTCATTTAAAAATTTACCCTTACCTAATAATCTATACCCTTTATCTAAACTACCATATAGGGTAGTTGTTTTATTGTTTCTAAGGTCTGTATTTAAACTCTTTCCTGCGATTAAACTTTTATTAGCAACATAAATATCCCCCACGATAGATATATACCCATTACCAAAATAATCTGAATTGGTATCAATCATACAGTCATTAAGTAATTGTATATTACTAGGTGAAGTTCCACTAGTGTAAGCATTTCCAGCAACACCAATCATTATTTGCCTACTCGGTGCGGTTGTTGCGACATAAAGCACATCCCCATATTTTATATCCATACCCAATGTTCCCGTAACACTAATATTACTGGTATAAGTATTATTAGTGTCTTGAATATCTAAGCCTGTATCTGTATAAGAAAAATAAAACGGAGAAATTGTAGAATAAACATATTCATTAGAGTATAGATAATTTTTATCCACGGGCTTTGAGAGAAGTTTTCCTATGTCGTCCCTACCCGACAAGGTAATGTAATGTAAATTATTTTCAATTTTCTTTTCTAATGTTTCTACCCTACCTTCAAAAACAATTTTATTTACATCTAGTTTTCCCTTCAAGGAAGAAACAATATCCGTTGATGCATAGTAAGAAGAAGTCGGCGCATTTTCAAATTCTACATATCCGTTATGAAGGTCCCCCCTTTTTACATTTATTGAAAAACCATAGTTTGTCCCGTCAATTCTATATTCTAGGTCATTAATATCTGCTTCTAAATCACTTACTATAATACCATTTCGCTTGTTTGCCCTATAAGTAAGTGTAATAGTTGATGTAGTGGTAGCGGGGTTAGAAACAACCACCGAAGTTAAATTGGGTATTTCTATAATCGTAGTCCCTGTTGTAATACCAGTTCCTACCACCTCATACCCTACTTCTAAATTAGTAGAAGAAACAGTAATTGTTTTAGAACCATTCGTAATATTACTTATAACAGATTCGCTAACTTGCTCAATATCAATACTATGCGTGGTAATAAAGTTATTTACAACAGGCGACCACTCCTTTCTAAAAGCAGTTGCGTCTGTTATTGAAGCAACCGTGTTAGAACCCTCAAATGTAGCACTACTGATTTCTCTTCTATCCGATACAGCAATACCCTGTTCACCATCTGTTGGAGGACTTATCCCCGCAATAGTATAATAATAGGGACTAATATAAATAGGTTCATAATTACCGAATGCTGAACCGGGATTTGTGGCCTTAAATAAAAGTTTTCTTAAGTCTTGATTTTCTGCTAATCCACTAACAGTTATATATGAAGAGATAGAATGGTTATTAAAAATTCCGGGTAAAACTGCATTGGGTGTATAAGTAATATTTTGTCTTTTAATGCCTTCCTTCACTTGCACCCTTTCATTGGTTCTAACCTTTTTATCTAAAAATTTACTTACATCGGAAAACTTCGCTTCAAAATAATTACCTCTGTTAGTCAAAGTTTTGTTTGTTTTGATGTTAATTGCGCTAGGGATAAGTTGATTTCTAACCGGAGAGTCAATAAAACCTAGATAGGTGGTGTGTCCACTATCCGAGTAGTAAATATTCCTTGAGGAATCTTCCCATGTTTCCGGGTCAAATGTATATGTAGCACCAGTTCCAGTTTCGGGGTTTCTAAGTTGTGGGGTGGACTGATTATCTAGATTTTTGTTGTTATCTACAATAGTTGCATTTTGAGTGTAAAAACTTTTGTCTAAAATATAATCGCTGGTTAGAGGAGCGGTTTTAAAGAAAGAGTAACTGTTGACTGTATTTGGTCCCGTTGGTTCATATAGTCGCTTAACGATTGAGTATTTGTGGTTGGGTTCAAGTTTATCACCCGATAGGAAATAGAAAGTAGGTCTGCTAAGTCCTACGAATTTATCGTGCCTTTCTTCCGAAGTGTCGGTGTCATTAATCAACCCATAACCAGCCGCTACAATACTACTACTAACCAACGGTCCCTTAAAAATTTTAACCTGTGTTCCCACGGGAATGTTTTCTTTTAGACGGGGAGTGAAGTCAATATTATACACCGTTCCATCGTATTTGGTTTGCTCGGTATATTTAGCAAAGTGGTGCTTGTAGATACTATCCGAATAGACTAACACAAAATAATGATAGTTAGCATCAATGATAAATCCGTTGACATTTCCCGTATCTAATTGAATCCGATAACCGGGGGTTTCTTGGGCGTTTGTTGTTGAAGTGTTAATTGCTGCGGTTGTTCCCCCAAAGGAAGAAACCTCTCCATCATAGACTTCGTAGTAGTTAAAGTTTTCACTAGTAGAATGACTACCGTTTGTCGTTACTACAAAGGGGTTAGTAGAAGTGGCGGTATTAAATGTCCCTGTTGTTAGGGCGGTAGCAAAATTTGTTGGAAGGGTTTCTCCCTCATTAAGCACATAAAGTTCATCAGCCACTTAAGTTCGCCTCCTCAAAATCAAAGTATAGTAAAACATCACCATAGAACGGGGTAAATGTATTTGTTGAAGCGACTCCTTTTTTATATCTACTAATAAAAACCATTTCATGCATCTCTCCCATAAACTGACTTCTTCTCTTTAGAGATTGAGTGGAGGCATCGGATTGTTGTCCAATATTAATGTCCGATTCAGCCAAAGAAAAATCTCCCCCCGTTGAGTGAACTCCTGTTTTTACTAAGTTACCATCATAAAAAATATTCATTCTTCCTCCGGAGGGATTGTAGGAAACCGCTATGTGATGAGGAACTTCAACATAGAGAGCGTCTTTATCTAAAAATTTCCATAAACCGTTTGCTAAAATTGAGGTTCTTTCTTCGCTAGTAATACTAGTAAAATTTAATGTATTCCCGGCAACAGTAACTTGTCCTAAAGAAGATTCATCTAAAAGATAAACATTTTGTCCGCTAACAAATACTGAACCGTCCGGAACACTAATAGAACCCGGAGAACCAATGCTTACAGTAAATGAAGTTTCATCGGAATCGTATTTTTCTAGGGTTGGGGTGTGACTACTATATTTGTAAAGGGTGGGATTAAGAGAAGAATTTTCAACAATAGTAGAAGCAATAACAGTATCGGAAGTTAATGTAGTGGTTGTTCCCCCAATAGTTAAATAAAACTTAATAGCGTATTCTGCTGGCTGATTAACAGCGATAGTTGTAGTGTTTTCCAACACCACTTTAATATTTGAATTGTAAAAAATTACCATTTCGGAATCGTGGCGACTTGCATCGGAAAGGTAATCAATGCCCTTTGCACCTCTACCCAATGACTTAATAGAACCGTTGTAATCGGTATAGGAATTTCCATTAACATCATACGGGGTAATAATAGCCTCAAAAGTAAATCCTCCGGAGTGCGCCCAAATCCCTGTATTTTGTTGTCCAGCCGTATAGGGAACCTGTAAATAACCATCGCAGTTTGCTGGGAACTGTAATGATTTTCTGTCCTTTGAATATAAAATCGGCATACTAAAACCTCATGTTAGAGAAATGTTAAGAGTTTCATTAAACTGTAAGCCAAAAGTAATTATGCCCGCTGGCTGAATTGTGGTATCAAAACTATCAATAAAGCCACTTATTCCCTTAATATCTGTAAGCGGAGTATTTGGGTCGGGAAAATCGCTAGCCCCTAGAGTAAAGGATTGGTCGGCAGTTCGTGAAGCCCATGTAAAGGGTATTAAAGGTAATTGGGCGTGGTCCGTGGTTTCGTCAATACCAGCATGATAATTGTAATTATCTCCTACTCTTGACGGGTAGAGAATGTAAAGCGAAGACAAGTTTTGGTCCCTTTGAGCAAATGATGAGTCAATAGACGAGTGTAATAATTGTGCAATTTCATAGGCGGTCATAGCCCTTGTTACAACCTCTCCATCCGTTCCGTGTCTTCTTGAAATAATTTGGTCGTGAATTATTCCTCCTAGTCTAACCGATTTATCTACCATTCCTAAATCTAAAACAATATTTGAAGCCTCGCCTCTAACAATACCCGAAAAGGGAATGGGTGTAGAACCTGCTCTTTTATTTGTAGCAATAGTGATGTTATCACATCTAAGCATGATTCTATTTGTAATAGCCGCATCACCCGTTTGTTG
>Ga0255759_10003475_pt1 | contig 13810 bp, 15 predicted proteins | sample 101ome_20_FD_179959 | JGI IMG/M metagenome (GOLD analysis project Ga0255759, IMG submission 179959) | Coastal salt marsh microbial communities from the Groves Creek Marsh, Skidaway Island, Georgia - 101404AT metaG (version 2) | ecosystem: Environmental > Aquatic > Marine > Intertidal zone >...
ATATGAAATCTAGTTATAGGATTTCACCAATTGGCAAAAAAGGTTCTCAATACCCTTCTTGCTGGGAAATGCCTGTGAAATCTTGGATCACTAGACCAACAGATGAAACTGGAACAGTTAAAGCTGGCAAGGTTCAAATAGTTGGTGTTGCAATGGGTGGAACTAGAAAAGTTAGAAGTGTAAAAGTTTCTGTAGATGGAGGTAAATCTTGGAAAAAAGCAAAATTTGTTGGTCCAGATTTAGGGAAATTTGCTTGGAGACAATTTGTTTTTGAAACTACACTTTCTGCTGGTTCTTACAATATTGCAAGCTTAGCTTCTAACGGTAGAGACAAACAGCCAGAGCTTAGAATGGAAAATAGAAGAGGTTACGCTCACAATGGCTGGAAAGATCACAGTGTCAACATTACAGTAGTGTAATTATTGCGCTAAGGTTAAATTCTTAATTAATGAAAATATTTAAATTTTTATTAATCAGTTTAGGTGTAACTCTTTTACATATCTCAAGCCTTTTTGCTGATGAAGCTAAAATGGCAAAAGGTTTAGAGATATTCAATGAAACAGCAGGATGTGCGGCGTGTCATGTTTTAAAGGCAGCTGGATCTGAGGGAAATGTTGGTCCTAATTTAGATACAGTTGAAATGACGAAAGAATCTCTTACAGAGATGGTGGTTTATGGATTGGGAGTTATGCCCGCATTTGGTGAAGATGAAATCTTAACTAAAGAAGAAATTGATACTGTTGTTTATTACGTTCTTAATTCTGTTGGTAAATAATATTTTTTTAAAATTTTAATATCCACCTTTTATATGTGAATATAAAATAAAGCTTCCTATCAATAGGAAAAATGTACCTTCGCTAAAATATAATAATTTATGAGAATGTTTGATCATCTCATTTTTTAATCTATATCCTAAAAAACAAAATATTGGTGCAGATAAAGCAATTATTAACATAACTAATCCTAAGTATTGAATTTCATGTTGAGATGAAGCCCCAACTGCAAAAGCATCTATTGATAAAGCAAAAGTTGTTAAGAGTATTTTAAAAGTATTGTCTAATTTAAAAACAGGTTCTTCACTTATCAAATCTTTATATGAACTTAATGCCAGAAATAAAAAAACAATAAAACTTATCCAATGGTCGAAATTACTAACAAATGGACCTATCTGATCTCCAATTTTAACTCCAACATAAAATAAAGTTACATGGGCAAAGGAAATACTTATTAATGTAAATTTAATTTTTTTATCGACACTTTTTCCTACAATAAAAGAATCTAATGTGACACTAATAGCCAAAATAATATTTAACAAGATACTCATTAAATATTTCTAATATAGACTAATAACTTAAACGTAAATTCAATTTTTTAAATTTACTTCTAAAACTCCAAAATAACTTATTATGATTTCCAGTATCATGCATAACAGTTTGCTGCCATAAATGCACCATTTCATGTGCAAGAGTATTTAAAAACTCTAATTTATTTTTGTATTTAGGCATCATCTCAAGAACGAAGAAAGTAGTGCCTTTTCTAAAAGATAAGTATTCAACACACTGACCAGAGCCTTTTATTATTCTTTTAATTTTAATGTCATTAAAAGGATTTAGCTTATTCTTAAATAATGATTTATTAAAAATTTTAAAATATTTCTTAATTTCTTTATATGTAGTAATAAACTTTTTTTCAGAATCTTTGATTTCTCTTAAAATTCTTTTTTTAATCTTAATATTGTACTCGTCTTTTATCTTAACTTTTTTTTTCATAGGGTAGATAAATTGTTAAATATCCAAATTTGGATGATGGCTATTTAAGGCTAAATTCTAAAAAAGCAACTAAATTGTAATCTGACTAAACTCTTTTCTTACCTTGAACTATCCTGTCTAAAAGTAGAGCCACAAAGAGAATTGCAATACCAGCCAGAATACCTTGTCCAACATTAGCATATTGTAAGGCCTCAAGAACATCTTGGCCTAAACCTTTTGCACCAATTAATGATGCAACAACAACCATGGCCAAACTTAACATAACTGTTTGGTTAACACCCGCAAGTATAGTTGGCATTGCAAGCGGAATATCAACTTTCGTCAACAAATACCACTTGGAAGCACCATAAGCGATTGCGGCTTCCCGAATATTTTGAGGTACTCCTTTTAAACCCAAAACAGTTAGCCTTACAACTGGGGTTCCTCCAAAAATCATTGTAATAATCACAGCTGCAACTTTCCCAGTTCCAAAAAAAGCTATAACTGGAATCATGAATACAAATGCAGGCATGGTTTGCATAAAATCCATGATGGGTCTTATAAATGCATAAAACCTAGGTCTGGTTGAACAATAAATTCCAAGCGGAATACCGATAACAATACTTAATAAGGCTGCTGTTCCAAGTAAAGCTAGTGTTGTCATTGCTTTTATCCAAAAACCTAAAAAACCCATGTATGCTAAAAAAGCACCAGAGTATATTGCAGCACGTGGACCTGCGGATAGACCTGTTAATAAAACTATTGAACTTATAATTACTATCCAAGGAGTTTTTACAAATAATAATTCTAATGAGTCTAAGACAGATCTAATTCCAAAAGTAATTGCATCAAATATTCGATCACCTTTAATGACGGCATAGTCAAATGCACCTTCAACACCAGCAATTGATTTTAATCTTATATCAGGATGAGTTGGAAAATCCTTCATCACATCCATAAAGCTAGGAAAACTATAATGAATAGTTGAAAAAATTATAATCACCAAAGCAAAAACTACACTTAAAATTATATTATTTAATTTCATACCAGGGCTTATTGATTTGTCAGATAACCATTCTGAATATCTTTTTTCTAAGATTGTATTAGCTGACATTGATTGAATTACTCTAATAACGATAAATAAAATTATTCCTGAAATAGCAATCCAAACACCTGATGCTTCAATTCTCTGTGCTTCAGCAACATACCCTGCTATAGAGTCTTCTAAAGATTTAATTGTCCTTTGAAACATTTCAACTTTATCAGAATTTTGCTCTATGGCTGCTTCTAGTTGTTTTTGCCTAAAGTCGATTGTGGACTGGATTTGGTCTATCTTTTTATAAGCTTCTGCGCTTATATTTCCAAAAAAACCTCTAACAATTTGAGTGATTGCAAAAGTTTCAATAATTAAAAAAGCTAAGGCCCAATTCCAAAGATTTCTAAAACTATACCAGAGAGATCCTAATAAAAATGCACTTTTATTAAATGAAATAACATATTTCGAACTGTTACCTATTTTATTGAATTCTGTTATGTAATATTTAGAGCTAGTTTGAACAAAATTTGTTATTTGTTCATCATTTGAAATTTCAATTTCTTTTCTGCTACTCATCTTGACCCTCAACTACCGAAGTTAAAAGATCTTTTTGTGATATTGCTCCAATCAAATTTCCAGAATTATCTTTAATGACAATTGGCGCGTTATTAGAAACAGATTTTTCAATAAGATTAGTCAATAAATCATTTTCTTTCATTTCAATTGCATTAGATGGTAATGGTCCATTTTCTTTTTCAAATTGATCTTTTGATTTCATAATTGTTTTTGCCTCAACTACTTTCAATCTTGAAATTCCCTTAACAAAGTCTGCAACATAGTTATCAGCTGGATTCATAACAATTTGTTCTGGCGTTCCAATTTGGATTACCATTCCATCTCTCATTATTGCAATTCTATGACCAACTTTTACAGCTTCATCAAGATCGTGAGTAATAAAAACAGTTGTCTTTTTCATTTGTTTTGAAAGATTGATAAATTCAATTTGTAATTGTCTACGAATTAAAGGATCTAATGCAGAAAATGGCTCATCCATTAATAACACTTCTGGATTTGCTGCTAATGCTCTAGCTAATCCAACACGTTGTTGCATTCCTCCTGATAATTCATGAGCAAACTTATTTCCCCATCCTTGCAGCTCAACAATATCTAAAATTTTATTAGCTTGTTCGTATCTTTGATTTTTATTTACACCCCTTATTTCCATTGGCATTGCAATATTGTCAATTACTGATCTATGAGGCATTAAAGCAAAATTTTGAAATACCATTCCAATCTTTTTATTTCTAAATTCTTGCAAACTTTCTTTTTCTAATCCCATAACATCTTGGCCATTTACTAATATTTGACCAGATGTTGGTTCTAATAATCTGTTAATATGCCTGACTAATGTTGATTTACCACTTCCAGATAATCCCATTACACAAAAGATTTCACCAGGATTAACATCAAAAGAAACATCTGAGACACCAATTACTGAATTAAATTTTTCAAGCGCCTCAGTTTTCGAAATTTTTTGATTTTGTATAGCATCTAAAGCTTCTGCTGAAGTATTGCCAAATACTTTCCAAACATTTTTAATTTGTATATCGCAACCTAAGCTTTGTGATGACATAATTTTTTATTGAATACCTGGCAGAAATTATCTGCCAGGTAGAAATTTAATGATTGTTTTTTATAAACCTAACCAACCATCAACTGTTTTTGAATTTTCACTCATCCATTGTCTTGCAACTTCACCTGGATCTCTTTTTTGTACTGATACTTCGTACGCCATCCATGATACATCGTCAGCTGTAAGTTGGAAATTATTGAAAAATTCAACAATTGCTGGTGATTGTTTTTCTAAAGAAGTAGCCCATCCAATTTGGATTTGTTTCAAAGCATCTTTAGATGCAACATAAGATTTTTTATACCAATCAGGGTCTGCTTTTGGTTGTATCATCTTATATTTTGCAGGATCATACTTTGGTTCTTCTAACATAACTACGTCAGCCATTCCCCAGATTGCATGAGGTTTGTAACAATAAAATGCGTAACCTTCCCCTTTTTTAATTGAGTCTAGTACTCTTGCATTTTTAACTGCTTCTGCAGCTCTTATTGGCTCAATTCCAGCATCAAGTAATTTGTAATCTCTAATTTTTACTTCATTAACATTTGCTGAAGCCCAACCATCTGCACCAATCCAAAACTCACCTTTACCATTGCCATCGCTATCCATTGCTTTAACAACCTCTGGTCTTCCAAGATCAAAAATTGAAGTGATGTTCATTTTTTTTGCAAAAGCTTGAGACACACAATAACCTTGATTACCTTCATATGGCTTACTGCTTAATTTTAAAGTTCCTTTTGGAACTAAATCATTTGTGTAAGCTTCTTGGTTTGGTAACCAAATATCAGGGTGCACATCGATTTCACCTTTACCTCTGTCGATTGCAGCATAAATAGAAGTGTTATTACCAGGAACAATTTCTACTTCACCACCCATTTTATCAGATACTACTGCAGCTAATAAATTTGCAATTGCAGTAGCACCAGTCCAACCTGGATCTCCAATTTTTACTTTCTCTGCAAAACTTGAGAAAGATACAAAAATCGAAATTAATCCAGCAACTAATGTACTTTTTAATATTCTCATTATTACCTCTCGTTAAAATTAATTTAAAAATCCTAACATTTTATTTTAACAAGGAAAATATAAATAATGCAGTCAATTTGATGCAATGGATAAAATAAGCTCTTATCATGCTACTTAATCTTACCAAGCTGTTTTTGACGTGTAATTATAATCAAACCACTAATAACTATCAATACTGCACCTATATAGGTATTAGTGTTAGGTATTTCCCCAAAGTAAAAATAGCCGTATAGGATGCCCCAAAGAATTACTGAATATCTAAAAGTTGAAGTGACAGAAACTAAAGCAACTTTAATTGTTGCAACAGAAAATATGTATCCTAATGATAAAAAGAATGATGCTACAAAAAGAATTAAATATTCTTTCAAGCTGAAATTAAAGAATTTATAAAGACTTAAAAATCCAAAAAAAATTGTAACTACTAAACAAGTAATAAATGCAATTTGTAGACTGTGAAAATTCCCTTTGATATTTTTTGTATACATATCCCTAAAAGACAAAAGAATTGCAGATAATAATGGGAAAATAAAGAAATAACCAAACTCAAGTTCTTTTGGATTTATAACAATTATAATTCCAATAAACCCTAATATTACTGCAGTCCATCTTTTCCATCTAACTTTTTCATTAAGAAATAATGCTCCAAAGGCTGTCATAAAAATTGGTGCTAAGCTTAATAAAACGTAGACCATGCCAAATGGTAAAGTTGCAACTCCAATAAAAAAACAAATAGCAGCAAATGCTTCAAACACACCTCTAATTGATAACTGTCTAGAGGAAAAAATTATTTTAAAGTTCAATAAGTTTTTGAAGTATAAAAATGTTCCAATAAAAAATAGCGCAAAAATTCCTCGAATAAAAATTACTTGATTCAAAACAAAAATTTCATCAAAATTTAGATAAATAAATTTGACCATGGCATCGTTAGTTGCAAATGAAAATTGGCATAGGATCATATAAAAGATACCTAACAATTCATTATTGATTAAAGGTTTTTTCATTTATTAATTTTTATATGAATATTAAAAACCAATATGTAGCTAAACCAGAAAAAATAGTAGCTAAAATATTTTTACTTAATATTCCAATAACAACAGCAACAATTGAAGCATATATTTTTGGATTGTTCTCAATATCAATCATTCCATTTGTATCTAAAAAAATTCCAGGAAAAATTATTGCGGGAAATACAGCTGACGGAACATAAGCTAAAATTTTTTTTACCATTGGGTTCATTTTGCTAGTGTCAAAATAAGTTAAGGATAAAAATTTTGTTAAAAAATTTAATATCCCTGAAATTATAATTCCATACCAAATCATTTTGAATTTCCTTTTAGATGGATAATTGCAAAAGCAACTAACAAAGATAAAAAACTAGATAAAATAATATAAGATTTCAATGGCACGTCATACAAGGTAATAGAAAGTATCCCTGATATTAAAATTACAATCAAATGATCCAACTTTCTAAAATAACCAACTAATAATGATATGAATGTTAATGGTATTGTATATGATAAACCTAGTTCTTCAGGAACAATTGACCCTAAAAAAATTCCAACAAAAGTAAAAATTTGCCAAACAAACCAAAGTATAAAACCAGAGCCTAGTAAGTAATAATGTTTTAAATCATTATCTTTATTTTTTTCAAAAAATATATTTGAAACAGCATATGCTTGATCAGTAAGTAAGTAAGATAAGATTATTTTCCATCCAATTGATAACTTATTTAAATATTCACTTAAACTTGCTCCATAAAGTAAGTGTCTTGAATTCACTACAAACGTTGAAGTAATAGTTATAATAGAAGAAGCACCACCAGAAAATAATTGTAAAAAAACTATTTGAGATGCTCCACCGAAAATTATTAATGAAGTAGCAAATGTCTCTAGTACACTAAAACCTAATTCAATTCCTATCGCACCTAAAATTATTCCAAATGGAACTACAGGTATCAATAAAGGCAAAACATCAATTATACCATTCAGAAATAATTTAGATTTTTTCATTATTCTGATGTCTATTAATCAAAACAAACTATATGATCAATATGAATAGGTCTTTTAATTCCAAATTTCTCATCAACTTCATGTTGGTGAACATGGTGAGAATGAACGAACACTGGTATTAATAAATTACTTTGTGTTTTAAGTGTATAAATAAAGTTTGTCCCTCTGAATTTTCTGTCTACCACCTCAAGTTTTAAATTACTTTTATCATCATGTTCTAGATCTTCTGGCTGAAGTAACAATTTAACTTTAGCCCCTTTTGGATAATGCTTAACAAAATCGCCTTCAATTAATCCAAGATCTTTATTTTCAAGAGATTTTTCATCTATCACTTTGGCTGGGATTAATATCCCTCTATTTAAAAAGTTTACAACCTCTATAGAATTTGGAAAATGATACACATTATAAGGATCGTCATATTGTTTTAACTGACCATCTAAAATTATCCCACATTTATTTCCAAGATAAAAAGCTTCATATGAGTCATGCGTAACTATAATAGTAGTGATCTTATATTCTTTTAGTAATTGTTTTAATTTTACTTGGATTTCCTCTTTAAAACTTTGATCAATATTAGAAAGAGGTTCATCTAGAAGAAGCAAATCAGGCATTGATAATAATGATCTAGCTAATGCTGCTCTTTGAGCCTCCCCAGAACTAATTTGATGAGGAAACTTATTTTGAATATGCTCTAGATGTAAAAATTCTACAATTTCATTTAATTTAAGTCTCTTATTTTTTCTTTTATTTCTCTCAGCTCCAAATTTAATATTGTCGATAACATTATAATGAGGAAACAAAGAATTATCCTGAAATGATAATGATATATTTCTATTCTCTGGTTCTATGTGTAAATTTTCAGAAGAAATTACTTTGCCGTTTAAATTAATTGATCCAGATTTTATTTTCTCTAAACCAGCTATAGTTCTTAAAATTGTGGTTTTACCAATACCGGATGGACCAAGTAAACAAACCACATCACCTTCATTTTCTATTTTTAAAGATACATTATTAACTTTGTTTTTTTTGCTAGCAGCAAAAGTAACATTATTAATTTCAAAAAAATTATTCATTATTTATCTTTTAATATATATCTTGAGGTTAATAATATAAAAATACTTGATATTAAGATTAAAAATAATGCAGGTGCAGCTGCTGCTTCAAGTAGATCCTGAGATGCAAACACATAAGCGGTAGTTGCAAATGTATCAAAATTAAATGGTCTCATAATTAAAGTAATTGGTAATTCTTTAACTATTTCTATTGAAAGTAAAATTATAACTAAAAAAATAGAATTTTTTAAAAAAGGTAAATGAATATTAGTAAAAGTTTTAATTTTAGAATAACCAAGCAAATAAGCGCTTTCATCTATTGAATAATTAATCTTTAAATACCCAGATTTTAATCCATTATTAGCTAGTGAATAAAATCTCACAAAATAAACTAAAACTAATCCAAAAATAGAACCTATGAAAAATGATTTTATATTAAAATTTAAAAATAAATTGTTATCTAAAAATGATATAAATGAGATGTAAGCTACAGCTAAAATAATTCCTGGCATTGCATATCCTGATATTGAAAATGTTGTGAGATATTGAAGAAGCTTACTTTTAGTTATTCTATTTCCATAGTTAGAAATGAAACTTAAAAAAATTAATAATAAGCAGGACAAAAAAACTAGTAATAAAGTATTAGTCAATAATTCAATTAACTTTAGATCTACTAAGTGATTTGGAAATAAATAAGTCCAATAGGCCATCTGAGAAACAGGAAATAAAAAACTTATGAAAAAAACTAAAAAACATGCTCCGAAAGCAAGTATAGCTTTATGACCCTTAAGTGATATTTTTGTTTTAGACTGAATTCCACTTTTTGAGGGAGAATGATATTGAGCTTTTTGTCTTGAAATATTTTCTAATGTAAAAAGAATAAATATAAAAATTAATAGATAAAATGATAATTGGTTTGCTAATGTCAAATCATCATAGGTTATCCAAGCATTATAAATTCCTGTTGTTAATGTTGAAACTCCAAAAAAAGATACTGAACCAAAATCAGATAATGTTTCCATAGCAACAAGAGATAGCCCTGCTATTATTGACGGTCTTGCAGCTGGTAGGATGATTTTCATAAATGTTTTTTTCTTTGAAAAACCTAAGTTTTTACCAAGATCAATAAGATTTTGTGATTGATAATGAAATGATGCCCTTGTTAAAACATAAACATAACCAAAAATTGAAAATGAAATTGCAATAGTTGCACCCACCATTCCATCTAATTTTGGAATATATTTGTTATATTCACCATCACCAAATAAAGATTTCAATATAGAGTATGCAGTTCCATAATTTTCAAAAAAAGCAGTTAGTGAATATGAATAAATATAGGCTGGTACTGCAAATGATAATATCAATCCCCATTTAAAAAATTTAGAACCTGGAAAATCGTAAAAAGATACTAAATATGCACATCCAATTCCTATTATTGAAGTAATAACTATTACTCCAATTAATAAAACCAGGGAATTTACGATATAGTCTAATAAAAATGTTTCTTTTAAAATTAAACTGTACTCACTTGTTAATTCAAAAAAGCTACTAAAAATAATTACAATAGGAATAGCAACAACTATCGAGATTGATAATGAACTTAGATACCAAATGTTTAATCTATTCATCATATAAGTAAAATTTATTTCCAACCACTTCTAAGCATAAGCTCAAGTGCAATACTCTGAAATTTAGCATAATCTTCAACTGGTGTTGAAAGATCTTGTTTAAATGTTCCCATACTTTGAATTAGATCACTAGGTTCAACATTTTCATTAATGGGATATTCAAACGTGTTTTTGACTATATGTGATTGAGCCTCTTCTGTTAAAAGAAATTCTAAAAGTTTTATTGCATTTTTAGGATTTGGAGCATTTTTTAAAATACCACCTCCACTAATATTCATATGGGTTCCTCTATTTGATTGATTAGGAAAGATTGGCAAAACTTTTTTTGCTGCTTCCTGTTGTTCAAATCCTTTTTGGCCAGACAACATAAGTGCGTAATAGTAAGTATTAGCAATTGCTAGATCAGCTTCTCCAGCAGCAACAGCTAATATTTGAGCACGATCATTCCCTTTTGGATCTCTAGCAAAATTTCCTTTAAATTTTTTTATCCATGTTTCTGTATTTTCTTTACCATTATTACTTATGATTGATGCGATCCAGGATTGGTTATAGATATTATTTGATTGACGAATTGTTATTTTATTTTTCCATTTAGGATTAGATAAATCTTCATAATTTAAATTTTTGATATCTTCTTTGTTTATTCTATCTTTTGAATAAAAAATAATCCTTGCTCTTTTTGCTATCCCTGTCCAATTTTCACTTCTTAAACTTTCTGGAACTATTGATTTAATTTTTGGTGAAATAGAATTTTGGAACATGCCCTTTTTATCAAATAAACCTAATCTTCCAGCATCAGCAGTAATATAAATATCTGCTTTTGAGTCTGATCCTTCTTCTATAATTCTTTTTTGGAGTGCAGCGTCTTTTCCAGAAACAATATTTACTTTAATGCCACTGAGTGAAGTAAATTTTTCGTATAACTGAATATCTGATGAGTAATGTCTTGAGCTAAATACATTAACCTCATTAGCTTTTAAAAAAGTTGATAGTAAATTTAATATAAAAAAACTTACTAAAATAAATTTCATTTACTTATTTCAATTGTTGGTTGGTTTGATAATTCTCTAATTGAGAATGATTATCATTCGCATTTTAGCAAGTATTTGTCAAGAAAAATGGGATTATTTCCAATCACCTATCTTGCTAAAAAGGAAATTTCTAAAAGCCTGAACTCTAGCTGTATTTTTTAGTGACTGAGGATACACAAAATGTGCTTCGGTTATTGGTCCTTCTGATTTAGGCAAAACTTTAATCACATTATTTGAATTAGTAACAAGATATTCTGGTAATGCTGCTAATCCAACACCAGACTCTACTGCTAACAATAATCCCATCACGCTATTTACTTTCATAATTGATTTTCTTTTTTTTCCATCATGCATTCCAAGTTTTAATGCCCAATCAGGGTTATAAACTGGTGAAGGTGCACCTTTTCCAAATGAAATAAATTTATGTTTGTTGAGGTCAGTAATTGTTTTTGGCATTCCATATTTTTCTAAATATCTATTAGATCCATATATATAGTATTTAATATCAACTAGTTTTTTCTGAATATAATTTAATTGTTTTGGTCTTCTCATGAAAATACCAATATCTGCTTGTCTTGTGCTAAGATCTAATTCTTTATCATCAAATACCAGTTCAATTTCTATTTCAGGATTAAGTCTCATAAACTCTTCAATTCTTGGAGTTAACCAGTGCGTACCAAAACTTCTGACTGTTGTTATTGTTAATTTTCCTGTTGGTTTGTTTTTTTGGTCACCTAATGATGTTTCGACCTCTTTAAGTTTACTGATAACTTCATGAGCAGTTTTAAAAACATATTCTCCATTTTCGGTTAAAGTTAAACCTCTAGCATGACGTTCAAACAACTGAACTTTAAGGTCTTGTTCTAAAGATTGAATTTGTCTACTAATAGCTGATTGACTTAAATTTAAATTTATTGTTGCATTAGTAAAACTTCCTGCTTCAGCTACAGCATGAAAAATTTTTAATTTGTCCCAATCCATTATTTATTAACATCTACAATATATCTGCCAGACGTTTCTCCTTTTAACATCTTTGAGTAAATTCCAATTAATTCTTCTAAACCAATAGTTTTGATTGATTGTTCTAAAAGTTCAAAATTAATAACTTTTGCAACTTCATTCCAAACAAATTCTCTTCTTTTAATAGAAGCAGTTACAGAATTTACTCCCCAAAGTTTAACTCCACGAATTATAAAAGGCATTACAGTTGTATTAAGTTTAATATCTGCTGCATTTCCACATGCAGCAACAATACCGTTATCTCTTGTTTGAGCTAGAGCATTAGCTAAAATTTTTCCACCTACAGTATCCACTACCCCATCCCATAAACCTTTATCTAATGGTCGAGGATCTTTGTCTAAATCGTCTTTATTTATAATAGTTTTTGCGCCAATCGATTTTAAATATTCTTCATTACTTTTTTTTCCTGTAACCGCTGTAACATCATAACCAAACTTTGCTAGGATCATAACTGCAATGCTACCAACTCCACCTGAAGCACCAGTTACAAGTACATCTTTAACTTTTTCTCCTAGTAAAAGTTCTTCTCTTGCTTTTATTGCAAAAGCACATAGCAGAGCTGTTAACCCAGCTGTACCCATAATCATTGCCTGTTTGGCTGTTAAATCTTTTGGTTTTTTGACTAAAAATTCTGAATTTACTTTTGCAAATTGAGAATAACCACCATAATAAATTTCACCTACTCTCCATCCTGTGAGAATAACTTCATCATCTTTTTTAAATTTATCACTTCCACTCTCTACAACAGTTCCTGAAAAATCTATTCCTGGAATATGTGGATATTCTTTTACTAATCTTGCTCCATTATTTAAAATAAGTGCATCTTTATAATTTAAACATGAATAATTAACCTTAACTAAAACATCCCCATGTTTTAAATAAGATTGATCAATAGATTTAATTTCTCGTTTTAAACCCTCACCTTCTTGATCGATGATTAATGCTTTAAATTGAGTAGACACTTTATTTACTGATAAATCTTAAATATCTATTTTGAATGGAAAGATCTTCTTTAAACTGACCTAAAAAGTAATTTGTAACTGTGGTAGCGTGTTCTTTTTTAATTCCTCTCATCGTCATACATTGATGCGCTGCATCAATAGTAACTGCCACACCTTTTGCATCTAAAGCTGTCATTAATGATTGTGCAATTTGCATTGTCAATCTTTCTTGTGTTTGTAATCGTTTTGAAAAAACTTCAACTACTCTTGCTAATTTACTTAAACCTACAACTCTTTGTTTAGGGATATACGCAACATGTGCAGTACCAACAATTGGTGCCATATGATGTTCACAATGACTTGTTACTGAAATATTTTTTTCAACAACCATATCATCATATCCTTCAACATCACCAAATGTTTTTTCTAAAATTTTATTTGCATCTTCAGCGTATCCAGCAAAATATTCTTTAAATGCTTTAGTCACTCTTTTAGGAGTTTCTAATAATCCCTCTCTTGCAGGGTCTTCACCCATCCAAGTTAAAATTGTTCTAAAAGCCTCCTCGGCTTCTTGATCTGAAACTTTTTTAATTTGCTGATTGTCTGTTTCTTTAACTAATTTCATCGAGCGTTTTTATACCTATAAAATCTAATTTTTAAAATATTTAATATATCTCTATATATGCTAC
>Ga0255759_10003483_pt1 | contig 13790 bp, 7 predicted proteins | sample 101ome_20_FD_179959 | JGI IMG/M metagenome (GOLD analysis project Ga0255759, IMG submission 179959) | Coastal salt marsh microbial communities from the Groves Creek Marsh, Skidaway Island, Georgia - 101404AT metaG (version 2) | ecosystem: Environmental > Aquatic > Marine > Intertidal zone > Salt...
TGTGCTGGGTATCAAGGGCATCGCTGATGACCGGTATCTACCACCGAACTTCGCTTAAAGATAGTGCCCTCCACCCCCGTTGCCTAACTCTACCCGAGGCTCTAAAACATAATGGTTACCGGACAGGAATGATGGGCAAGTGGCACCTCGCCGGAAAATACAACAAGAATAATGGTCGGGATGCGTTTTATCCCGACCAACGGGGCTTCGATCACTTTTACGGAATTCTCGGCGGAGCAAGTAGCTTTTATGCACCCTTCGGTCTCAAGAGAAACCGGGATTCCATTGAACATGAATTTATGAATGACGAGAATTACTACTTCACAAATGCGATTGGTGATGAAGCGATTTCTTTTCTAAAACAAACTCCCAATCAAACGCCTTTCTTTCTTTATCTGCCCTTCACTGCGGCTCACTGGCCTCTTCATGCTCCTCTTAAAGATATCAAAAAATATAAGGGAATATTCTCGGAGGGCTGGGATCAATTGAGAATTAAGCGGTTAGAGCGGATGAAGAAACTTGGAGTAATCGACAAATCTGTAAAACTTTCTCCGAGGCATCCCAAGGTTCCTTCATGGAAAGATGAAAAGCATAAAGATTGGCAGGAGAGACGCATGGAAGTTTATGCTGCCCAGGTTACCATCATGGATCGGGTAATCGGAAATGTAATCCAGTATTTGGAGAAAATTGGTAAGCTAAATGACACCCTTATCTTCTTCACCATAGATAATGGTGGATGTCATGTGGAATACCCACCTCAACGCAAGGGAGATTACCTGCCCGAAAAAACCCGTAATGGCGAACCGATGAAACCGGGTAACCTTTCTCATATCATGCCCGGGCCGGAAATTACTTACCAGAGCTACGGCTATGGGTGGGCCAATCTGTCGAATACCCCTTACCGGCTCTTCAAACAATATGATCATGAGGGCGGAATCCATACCCCTATGATCGCCCACTGGCCGGAGAAAATTAAGGAAAAGGGATCCATCAGCCATACCCTTTCCCATTTAGTCGATCTCATGCCCACGATTCTAGAAGCCAGCAATATTACCCCGACTTCCAAAATCCGCGGACAACAAAAACTCCCGTGGGATGGAAGATCGATCTTACCTTCGATCGAAGGAAAAAAACAAAAAGATCCGTCCTGGCTCTTTTTTAGCCATGCACGGGGAAAAGCAATACGTGTGGGGAAATGGAAACTCGTATTCAATAAGGATAATAAAAAAGAAGCCAAATGGGAGTTGTATGATATGAATAAAGACCCGAATGAACTGAATGATTTAGCCGAAAATAACCCAGTCAAAGTCGAGCAACTCGCCAAACTATGGCAGCAGGAAGAAACAGAGCACCTACGAAAATCCAAATTATAGATGGTCGACAAACCATTACTTTTTATGATCACATAAAACCACTTTTATGAAAATTCTTCAAATCTCAGCCTTGGTTTTTCTTTCATTTCAAATCCTTCTCCCCGAAAAGGTAAATGGCCAAAACATTATTGTCATCCTCAGCGACGACCACCGGTATGACTTCATGAGTTTCATGGAAGAATCGCCTGAATTCCTTGAAACGCCCAACCTCGACCGACTCGCCAAGGAAGGCGCCCACTTGGCAAATGCGTTCGTTACCACATCTCTATGTTCCCCAAGTCGGGCTTCCATTCTTACTGGCCAATATATGCGACACCACCGGGTGGTGGATAACCAACGCCCCGTACCCGAAGGGACTATGTTCTTCCCTGAATACCTACAGGACGCCGGTTACACTACAGGATATGTGGGCAAATGGCACATGGGACACGAGGATGACACTCCCCGTAAGGGCTTTGATCACTGGGTGAGCTTTGCCGGTCAGGGGACTTATTTCGACCCTACCTTCAATATCAATGGCAAACGAAAATCATTTAAGGGATACAATGCGGATCTGCTTACTGATCAGGCAATCAGTTGGCTCAATCAACTTGCAAAACCAAATAAAAAGAAAAAACCTTTCTTTCTCCAAATCGGATACAAGGCGGTGCACTACCCTTTCCAACCTCCTCCCCGCCATGGCGAACGCTACTCGGACAAAAAGATCGACTACCCGGAAACCATGGCAAACACCGAGGAAAATTATCAAACGCAATCCAATTGGATTCGCGAACGCAGGTATGGAATTCACGGGATCGACCACATGGAAACGGGTGCCCTCGACAAAGATCCTGTTCCAGACTTCGATGAGCTTTATCACAACTTTTGCGAAACCGTTCACGCTCTGGATGAGAACATTGGTCGAGTCCTTAACCAGTTGGACAAGCTCGATCTGACAGAAGACACTTTGGTCATCTACCTCGGAGATAATGGCTTTGCATTGGGTGAACACGGATTCTACGACAAGCGTGATGCCTTTGAGGAATCCATCCGCATCCCCATGCTCGCCCGCCATCCCAAGTTGATCAAACCGGGTACCCGTATTGAAAACATGGCTCTCAATGTTGACCTCGCCCCCACCATTCTCGAGTACGCGGGAGTTGATCTTCCAGACAAACCGAAGATGGACGGTCATTCCTTTCTTTCTTTGCTACAGGGGAAAAAATCAAAAAAGAAATGGCGGGAACATTTTGTTTATGAATATCACTGGGAATGGAACTTTCCTGCTACCCCCACGACATTCGCCATTCGTACCGATAGAGAAAAATATGTTTATTACCATGGAGTCTGGGACCGGAACGGATTTTATGATCTAAATTCCGATCCTCACGAACGTCACAACTTGATTCGTGTCCCCGCTTATCAGGAACGCATCCTCGAACTACGGGAACAATTATTCAATGAACTGGATGAAACGGGTGGTCTGTCCATCCCGATCCGGCGCCCGAAAAACGAACAATTCTACGACCGGAAACTTCGCCGCTAGGTAAAGTTTACTTACTCTCGGGTAACTCCAGAATCGTAATGTTCTTGAATTTAACGGGTGCTCCGTGTCCACAAAAGCAAAGGTGCCCGCTCCGACGCTGTGCCCCCTTATGCTTGGGCTTGGCTTTATTGATGTCGTCCAAATTTGCATTGAGAATCTCAGTGCCGTTTAGTTCCACTTTTATAACCGGGCCGTCCACAGTTACCTTCTGACGATTCCACTCACCAACGGGCTTGAGATGACCACGCTTCGCTGCCGCTAAGGTGTAGAGTGATCCATGGTATTGATAGTCCTTGAGTTTGGCATATCGCTTATGGGAGTTATCCAAGATTTGTAATTCCATGCCCGTGTAGGCAGCATCTCCCTTCCCTGGGTAATGAATGCCCAGGCCATTGTTTCCACCGGGTGGTAAAAGAAATTCGAACTCGAACACATAATTTGAATATTCCTTTTCCGTGACCAGATTGCCTCCCTTACAAACAATCGCTCCGTCTTCCACCACATAGTTTGCTTTTCTCCAGCCCGTGAGATCTTTGCCGTTAAACAAGGATACTGGCTTGGCTCCAAAAGCTAAACAGGAAAGAAAAAAAGGAAAAAGGAATAGTAGGTAATTTTTCATGCTTACAAACATTTCAAAACTTGAATTCTAGGCAAGGATTTCCTTCAACACATGGCCATGAACATCGGTGAGCCGCCGGTCGATCGAGTTGTGCCGAACGGTCAATCTCTCATGATCAAAGCCTAGTTGATGAAGCATAGTGGCATAGGTATCGTAAACAGTAGTTGGATTCTTCCGATCAAGCGGTTTGTATCCCCATTGATCGCTTTGCCCATGGGTCACGCCCCCGTTAAATCCCCCTCCGGCAAACCAGTTAGTAAAGACGAAAGGATTATGATCCCGCCCTTTACTTCCCTGACTGCTCGGCATTCTGCCAAACTCCGTGGTCCAGTGTATAATGGTATCTTCCAACAAGCCGCGTTGTTTCAAATCCTTGATCAGGGCAGCCGTACCCCGAGCCATACCCATGGCCAGGGATGGATGATCACGGGTCATATCTTCGTGACTGTCCCAGTTCCTCCGTGGAAACCCGTTATCATTACCACTCCATACCTGAACAAAACGAACACCCCGCTCAATCAGTCTTCTCGCAATCAGGCATTTCCTGCCAAAGTATTCGGTCTCCTCTTCCGGATTGATCTCCTTGGGATATTCCTTTTTCTGATTTTCCAAACCATACATTTTCATGATGTGTTTTGGTTCTTTGGAAAGATCGAGTGCATCCGTGGCCGATAATTGCAATCGTGCCGCTAATTCATAACTGCGGATTCGGGAATCCAATCGTGGATCAAGAGGACGATTTCGCTGGTGCATCCTGTTGATTCGATTGATCAGATCAATCCCTTCACCGTGACTGTCCTTGGTCACAAAGTCTGCCTGTGGATGAAGATCCTCAATCGGATTGGCCCGCTGCGGAAAAATCGTGGTTCCCTGTGTGTGGGTTGGTAAAAAGGCACTCCCCCAATTTTTGGGGCCATTCGAAGCAAACCCGCGATGGTCCGGTAAAACCACAAAAGCGGGCAGATCCTCATTTTCAGAGCCCAACGCATAGCTAACCCACGAACCTGCTCCTGGAAACCCGGGCAACTGGAAACCGGTAGCCTGCAAATAAGTAGCCTGACTGTGAACGCCTGTCTTCCCCACCATATTGTGGACGAATGAAATATCATCCACCACTTCCCCAAGAGGCTCGACAATTTCACTGAGCAGTTTTCCACATTTACCATGCCTTTTAAATGCGAAGGGTGATTTCATCCATGGACCCAGGCCATTCTGAAATGCTTCCACATGCTCGCCGAAATCGGATTTCTCTCCATGCCTCTTAATCAATTCCGGTTTATGATCGAACATATCGATATGGCTGGCCGCCCCTGCCATAAACAACTGAATCACCCGCTTAGCCCGCGGTGGATGATGCAAACCCGCAGGCAAGCCCGTACCCGCCCCCTGCAATGGCTCTCGCGACAGCATCGAGGCAAGTGCCAACCCACCCATCGTGGATTGGGAGACAAAGGAACGGCGTGATATCGGAGATGGATTCATGATGGTTAATCAATAAAGGCAAATTCGCTGAGGCTGAACAGGGATCGGCAAAGATTAGGCGTTCCGTGCTTATCCGCATACTCCAAGAGGAGTCGATGTTCCTCGGCATTTGGCGAGCGACCGGTCACGAGTTCAAAACCGGCACGAACCTGATTTTCCATCCCGGATACTTCTTTTGACAGCCGTTCCGCAAAATGCCTCGCCATTACCAGCGTGAATTTGTTGTTCAAAAGACTCAATGCCTGCAGGGCAGTCAGAGTCTCGTTACGTCTCGGGGTGCTTTGGGAAGAATCAGCACAATCGAGCGTTGTCATAAATGGATTTGGCTGCGACCTCACCACAAAACGGTAGATCGATCGACGATGACTCTTTTCATCTTCCGGATCGAATTTATGATAGTAGTAATGAGGGGAGTGAGCAGTCTGCTCTAAATTAAAAAGGTAAAAACCAGGACCACCCATTTCCAAGTTCAATTTCCCACTGACTAAGAGTACCGAGTCTCTCATTTCCTCCGCAGAGAGCTTACGGCGGTTCATCCGCCAAAGCCATTGATTACTCGAATCTACTTTTTCCTTCGCTTCGTCCTCGATCGAGGATTGCCTGTAGGTTTCACTCATCACAAGTAGCTTGTGTAGCTTCTTGAACGACCCTCCCGAATCACGAAAATAAACCGCCAACCAGTCCAGAAGCTCGGGGTGCGTGGGGAGCTGTCCAAGGGGACCAAAGTCATTCGGAGTGCCTACAAGCGGTTTCCCAAAATGCCATTGCCAGGAGCGATTAACGATCGTACGCCAAGTGAGCGGATGATCTTTTCGTACAATCCATTCCGCCAAGGCTGCACGCCTCTCCGCTTCATCATGTACCTCCGGCAGCTTGAACTCCCACTTTTCTTTGCTCAAAAGTGGAATGGTTCCGGGGCGGACAGGTTCCCTCGGTTGATTAACCTCTCCCCGGTGAAGAACATAAATCATTCGTGGCTTTCCTTCCGTGGGTTTGAAATTTGAGCGGGGCTTAAAATGAGTGGTCGCCGCGTAGACCAATTTCCCTACAGGCAGAGCCTTGAGGTTTTTTTCGACTTCCTTCAGTTCCGTTTTTTTCGCAGCCAGTTCTTGCTTTTCCTCGTCCGTTTGTATGGATGAGAGAAATGTTTCGCGTTCTTCGTTGAGTGCAAGCAGTTGCCTGGAACTTTCGGAATTTTTACTTTTGGGCCATTTTCCATCCGTCAGGTTCAATTTACGCCAACGATTTGGAGCTTCAATACTGTCCTTGGCGGTAACGTTCTTTCCTGCTGCAAGGTTTAAATCATCAGCATTAAATAATTCCAGTTCAGCCAGAGCAAAAATGAAGTCATTTTTTCTTTCCGTCAATTCGACTGCTTCCACACGGAAATAACGGGCATGTGAATTCACCTTGTATGTAACAGGCACTAATTTTGGATTAAGGAATTTCTTTTCTGTTTGATCGACCAAGACTTCCGACCTCGAAAAGTCCACCTGATTGGATGCAATGATTTTGAATCGGACAGGAAAACCAAAACCTGCCCCAATTCCAGCAAAGTCATCGTGACAGGCATGCATTGTAACGGAAGCAATCTTCTCTCTTTTCCCCAGATCCACCTGCACCCATTTTTGTGAATTCGCAGTTTTGGCAACCTGACTATGATACCCGTGCTCCGGCACCCTCTCTGCTTTCCCAGCAATCTTCTCAAGTCCGGATACTTGCTCATCCAATTCCTTCAGCCTCTCTCCACCCTTCTTTTTGATCTCCTTATTGGCAAGGGCGATTTCCCGAGACAATGCACCCTGACGAATCAACAACTCTTCTTTTTTCCGTGCCACTTTCGGGTCCATTCCGTACACCCGATCCGCCTTATCAACGGCAGCAAACACGGACTGCAAACTGTAATAGTGATCCTGCCCGATTGGATCCCCTTTATGTTCGTGGCAACGGGCACACTGGATGGTGGTGGCACAAAAACTATTAAATACATTGGAAACCATATCATCCCGATCCAGGTTGCGGGCGACTTTTCCATCCGTCTTGGATTCAGGTACTTCCACATGCCCGATAAAATCCCATGGGCCGGTCGCCAAAAAACCAAGACCCAAAATTCCATCCTCCGAGTCAGGATAAATAAAATCACCGGCTATCTGCTCCTTCACAAATTGAGCGTATGGCTTATCCGCATTGAAGGAACGAATCACGTAGTCGCGGTAAGGCCAGGCATTGGGGCGCAACTTATCCTTATCATACCCACAGGTATCTGCGTACTTGGCGACATCCAGCCAGTGTCTGGCAAATCGTTCGCCATATCTTGGCGAATCCAGCAAACGATCTACCAGTTCCTCATAAGCACCCTCCGGGTCAGAAACATATTCCTTTTCAAATGCCTTCACTTCTTTGGGAGTGGGCGGCAAGCCTGTGAGATCAAAAGTCAGTCTACGGATCAATATCCGTGGAGATGCGGTTTCACTTGGTTCCAGATTCTTGGCTCTTAATTTATGAAGAATAAAAGAATCCACTTCACTTCTTCCCCAACCGTCGGTCGCTGGCACAGAAGTCTCAGTCAAAGGCTTACGCGACCACCACTGCTTATCTTCCGAATGCATCAAAGGTGCAGCAATCAAATGAGCAAGCACCATGATACAATTCAGAATTTTCATAATAAAATCTTTTAAGCATTCCGAATCCTTAATCAAGTAAGGAATCAAATCGTCTTTGATTTAAATTTGCGAGTTTCCACTCGCAGGCAAGAAAAGTATTCTCTATAGAATTTGCCATGCAAGACCTACAAACCATTGTCGAACTATCCCACGAATTTGGAACGCCGGAATATGTAAAAGGAGGAGGTGGAAACACTTCCTACAAGGACGAAAACACTCTTTGGGTAAAACCCTCAGGGACCACTCTCGCCGGACTTCAGAAGGATACCTTCGTCACCCTAAACCGGGTAAAGGTCAATGAACTATACGATGTGGAAACTCCCGAAGAGCCACATGCACGCGAGGAACTGGTTAAGAATTTCATGGGGGAAGCTGTGCTCAACGATGCCGGACGCCCGTCGGTGGAAGCCCCCCTGCACAATATCCTCGAAACCAAGTTTGTGGTTCATACGCATGCATTGCTCGTAAATGGGATGACCTGTGCGAAGGATGGCGAAGCGGTTTGTAAACGACTTTTCCCTGATGCCCTGTGGGTTGAATACATTGATGCCGGATACACTCTTTGCATGGTACTCAAGGACAGAATCGATCAGTATAAGGCTGAATTCAACCGTATCCCGAAGATCATCATGCTCAAAAATCACGGCATTTTCGTTTCTGGAGATACCGCGGAAGAAATTCGTTCACTCTATGCCAGCGTGATGAATCCGCTCAGAGAAGAATATGAAAAGCTCGGAATTAACGAAGACTTGGGTATTGAAGAAAACAGTCAGGATTCCGGAGCAGAGTCTAAAATAAAAGAAATTTTTGGAGAAGATGCCGCTTTTGTGGAATCCTCAGGATACTTTGAGTGCGTGCCCGGGCCCATTACCCCCGATCATTTGGTTTACGCCCGGGCCTTTCCTTACACCGATGAATTGACCCAGGAACATGCGGATGCCTATCGGGCCAAGCATGGCTTCGCTCCTAAAGTGGTTATCCACAACAATCGCATCTATGGACTGGGCAAAACGGAGAAAAATGCCGGACTTGCCCTACTCTTTGCTCAGGATGGTGCTCAAGTCATGAAACTCTCCCAAGCTTTTGGAGGCATTGACTACATGACCGACCGTGCTCGGGAATTCATCGAAAACTGGGAAGTGGAATCCTATCGGGAAAAAGTAGCCAGCTGATCCATGGTCCGGCTGTTGTTGGTCTCTCTTTGCTCACTGGCTTTTCTACAAGCAAAGCAAAGACCCAACATCCTCTTTCTTTTTGCGGATGATCAGCGGGCCGATACCATTGCCGCTCATGGGAATCCTCACATTCAAACGCCTCACCTGGATTCGCTAGCCAAGGAAGGCTTCAGTTTCCGGAAGAACTATTGCGCCGGTTCCTTCAGTGGGGCAGTCTGTGTGGCCAGTCGTGCCATGCTGATGACCGGCCAGCATTGGATGTCCTTACCCCGTGAAAAGCCTCAGGCAAATTGGGGGAACAATCAGACACTCCCCGTCCTTCTCCAAAAAAGTGGAAACTACGAACCCTTCATCATCGGCAAGTGGCACAATGGAAAGAAAACCCTGGACCAGTCTTTTGCCAATGGAAGCTCGGTTTATATGGGAGGCATGGCCGATCACACAAATTTTGAGGTGCAGGACCTAAGCAATGGAAAGCTTAGCAATAAAAGACCAGCAGGTGGTTTTTCCAGTACTGTTTTCGCAGATGATGCGATATCCTTCATCCAAAAAGCCAAAACTGAAAATCCGTTCTTTCTCTATGTCTCTTTCATGGCTCCCCACGATCCCCGTAATCCTCCGGAAAAATACCGTGAGATTTATTACAAGAATCGTCCTCCCCTGCCGAAAAATTTCCTCCCACAGCATCCTTTTCAGAATGCCCCTCCAACCACTTCCGGAAGGGATGAGGGACTGACACCCTGGCCAAGACCCAAAAAAATGATCAGCGATCAACTCTGTGAATACTATGGACTGACCACTCATCTCGATGAACAGGTTGGACGAATACTCAAGGCACTTGAGCAATCTGAACATTCTGAAAATACCATTGTGGTATACACGGCAGATCATGGACTGGCCATGGGCAGCCATGGCCTACTCGGAAAACAAAATGTCTATGAGCAGAGTATGCAATGCCCGCTTATCCTTTCCGGACCCGGAATCCCAAAGGGGAAATCAAGTGACGCCTTTACCTATGTTCATGATCTTTATGCCACATTATGCAGTTTGGTAGAAATTAACCCTGAGAACGAAATCGATTCCAAGGACTTAAAACCGGTCATACAGGGGGCTTCCTCTGGAGTCAGGAAATCACTCTTTCTTCCCTTCCAGGATAACCAGCGAAGTGTACGCGATGAAACATGGAAACTTCATATCTATCCGCAGATCAATCATCAACTTCTCTTCAATTTAGAGAAAGACCCCCATGAGATGAACGATCTTTCGCATGACCCGAAGCATGCGGATCAACTCCTTAAGATGGAAAGACTCATGAATAAATGGAGAAAACTTCTCAGTGACCCACACCCCTTAAAATCCGAAAATCCATTACCGCTTAAGCCCTCCTACAATAACGAACAACGGGTACTCGACCGGTGGCAACCCCAGTGGATACGCGAGAAATATTTTGACGGCCGAAATGATTCCAATCATGGAAGAAAATAATTCTGACCGAATTTTAATCTTTTCATTTCTTTCATATTTTTAGTTGCGTGCAGATTTAGACCCGTAAACTCTGTCATTATGAAAAAAGCTTTTCTCAAAATAACAAAGATTCTTCTCTCCATTTCTATTTTTTGCTCGTTTCTAACAGCCGCTCCGGTCGAATTTGAGGTTGGACGAACACCTCCCGCTAAAAACAACCTTCCCACCTTGGGTTCAGGCCTGGCCATGAGCAAGGGCTACTATCGGGGATCCCCGCTGGGAGAATTGTCCGGATGGACTCTCTCGCTTTGGTTTGAAGCAAAGTCGGATGAGAAGGGTGATTTATTTGGGATCGTCCGGAATGAAAACAAAGGAGAAGCCTATCGTTTAACTTATGAAAACGGATCCATTTCCTTTGGTGATCCAAAACAAAAAAACAGACCATGGAAACTAATGGTTCAAGGAGTGGAAAAAGAAAAGTGGAATCACTTGGTTATCTCTTATGACCAGGCAACCGGTCCTGCCATCTATCTGAACGCAAAAAAAATGGCCCAGGGTGGACGTGGCCAGATGGGTTATGCGACCAAGTTTGACCATTATCATTTTGGAGCAGCCGTAGTCGGTAAGGGTAAATATGGTGATTACTTCGATGGGAAGATTGATGATTTCGAACTTCATAACCGTCCTTTCGATGAGGAGGAAATTGCAAGTCTACATCAGGGCACAGCTTTTCCAGGTTCATTACTTGCCTTCAATGATTTCGAAAATGTTAACCATCGCGAACTAGCCTATTTTAATTCGGCAAAGCCAGACGATGATTATCTCGAAGCAGGACGGAAATTGTATATCCAGAATTGTACCGCGTGCCACAGTAAGGATGGAGTTACTCCACCTATCAATCCCCTCGCCCGTTCGTTTACGAAACATAAAATGGAAAACGGGGGAGATCCGTTCAATATGTTCAAAACGCTGACCTACGGATTCCGGAACATGATGCCCTCCGTCCAACTCAATCCCACCGATCGTTATAAAGTCATCCATTATCTGCGTGAAAAAATCATTAAAGAAAAAGCCCCCGAATTGTATGTTAAATTTGATCAGTCGGCTACTTACATCATGCCTAAAAGTCCTGATACCGCCGGTGACGAAGCTCAAAGAGTTGAGGAACTTGCCCGCCTAGGTTACCTTCGTGATTACGGGAAAGCCCTGATTTCTCCCGTTGTTGGAAACGCCAAAAGTAACAACGCCTTGACTATCGACCTGGGTAACGAAACCACCATTTCCTATGAACTGGGTACTATGAGAACCATTGGTGCCTGGACTGGAGGATTTCTCGACTTTAGTGGAACACTACACCACCGCCTCCGGGCCGCCGGATTACCCAATGCAAGGTTTGAAAAGATTGTACGGTCAGACGGATGGCAATGGGCATGGGATGGAAAAGCGGAAAATCAAATACCCAATATTTCACCTAAAACGGTCTGGCCAGAGGACCAACTACGATACAACGGACATTTTACCTATGGGGACGAGATTGTCATTTCCTACTCCGTTCAAGGCCGCAAGGTTCTTGAAAGTCCCAAGCTTGAAAAAATTGGCGAAACTCCCGTCATTCACCATCGGCTAAGTGTTGGACCCGGGAGCAATCAACTCGAATTAGTAGTTCTGAATGACAGACCCGAAATACAGGATAAAATTGCCAAGGTCGGTGATTCCATTGCCTGGCTTCAGACAAAGAATCCGGGAATCAAATTCAGAGCCACTGAAAACGGGAAACTCGTTTTACGAATTCCGGCGAGCAAGAATAACCTCAACCTCAATATAGCCTTGGCTCATGATGAGAGTAAAAAAGTACAAACCCAAAACCCGACTCATGAGATAACCAATCTTCCAGATAAAACCAAAGGAGGGCCCAGAAGGTGGGAAACCACTCACACGCTCAAGGGTCGGTTAGCCACCTCCATGTTTCAGGGCTATGTGATGGATAGTGTCACCGTACCTCTTAAGAATGCCTATAATTCCTGGATGCGCACCTCCTCCCTTGCCTTTTTCCCGGATGGTCGTCTCGCCGTTGGTACCTTGCCAGGAGATATCTGGATTGTCAGCGGAATCAATGAAGACCTGAACCAGATTACCTGGCAAAGGTTTGCCGCCGGTCTCTACGAACCGCTGGGAATGAAAGTGGTCGATGGTGTCCTTACCGCCATTACCCGCGGGAGAATTGTTAAACTTCATGACTATAACAACGACGGAGAAGCAGACTTTTACGAAGCTTTCTTTAACGAGGACGAACCGGACAAAGGTTGGCATGCATACAACTTCGATCTCGAAGTTGGCAATGATGGGTCCTTTTACTACGGACGCACCGGTGGGTTCAGCGACTGGTCGGTACCTGGCGGAGTGGTCAAGGTATCTTCCGACGGAAAGACTTCCGAGGTAATTGGAGCCGGATTACGGGTCCCCAATGGAATTGGAAAACTACCGGACGGAAGAATTACGCTTGGCGATAATCAGGGAACTTATGTGCCGGCCAGCAAGATTTCGATTACCGACATCAATGCCTTTCATGGTGCCGGTTCATGGACCAAACACGGAAACAAATATGACCCCCAAAAAATCGTCCAACCCATAGTTTACATGCCTCAGGAACTGGACAGTTCATCCGGGGGACAGTTATGGGTCGAAAAAGACAAAAGACTCGGTCCGTTGAGCGGACAATATTTTCATACTTCCTACGGAAAAGCTGCCACCATGTATGTAATGATGGACAAGATCGAAAACACGGTCCAGGGTGCTGTTTACAAGCTACCTTTAAAAATGGAGTCAGGAACCATGCGTGCGGCAAGAAACCCTAAAGATGGAATGATTTATTACTCTGGTTTAACAGGCTGGCAGGCCGGGGCGACTCAGGAAGGAAGTGTGCAAAGACTTAGGTTTACCGGAAATAACGGCATCTATCTAAACAAGGCAAAGGCAAGGAAACATCGCCTTGAACTTACCTTTTCTGATCCAGTAAAACCTGACTCCATCCAAAAAGGCATTTTTTCGGCAACTGCCTGGAATTACCGTTGGTCCAGAGGGTATGGTTCTCCCTCATTTAAGGTAACAGACCCTGAAACGCGCGGGGATGACAAGCTTGAGATTGAAGCACTTGATCTTTCCAAAGATGGTAAGACCCTTACTGTCCGTATCCCGGAATTACTTCCCTGCCATAACTTGAAACTTGATTTTGCTGTGGACGGAGCAAACGGAGGCCAACTAAGTGGACCGGTTTATTTCACCATCCACGAACTTCCCGAGAGTTAAAAAAGCACTCCTTTTATTTCTGTAGAACCGGGGATTCTAATTTCAAACAACAGACCCCATAAGGTTTGCTCAAATAAATTTATGAATTAATATAATATTTTATGAACAGAAGGTCATTTTTACGGGGAACTCTTGGCGTCATGGCTTTACCGGCCTTGGAATCCGTGGGGTTTGCTCAGATAA